>Ga0307968_1001565_pt1 | contig 18763 bp, 25 predicted proteins | sample OrgLakmetagen650_FD_201834 | JGI IMG/M metagenome (GOLD analysis project Ga0307968, IMG submission 201834) | Saline water microbial communities from Organic Lake, Antarctica - #650 | ecosystem: Environmental > Aquatic > Non-marine Saline and Alkaline > Saline | place: Antarctica: Organic Lake...
GGTAGAGGTAGAGGTAGAGAGAGATAGATAGAGAGAGATAGAGAGGGAGAGAGAGAGAGAGAGAGAGAGAGAGAGAGAGAGAGAGAGAGAGAGAGAGAGAGAGAGAGAGAGAGTGAGAGAGAGAGAGAGAGAGAGAGAGAGAGAGAGAGAAACAGAGAGAGAGAGAGAGAGAGAGAGAGAGATATAGAGAGAGAGAGATGGTGTATGTATGTGTATTTGTGTACTAATATCCATGCTTGACCTTCCTCAAATACCGATATGATGTATTTTTGTTCAACCTAAATCCTTTGAAGCATTTTAACCCGCTCGACGCCTTCATCAAAACAAACTGGCATTCTCTTACTGTTCCATTTTAAAACGTCCGTCTTTTTTTGCATATACTCAGCAAAAGCACATAATTGCTGCCCTCTGGTTCCCCCTTCTCTGATTTTTGGTTGACAGCTCCCCTGTTGTTTTTAATTTCCCCCTCTTGCCTTCCTTTGTTATACTCAAATCTGACCTGCAGCTCCTCCAGACGAGCCATGAGTGCGCGTGCTGGTGGTCGCTGCCGAGGGTCGTCACGCCAGCATGCAGTGATGAGAGCACGCACGCCTGGAGGGCAGTAGTCTGGGATGCTGGGGCGGCGGCGGTTGATGGCCACATTGAGAATGATCTGTGGCGGGAGTGCATTCCGTGGAAAAGGCACGTCACGCATATAGAAAATTGTGGATGTTGGTGATGCATATTACGAAAATTGTAACTTTTCCTACGTTTAGGTATGCAAAGATAAAAGGAAAAAAACATGCGTGACGGTTGTTGCTTGCCATGCACGCTGCGGTGATTTAAACGGGTACCATGGAGGGAATATGTGCGCTCGTATATGAATACAGAAATAGTGGAGAGCAGGATCTTGGAGTTGAGAGGAATATGAGAGAGCTTTGGTATTTTTGTGAAAGATAGACGACAATTATTTGTTGAGACCGTAAAAGGGATGCCACAAATGTAAAATGTAAAAGGTAAGTGTCTCGATTTGTCTCCTCTGAACCTGTTGCATATTAACAGTTAATGTTTGTACAGAACACGCTTATGGTGGCTAGGAAGTTGCTAAGCAACATATGGCTGTTTATGGCATATACAATTTTGGCTGGTCCAACATATAAAATTAGGGTTTATATTTCAAGGGTTTTAGATCGGGTAAAGTTCGGCTACAGCTGTCCGATACTACGGTAATTATTCTCAGAGCCTCACCATGCATGGCGCTGAATTTTAAGTAAGGCTGATTCGTGGTTATATTACAAAGTTAACATTGCTTTTGAGTAACATGCACACACTGTAAGAGCAGGAAGAATAAAACAAGAAATCTCTTATTGCACTCTACCGGCACCCAATCCAACGGATCTCAAAGTAACCATCCTTTGCTGTGGAGCCCCACTTTATCTGATACCAGATGTTCCTTGCAACCTCAAACAAGCATCTTTGTACGGCCTGTCTGTACTCTGCAAATCTGATACCAGATGTTCCTTGCAACCTCAAACAAGCATCTTTGTACGGCCTGTTTGTACTCTGCAAATCTGATACCAGATGTTCCTCGTAACCTCAAACAAGCATCTTTGTACGGCCTGTCTGTACTCTGCATACATGCACATATGAACTCACACACACAATTATTATAGGTGCATACCTGGAACAGAGCCCCCATGCCACCCTGAGGCATCATCGCTCCGACCCCTCCTCCAGCTTCCCCCCCCGACGAAGCCTCGCTGCCGCTGGGGTTGTTGAGGATATGGGTATCCCTGCAGCTGTCGTCATGGTGGTCGTCTCTAGCGTTGTTTGGATAAGAGGGTCCAGGGTTGCTGAAAGAGTGGTTTTTGTGCTGGTGTGACGGCTGTTGTGGAGGGGAAGGCTTTGGAGGAGAGGGGGCGTTGAGCTCCGACCACGGGGCTTTGCCAGTCACACACTCGTAGATGATGCAGCCCATGGAGTAGATGTCACACTTTTCATCCACACGGCTGCCGTTGAACAGCTCTGCACGCAGGACAGGAGGGCATGAGAGAAAAAGAGAGGACATGCGTGTAGTAGAGACGGCAGGGTGCTTTGTGAATTGCTTGCCATTACCTAAAACACATCACAAAGATCAGCAAAGTTTGCCTGGACCGTGCTTTGCATGTAGGTCGTACCAGGTGCCATGTAATGCGGCGTGCCTCCTTGCTGTGTAACACTCACACAGCTGCGGTAAGGGTCCTGTAAATGAAAATGTATAGATAGCAATGTTTCATTCTATTTAGCAATTCAGGGACGTAATGAGAATATTGCGATGGGATCTGTGGTTAAACTCTAAAATGCCACTCATGCACAAGCAATGTAATCATCACAAACATAAATACAAAGGCACACCTACTCATTAGATAAAGACTTGAGTCACTCCTCAAACCTACCTTGAGCCTGCTAATGCCAAAGTCACATAACTTCCCCCTCTCCTTCACAAGCAGCACATTCTGCAGCCATTGAGATGAAAAGTGAATTACTTGCATCAGTGTTTATAAGCACAGACACATTTCAGTATCAACGCGTATATCATTGAAAGTCAAGATGAGCCGTGGCTTGATTTCCTGACACGTATGTACTTTGTTACACTCATGCGACTGTGGCCTGAGGTCCTGACATGCAAGTACTATGCTGCACGCACACACTCACACACACAAACACATGCACGCACACACACACATGCACACACACACACACCTGTGGCTTCAGATCCCTGTGAATCACCCCAGACGCATGAAGGGCTGACAGCCCAGAGGCGACATCATAAGAGACCTGTGCACACGCCGCAGAAAAGCAAAAGCATAGACATAGCTTGCTGCTTCACGCAACCGCTCACTTGTGGTAAGCTTAGGGTTATATGTATATATATAATATATATATGCACCATACATGACCGTATATCCAGTGGTTTCCCTGCCAAATTGCCGTTTATACACCGTAGATATATGGTTCTGGCCAACTTTAGATCAGCTGCATCAATGCATTTCTCCCATCCAGACCCTCCGTTTCATATTTCTATGAACAAAAGAGTACTTAATGTAGTCCGTGCATCATCCTGAGAGACTTTTGGCTCCGATATGCTGCGTGCCTTTTCAAGTAGGTCAAACAGTACCTGCTTGTCTCTCCGGCATTAATGAGCTTCAACGCACCAATTTCCCATAATATTTCAAACCTGGCTCCTAGCTATGATCATCACCCCAAGAAAAGGTCAGATGAAAAAGAGAGCAACTTTGGCTTTAAGTATTAAAACTCACTCCGTCCGGATAGGAAGAAATTGGAAGAATCATTCCCAGCAAAGTATCAAACTGAGAAAAGAATGCGCTCCCCTGCCAGCATGGTTGGCTTGGCTTGGAACGGTTTGACTTGGGACGGTTTGACTTGGAACAACTGCTAGCCTGCCTGAATACCTAACAAGTATTTACACTCTCCCCCCCTCTGACCTGCAGCAGCTCCCGCATGCTCATGGGCCCTCCCTCACCACTCTCTCTAGCACTGGCTGGTTGTGCCATGCATACGTGCAAGCGCTCTGCCAGTGAATAGTCTGCCAGCTCCATGATGAGGGACACCTGTGTGCGCACAGTGTGTGGTATTAATTACTTCCTAAGAAGATCAATAGTCAGAGCAGCCTTTTGTGCTTGCAGCTTGGACTTGCTGGTCGATCAATTTAAGTAATAGCCTAGACAAATGTGCTTGATGGTGGACAAGGACAGAGTAAAAGGCAACTGCACCTGACCTTGCATGAACACAGGCATGGAAAACATACTTATACTTCCCGGAAATCATTTCTCCATTTGCTCTTTTTTTCACATACTTCCCGGTAATCATTTCTCCATTTGCTCTTTTCTTTTACTTCTGCTGTGATCCTTGGGCCCACAAATCACGCTCCTCTTCAATTCCACAGCTGATACAGATGATATAAACCTGACCTTAGCATTTGCTTAAGTAAATAGCAAGCTTAAGAGGCTCGGCCATATCTGCCGTGGCCTGCTTCCCTCCAAGTTGCTTTCCTGCTGTAAAGTAGTATATCATTGTTATAACAGCATGTCACTTCAGCATGTAACTCAGACGTACAAAATCAGACACACCTGCCGTGGCCCGTGGACCTCCACCTCCAAATTACCTTCCTCCTCTTCTTCTGCATCTCTGTGTTCTTGATGCTGCTGCTGCTGCTGCTGCTGCTGCTGCTGCTGCTGCTGGGACGCACACTCAGAGCCCTTGCCTTGATGCAGATTTTGCTGGCTTTGACCTGCATCCTGGGCTTGTTGCTGTCCTTGCTGCTGCTCCTGTATGCCCCTCACTGCTGTTGCTGCTGGACTATCTTCTGCTGCACCACCCGAATTGGCCTGAGATGACGGAGCTACTGTCAGAGATGAGGAGGCGGAAGTATCATCACCTAAAGGTAAGCAAGTGAGTGAGCTGTACTGGGAGACTGACAGAAGTTAGTGAGCTGTACTGTGAGAATGACAGACGTATCTCAGCATCCGCTATATACAGGCTCTAGTTTTGGTTGCATAAATATAGGTGTTTAAGCAATTTTTGAGCATTGAAGGCCGTGGTTTGGTCAGTCCTTGTCTTAAAAGTTGCACTGTTTGTCTGCATTAAAACACAGGAAACCTGGATGCAGCATGCAGGGCAAGGTTTGGAATGAGATGATCAGGTGCAGGCTCCAAATATACCTAACAATACCCAGGTCTCACCCAAAAGATGTACAGAAAATCTAGGCTTGAGGGAGAAAAATAGATTTACGCTTGAAACCCGGTTGGGAGTAAGAGCAATCACCTCGCTGGGGAGCAGCAAACCCAACAAGGGTTCGGAAGGAGCTCTGTAGTCTCTCACCTTGGGGATCATCTGCAGCCCGGCTCTGGCTGCTTGGGGAAAGGCTCTGGTAGCTTTGCCTGCTGAGCTCACTCTTACTCGAATTGCATCTTGCAGGGCTGTCTCGCAGCAAGGATGTTGCGGTGCCGGAATTGAGATCTGTTGGTCCTGCACCTTTCTGCATTGAAGCAACCGCAAACCCCCCCCCTTCAATGCCAGCATGCTCAGCCTCTTTTATGCTGCAGCTGCCCCCTTGCAGGCTGTAAAAATCCCTGCTGTTGCTGTTGCTCCCAAGTGCTGAAGATCCTGCTGACTGAAATACGTGGCTGCTACTACACGCGCTTTGCTGCCCAAGTCCACTCCCACAAAACTGTTGCTGCTGATGGTCTGAATCACATCCAAGGGTGCGGACCTCAGGGGCTTCTTGACTTGAGCTGCTGGTGCTAGGGACGCTGGGCGGCATCTGCTCTGCATTTGCAGGAGCAAGGGCGGCACTCGTGCTGTTCAGTGCTTCTACAGAAGGAAGGCTGCAGGAACGCCTGGGACCGTACTGGGGAGGGCAGGGCTGGTGCATAGCTCCTTCAGTGCCTGCCTCACCACGACTGCTTTGCTTCTGTGAAGAGGAAGTGGTGATGTGTTGCTGTTGCTGTTCCTGATGCTTCTGATCCTCCCTCTCCTGCTCCTGCCCCTGCTGCCAGTCTTCCTGCTGCAAGATGTACTGGTGGCTGCTGCAGGGGCGGGCATGGTGGGGTTGATCTTGCTCACCCTCCTGCCGCAGGAGGTAGTGGTTGAGGTGACTTTGGTGTGGATGTGCTTGCTGAGAGGAAGGTGGGTGGCTCTGTGAATGGGTTCCCTCCTCCTCTTGCACTGCCCCCGTAATGCTTCCCAGGCCAGATGCAGCACCAAGCCCTTCAAGATGTGCACCACTCCCACTGCCAGTGATCATAACTCCTTCAGCACTGCGACCATCTCCAGTGCAGTCCTCCAGCAATGCAGGACTCACATCTGCAGGGCCGTTGTCGATCAATGCAATGTCCGTGCCGTTGGTGCTGCTGTAGGTGTGGTGCGTGGTAGTGGATTTGCGCACTGCAGGAGCGCTGCCAGCAGCACAGGCGGACGCAGTTGTGCTGGTGGTGGTGCTTTGATGTGGGTGCACCTTGCCCCTCTTCTTGCGCTTTGGCCCCATACAAGCCCCCAGCAAGCGCACGATGCAGGGACACGAGCGGAAGCGAGCGCACAGCTGGACCTCTTTCAGCAAGGACTGTGTGGTGGTTGAGTGGCGGTATGTATCCTGTAACTACACTCAATGAACATGAGCTGAAGGTATTGGTGTCCCTGCTAGTTTTGGGTTATTGACTGTGACTCTTAGTGTAATTGATCTCACTGTGCATAAGTTCCTCAGTATGATCTTGTAGCAGTACGATCTTGTTATGAGCAACATTACCCTATCCATTACCCTGACCGTGAAGATGGGCACGTATGAATCAAACTCAGAACAATTTAGCACCAGCCAAGCATGACTTGTTGACCTTACTTTCATCAGCAAAGGTCTTCGTCTTGAGAAGCTTTGCATTGCTTTCAGATCCAGAATTAGGAGAAAGAACAGTGGTTGTTGAAATGTGCAAGATGCTGAGAGTGACCAATGGCAGGCCTGCTCAAGGAGTGTGCAGTCGGGTCGACTCCACGAGAAATCCACAGAAAATTACCTGGTAATGCTTGGCGTCATCACAAGCAAGAATCTTGACTGCTACCTCCTGGCCACGCCAGTGAGCGGCATACACCCGACCAAAGCCCCCCACACCTAAGAGGAAGCCAGGGACGGTTGTTCAGCATAACACAGCTACACAGGCCTGAACATTCTCCATTTCATGCATGACACAAGGCACAGTGAGCAGCCATCGTCCAATCATGCCAAAACAAAGCATTGCTTGCGCAGGCAGGCAGCACGCAAAGAAACCCGCATCACATCACGCACCAATGAGCCTTCCCAGAGTGGGGGCCACTTCGTTGTCAAAGTCTATGTGCAGATCAATCTGCAGCATGCAACAAAAAGAATTGTCATAGAGAGTATGCAAATTGCATAGACACATTCATCAGAGTGAAGATTCATGATAGTCTCCTTGCTCACTTTGTGATTACGGTCAGCACAGTTGTGGTCTTAAGACGGGCAAATGAGACGCCAGCTGTGCCAGAGCTAACACAGTCAGCACAGTTGTGGTCCAAGACGGGCAAATGAGACGCCAACTGTGCCAGAGCTAACACAGTCAGCACAGTTGTGGTCTAAGACGGGCAAATGAGACGCCAACTGTGCTAGAGCTAGCACAGTCAGCACAGTTGTGGTTTTAAGACTGGCAAATGAGACGCCAACTGTGCCAGAGCTAACACAGTCAGCACAGTTGTGGTTTTAAGACAGGCAAATGAGACGCCAACTGTGCCAGAGCTAACACAGTCAGCACAGTTGTGGTCTTAAGACGGGCAAATGGGACGCCAACTGTGCCAGAGCTATTTTCTGTATGTCTGCATCAATTCATTGCCAATTTTGCTTTGCTTCATTTAATCACCAACACGTTACCAAACTACCTACACCCACGCTCTTGCTAGCACTGCTGCTGCTGGCGCACACAGCTTGCCTTACCGGAGGTGCAAGCTGCTGCTGCTGCTGCTGCTGCTGCTGGCGCTGTTGTTGCAGTGCTAGCTGTGTTGGGTGGCAGTAGTGGGCTGCTAGCTGGCTTGCACATGATCCCCCTGCTGGGAGGAGCATCGGTGCCACCCGATGTTAATAAAAGGCAGTGAGAGGTGTTAAAAGTAGACAGCAATACAACAGCATTATAATTAAGGGGATTGGCCATGTCTTAGGTTACCACTGGTAAGTGTTGAGTGAGGTGCCGACCAGCAAGGGCCCTAGTGGGTGCCGGCCCTACTAAGGTGCCGGCCCTACTGACTGACTGAGATGCCGGCCTTGCTGAGGTGTTGGCCCTACTGACTGATTGAGGTGCCGGCCCTACTGAGATGCCGGCCCTACTGAGGTGCCGGTCCTAGTGAAGTGCCGGCCAGCAAGGGCCTTAATGTGGAAGGGCACACAAGAACACACTAAGATTCAATACCTGTCAGCAATGTAGGAGTGGACGTCAGACCGTACGCCACTGAGAAGGAGCTTGGGTGGGGAGGCCCTGGCGCGTCTTGGAGAGACGCGAGGCTCCCTGCTTGGGATGCAAGTGTGCACCTGGATACAGCAACGTAACTTGTGCATAATAAGTGGATAATTTTCCACAACTCAACGTGTACTGCCTTTTGTAGTCTGCTCCTGTTTCAGGCAACGGCACTAAGCACACTTCCTTTCAACTGCATACACTTCCTTTCAGCTGCATACACTTCCTTTCAACTGCATGTCTATTGGTGCACACTTGGTTTGGAGCGCTTGTTTGTACACCTGCCTGAATAAAAATCAAGTGCTCTTTTGAGCCAAATGCAGCAAATTCACAGAGCTTTAGTCAGGCATAAGCCTGTAATGCTAAACTCATGGATCGGGCAAAAGGCACTAAGCACACTTACTTTCAACTGCATACACTCCCTGCCCCTAAGGAAAAAAGAAAACTAGCACAGGTTTGATAAGCAACCTCTAGCAAAGCCTCATCACATTTATGTTTTGAGTTTCACGATACTGGTACCAAAGTGGCTTTGTTTCCATAATGTATACGATAAAAGCATCATTAAAGTTTGGGGAGTTGTTTCCCTTGGTGATTATTACTTTCGACTAGATCTGGGTCGACAAAAAAAGAAATCGATGCTGAGTAGTTTTTCTGCCTGCCTGCAGGTTGGCCGTGACATGAGACTGTATAGGTTTGATAAGCAAATCCGTCTAGCACTTTATATACCTTCTATACCGATGCTTATTTGACTCATTTCGTCAGGCCATCTGGCTTGATTGCGAATTTTGCAATGCTTACTAAACACACTCATTTCATACTCATTTCATACTCATTACACTCATTTCGTCAGGCCATCTGGCTTGATTGCGAATTTCGCAATGCGAAAGCAACGTTTCATTCTACGCACCGCCTGGGTTGGGGCATTAGGTTTGCCATCACACCATGAGGCAGGTCAACAACGAAGGGGGAGTGCTGCTCATCACCGTCGTTGTCCAAGCCTGGCCGACCTGCCCAAGTCAGGCACTTGCGCCTGCACTTGCAAAGGCGTGTGGTGTGTGGAGGGGGGCTAGTGCCTTATTACAATTCCTTGTTATGATTGCCAAAATGCTTTCAAAAATGATGTGCAGGAGCAACAAAATGAGCATACACAGGGCAGTGTCCTTTGTCAAGGTGGGTAGTGAGAATTTCAGGTGAAAGGGCACAATATAGGTAATCATTATCGAGGCAAGGATCTATAAATCCTATCTATCAGTCCTTTGCTAGCATTTATGCCGCTATCCCTTTCTGATTGCACGATTTGTTCATTCCTGTCTGTCACTTATTTGTTGGCTGCAACCTGTGCCGTCATCCATTTCTGGTATCAGAACTTGGTACCTGATGCGCTATCCCTTTCTAATAACAAGATGTGCGATGCAAAAGTGCACATCCTTGCCGTCTATCAGCTTTTATTTACCTTTTATCTCAATGATTTTACTTTCTTGCAACACGCGATCAGTGCCTCCATCCCTTTCTGATCACATCACTCATTACCTGATGATGCGTGAGCGCACATCGTCGTCGTCTGTCGTAGTGTGGGGATACGTCGACCCATTGCTGCCCTGTGCCACGCGCACAATACTGGCCTTGCGCTGGAGGGATGCTGACCCAGCCGCACCTGCAGTGGAAGTGTGCTTTGACAGTTCTTGAATTCCTCCATCTCCTTGGATGCTGCTTTTGCCTCTACTTGCTTCATCAAGTATCAGTGTGCTGCTACTTGCTTCACCGGGAAACATTGTGGTGCGTGTTCAGGTACTGTTTAGAAGGATTGAATGGTTCTTGAGAGCGCTGTATGACTAACATGCCTGGGTTTTTGTGTTTGCCTTAACTAGCATTGCTTTTACCAATCCCAACCCCCCCCCGCACCTGATTCATCTGTGGTACTATTCAAAAGGGCAAGGTTTCCCCCTTGAAGGTAGAGATCGTCTGGAAGAGGTAGGTTTGGGCTAATGAGTGCCTGCACAATACGGGTAAGCTACCCAATATTATATCCAGGTTAATTTGTAGGTAGAGATCGTCTGGAAGATGTGGGTTTGGGCTAATGAGTGCCTGCACAATGCGTGTAAGCTATCCAATATTATATCCAGGTTAATTTGTAGGTAGAGATCGTCTGGAAGAGGCAGGTTTGGGCTAATGAGTGCCTGCACAATGCGTGCAAGCGATTCACAATTTTTTATAGTTAGTTTGTCTAACGATTGCAGGAAAATAACCTGCAGCAACAAAAATTTTGCTTTGTATCATTAAGCTGCGCTAAATAAGAAAATTGGGGTTGATCTGTTAAAATAACAATTTTGGTTACATATGTAGTAATGCGGAAAGGAAAGGGGAGAACTACATGGGCAGTGGGGTCCCCTCTTTAATACCAAATACTTACACCTCCTCCAAAAAGTCCAAAAAGGATTGCAGAGGACATGGAAACATTGAGCAGCGTCACGATAGAGCATATCACAGGAAATAATAGGCATCTAGATCTCACCTCAGCACAGTCATCCAACACACTGGACGTCTTGCGGCGCGGAATGAAAGCCACCTGTTGATGCAAAGTAAATTGGGAATGGCTTGTCAGCACATATTCATGCTGCACTGATTGAAGCACCATATCTGCCTTCCTCTAATCAATTCAGTACCGCTTATATTGGTTGACAACACATGTAAGATGTAAACAAAAAGGCCATGACAGGGGTCAAAACAAAGTGAGAGCAAGATGAGCTCACAACAGCTCACACCAGCTCACACCAGTCAGCACAGAAGTACAGACAACGGGTGTGAGCTGGTGTGAGCTTACAACATCTCACAGCAGCTCACACCAGCTTACACCTGTCAACACAGAAGTACAGACAACGGGTGTGAGCTGGTGTGAACTTACAACATCTCACACCAGCTCACACCAGCTCACACCAGTCAGCACAGAAGTACAGACAACGGGTGTGAGCTGGTGTGAGCTTACAACATCTCACAACAGCTTACACCAGCAAACGTGCTTGCTAGGAGCATCCATATGGGAATGTAATTCACAAATGTGTTGATGCACATACACACACACAAACACACACACTCACTCACTCACAAACACTCACTCACAAACACATGCACACACACACACACATACTGACACGCTTGCGTGCACCAGTCAACAAAGCGCAGACACCTGGTCTCGGGCAGGCAGGTAACACACTGGACCCATGATGGCCGGCTGATCTGGATGAGTGCCCCATCCGTTAAAGCCGCTGCCGTCCCCAAAGCCATCATACCCGTCGTCACCCACAGCAGCAGGCATTGTTGGGTATTTATCATCCCACACACTCAACAGTGGAGCACGCACAAGCCAGTCCTCGTCCTCCTGCACGCGCGCGTGTGTGTGTGGGTGTGTGTGTGGGTGGGTGGGTGGGGTGGGGGGGGGGGGATAAGTGGGTGTGCGTGTTTGTGTATGCTTGGGTGTGCATTCGTGTGTGTAATGTGTGTACTGTCTGTGTGAATGTGTGTTGCATAGCTTCAATGTTAATGAGAGCACCGGTGGACAGACAAAGGGATAATAGGTGCAACCGCAAAACATCATTTTGCATAAAATACGCAAACAAGGTGTACGCAAAGGTAAGTCTTAGGCTCTAAGTTAAAGCTGAGCATAAAAGGGATAGATGGGCAGGTTCAGTACTTGCGCCTGATGTGTGTGTCTATACGCAGAAGTTGCGGCATCAAAGGTGAAGGGGCACATCCAACAAAAAAGGCCTTCCTTCATTTTAGGCAAAGGTTGCAACGTTTGTCAAATGCAAACTCGTGGTATGTGTCCAAATGCAAACTCGTGGTATGTGTCCAAATGCAAACTCGTGGTGTGTGTCCAAATGCAAACTCGTGGTATGTGTCAAAATGCAAACTCGTGGTGTGTGTCCAAATGCAAACTCAAGGTATGTGTCAAAATGCCAACTCGTGGTATGTGTCACTGCAGATAAAGATCGATCTGGGATGCAGGCAAAAGGAACACCTCTGGCAGGAAAAATGCGAGTTAAAAAAAGTACATCTTGTGTATGCTTGAGGACATATACGCAAGCAGTGGCAACAGAATAGCCTTACACAGTCAATTTTTGAGTTGGTCCGATTGCTCCACAGCAAAATGTACCCCATTCCCAGCACACTTGGTGTATTGAACCAAAGGGTGTGGTGCATGTCAAAATATACATGCCGTAGTGCATGTTGCAGCAGATTTGAGATCAAGACACAGGTCACAAAGGATTTGCTAAAAACACACCTTGATGAACGGGTGAGCACACACAGGTGAACACACACACAGGTGAGCACACACAGTTGAGCACACACTCAGGTGAGCACACACACAGGTGAGCACACACACAGGTGAGCACACACACAGGTGAGCATATATATAAATAAATGACGCCTTGCCACACACACCTTGGTGAACTGGTACAGGAATGCCGTGGCTCCTGCGTGCGAGTTTTGCCCTGCAGCCCCATTCCCCAAACTGAGCTGCCCACCACCTGCTGTTCCCCCATTCCCACAGCCAACGACCCTTCCAGCCTGGTCTGAAGCCCTGTTCGAGCCAACAGGGAGTACACTACAGTGGCCAGCAGTGGCAGCACTACTGCCATCACCCCTGTGTTGGGGTGTGCTGCTCCTGCTGCTATTTGATTGACGGCTCTTAGGAGAAGACCCGAGCTGCTGCTGACGGCGGTGTGCCCTCTTTTCCCTCCTGGTGACACTGGATGGAGGGAGGGCCCCTGCCCGAGCAGGACCTCCTGTGTGCCTGCCTCTACTGTCGCTCCTGCTGTTGTGTGCTGTGGTGGAGGCAAGTAAAGTGGGGTGTGTGTGAATGTGTGTGAGTGTTTGTGCGTGCGCGTATGTGTGTGGTTCTTGCGTTGTACTTGTACTGTGATGCCGTTTTTATGGCATATCAACGAGTTGTGCAGAGACCTTACTACTTTGATCTCCCCTCCTTATTGAAAAAATTAATCCCCACACAAATCTATACCAAATACCAAGGCACTGCACCAATTTGCACCACTGCACCATGGCACCAAACCTGCACCAACCTACACCAATCTGCACCACTGCACCTCGGCACTCCACCACTGCACCAAACTGCACCACTGCACTAACCTGCACTACTGCACCAACCTACACCAATCTGCACCACTGCATCACGGCACTGCAACACTGCACCACTGCAGCACTGCACCAAACCTGCACCACTACACCAATTTGCACCACTGCACCACGGCACTGCAACACTGCACCAAACTGCACCACTGCACCAACCTGCACTACTGCACCAACCTACACCAATCTGCACCACTGCACCACGGCACTGCACCACTGCACCAAACTGCACCACTGCACCAAACCTGCACTACTGCACCAACCTACACCAATCTGCACCACTGCACCACGGCACTGCAACACTGCACCAAACTGCACCACTGCACCAAACCTGCACTACTGCACCAACCTGCACCACAGCCGCCACAGCACCACAGCACTGCATCTGCACTACTGCACCAACCTGCACCAAACTGCACCAAACTGCACCACAGCACTGCACCAACCTGCACCACCGCCGCCAGTTTCTAGAGCGCCGTCTGTCATACCATGAGGCTGCATGCTCGACCCGATCCCACCCAGCATAGAAGGAGACGACGGCACCCCCAGCAGCCCACACCCACTCAGCATGCCTCCTATGGTGTTCCGCCAATCAGGGTTGGCACTGGGACACCCCACTGTCCCTTCTTGCTCTCCTTGCTCTCCACCACTGCTGCCGCTGGTGCACCTGCTGTGAGGGCGCATGGGGCTCCTTGTGTTGCTGCTTCTGTGAGGTGGTGTGGTGTGGTGTGGTGTGGTGTGGTGTGGTGTGGTGTGGTGTGGTGTGGTGTGGTGCACAACAGTGGTGTGGTTCGATGGAATGGAATGGAATGGAATGGATTGGAATGGATTGGAATAGATTGGAATGGATTGGAATGGATTGGAATGGATTGGAATGGAATGGGATGGGATGTGATGTAGTGCCAAGGGTGACGTAATAAATGTAATTGCACCAAACATTCATGAACAGCAGCTTCTGAACAACTGAAGGTTTTCTTTTGCTACGATTGAGTGAGGTGTGTCAGCAAAGCAGGCCTTCCAGCACGGCTTTGGAATTGTCGAGCGTATTCCTGCTAGCGCATTTGTGCAATCTTTACAGCAGTATGAGTTCCTGTTCCCTGCGTTAATTCTTAACAGTGGTGGAAGATTAGTAGGAAAGATAGGAATCTTGTAATGCACCAAAAAAAAGGAAAGGGGGGGGTGAAATAATGATGCTGCAGACTGCTTTTAGCAAATTATATTATTAATCTTCTTCCTTTCTGACTCCTGTGCCTTGGACATAAGTTTGGTATGATTGCGCAGCCTGCATGGTTTTCTTGTATCCAATTCAAACCTGCTGGCTTGACGAGGCACTGCACTGCCACTGCCCCCACCACAGAAGAAGGACATCAGGGAGCTGTGGCGGCTGGTGTGGCGGCTGGTTGTGCCACTTTGCTGCTGCAAGGGCTGACTGGAGTGGCTGCTGTTGGTGGTGTGACGGCCATGCAGAGTTGACTGGCTAGCAGGAGTTGCAGCTGCAGCAACTGCAGTGGGGGTAGTAGTGGTGGCAGGCGTGACGAGGCTACCCTGACGGCTGCCCTGATCTAGGGAAGTGGTGCCGTACAGGTGAGGTGGGTAAGGGGGATGGAAAGCTTGGCTGGACTGCTGCGCTGTGCTTGCAATGCTGTTGTGGCGTGTGGGGCGTTGGCTTGTGAGGCTGTCATGGCAGCTAGGCTTTCCCGTGGGGTTGTAAAGCAGGTTGCTGCTTGGAGGGCCGCTGGGGAGGCTGCCGTATCGTTGCAGGGGGCGAGTGGAGGATGGAATTGAGGACATCTGCAAGGCAGAAGAAACACCACCGTGGTCGCCCCGGCAAGTTGCGCTCTCTACTGCCTGGAATCCCCCCTTGCCGTTGCCAGCTGCTGCTGCTGCTGCTGCTTCTGGCATGCTGGCAGAAGACTGCAGCCAGGGATGTGACGCTGTGTTTGATGCCCCTCTCTTGCCGCTGCCTGTTTTTGGCCCTCCTTGGCCAACCTCCAAATCCCTGCCTAATCCCCCCGCTCCCCCCATTGCACTTGCACCCCCTTCACCAGCTGACGCTGTTGACAGTGAAAGAGGATAGGCCGCCTCGTCCAGATCACCATATTGGTACTGCAGAAGCGTGCGGATGTGTGTGGATTCTTGTGCGTTTGTGCTGTGTATGCTGCACCATGTAGACAGCCTAAACTTGGGGCAAAGCATGATGGTGTGCTGTTGCTTCATGTTTCCGCGTATTCACTTTCCTCTCCAAAGATTGCTCACAACACAAGCATCCACTAAAGTGTTGTTCATCTTAAAGTTGCGTAACAGGATCTCAAACAAATGGCCTACCTCAGTAAGAGGATCAAGGGGGTGATGACTGGGGTGGGACCCAATGCTGTCATGACCGTGAAGACGGCGACAATAGAGTGCTCGGCGACGAGCAGCCACAAAGCTCACAGCACACAAGGCAATCAAAGAGGTCCCGACCACCACGCCCACCACTGTGTGAAAATTTAAATACAGGCAGTGCACAGAGGAGCAGTGAGTACGCGAACAACACTTTCGTTGCTGCACGTCTTGATGGTATACATTTTAAATGTCAATCACAATTGCCTAAGACATCCTCGAAATGCAAAGGGCTCAATATATTTTGGGCTAGTGGCTGCCGGCATTTACTTGGCGGTGTGTCTTGCTGTACGGCCAGTCAAAGTGCAGACTCACTGTGTCACTCTGTTCCAGGCATTGCATGAATATATTTATCAGGCATTACATGAATAAAATTAGCAGGCATCACATGTTCCAGGCATTACATGAATATGATTAGCAGGCATTACATGAATATAATTAGCAGGCATCACATGAAATTAATTAGCAGGCATTACATGAATATAATTAGCAGGCATTGCATGAATATAATTAGCAGGCATTGCATGAATATAATTAGCAGGCATTACATGAATATAATTAGCAGGCATTACATGAATATAATTAGCAGGCATTGCATGAATATAATTAGCAGGCATTGCATGAATATAATTAGCAGGCATCACATGAATATAATTAGCAGGCATTGCATGAATATATAATGAGCTGGCATTACATGAATGTAATCAGCAGGCGTTACATGAATATAATTTGCAAGCATTGCATGAATATAATGAGCAGGCATCACATGTTCCAGGCATTACATGAATATGATTAGCAGGTATTGCATGAATATAATGAGCAGGCATCACATGTTCCAGGCATTACATGAATATAATTAGCAGGCATTACATGAATATAATTAGCAGGCATTGCATGAATATAATTAGCAGGCATTACATGAATATGATTAGCAGGCATCACATGAATATAATTAGCAGGCATTACATGAATTTAATTAGCAGGCATTGCATGAATATAATTAGCAGGCATTGCATGAACATAATTAGCAGGCATTGCATGAATATAATTAGCAGGCATTGCATTAATATAATTAGCAGGCATTGCATTAATATAATTAGCAGGCATTACATGAATATAAAGAGCAGGCATTACATGTTCCAGGCATTGCATGAATATAATTAGCAGGCAAGATAATGAACTAGAATGGTCAAACCTCCAGCCTGGTCGCACCTCACACCTGTGTCCTTGGAATAGGGCACACACAGTATTGAGCACACAGGGTGCTGCTCATTTTTTCTATCATCGCATTCACCAAGGCCACTACCCGTTCTGCTTCAATCACAGCACTCGTCAATGCCAGCAATACTGTGTCATTGGAATAGGGCGCAAACAGTGTTGGTCACACAGGGTGCTGCACTCCTATCACTGCACTCACCAATGCCAGCAATACTGTGTCATTGGAATAAGGCACACACAGTGTTGATCACACAGGGTGCTGCACTCCTTTTTCTTTTGGTTGTTACAGCTACGGCCTCCAGCAGGGACCTGACAGACAACAAAAAAAAAAGAGTCCTATCACTGCACTCACCAATGCCAGCAATAGCCCCTTCATCCACCCCCTGCCCTCCTTCTCCATTCCCATCTGCTGGCCCAGATGAGCCCACACCAGGAGAGCCCGCAGGAGGGTTGACGCTGTCAGCATCCCCTCCTCTGCCTTGACCACTCCCACCTCCACCACTCCCTCCTTCATCCCCATCCTCATCGTCTCCGCTATCCACGACACCCCTCCCAGCAGCAATGGCTGCCTCATGCCGACTCTGCCACTGCGTCCTCCATTCAGGGGGGGGGCGGAGGATAGCCTCGCTCAGGGATTGGGGGTTGCTGCTGGAGCTGCTGCTGGGAGGGATTGTGCAGCAGAATACAGCAGACACACCACACACTACCTGCACAAATTTGCAAGCAGGGATTGTGCACACAGGGGTTGCGCATTGTGCTCTACCTGCACGAATTTGCATACAGGAATAGTGCAGCAGGATGCAGCAGACACACCGCACACTACCTGCACGGATTTGCATAAGAAGAAAGAAAAAGGAAAACTACGCAGGCAGTGAAAACCACTCCCCACATTAATAAAGGAAAAGGAGCCACTTTGGTACCGAGTACCGTAAAGCTCCTTCACCGCGAAAGGAAAGGAGAAATCAATGGGGATCAGGAGGGTTGCAGGCTTGGCCTGAAACCGGCTCCTGATGATAGTTGATAACAGTACTGGAAAGGGCACGTCTAGTATGGACAACTTTAGCAGTAAAGTTCACAAAGTGCACATGGAGCTTGAGGCGAGCTTCTTAATTCTTTGAGAATCGAGACCCAGTTCCTTGAAAGGCTTCAGAGTGTGGGTGTTGTAGATGGTGCCGCCCACACCCAAAAGGATGATGTGGAGAGTAATGGAGGCTCCTTGAAGAATGTTGCAAAGAATTTTGTGCTGTTCCTTTGCAGCGTTCAGCTGGTTCTGAGGTCTGGTGTCCTCACAGTACTTGATCTTGACGAGGTGGATGTCGCGCCGAGTCTTGTTGAGGTCTTTGGGTCGGTGCTGTCTGGGGTTGGTGGCTGTACTAGTGGCTGGCGGTGCTGCTGAGGTGCTCCCAGTCGCCCTCACTTGCCCCCTGCCACTCCGATGAACCCACCCCCCTACATTAGTTTGTTGTTTCTGTGTTTTTGCAGCGATGGGAGTAACCAGCACAAAATCTTGGCGGCTGGAGGAAATCTGTCTTTATCTGGGAAGCGGGGTGGGAAGAGCCATTTGGAAACAATTGTACTTTTGGCTGTTTCAGGAATCTGGAGGTTTTGCATGGTCATCCGTTTGTTGCTGCCTATATCCATGGAGACAACGCACGATAATAAGGAGCCTGGTTTTTCTGATAGCCTTAAGGATCATGCAGCATGCTATGTTGTGTCTTTCGGTGATCATGTTCCTTATTTCCGTGTGTTGGCACCCAGAAAGGATGTGCAGGGCACTGTCTACTTGGGGGCAGAGGGGGCAAGTCTGACTTGTTGAGAGTTTGAACAATACCGCATGTTTTTGAATATATAGGGTACCTGTTCTGTATTTCGTAATGATACATTTGGTCTTAAAGGGGACATCGGATGATGTTAGGTAAGCATTGCTAGTGGCTCCATTGGCAGTGCCGTCCTTGATGAGGGTCTGGTAGTACGCATGGTAGTTCGCTTCAGTTTTGGCATTTCCCAGTTTATGGAGAAAATGCATGTGT
>Ga0307968_1001566_pt1 | contig 18758 bp, 14 predicted proteins | sample OrgLakmetagen650_FD_201834 | JGI IMG/M metagenome (GOLD analysis project Ga0307968, IMG submission 201834) | Saline water microbial communities from Organic Lake, Antarctica - #650 | ecosystem: Environmental > Aquatic > Non-marine Saline and Alkaline > Saline | place: Antarctica: Organic Lake...
TAAAAGGGTACGTGTATTGGGTCACCACAGTGCTGGTGGTTTTTTAAAAGGGTACGTGTATTGGGTCACCACAGTGCTGGTGGTTTTTTAAAAGGGTACCTGGATTGGGTCACCACAGTGCTGGTGGTTTTTAAAAAGGGTACGTGTATTGGGTCGCCACAGTGCTGGTGGTTTTTAAAAGGGTACGTGTATTGGGTCACCACAGTGCTGGTGGTTTTTAAAAGGGTACGTGTATTGGGTTACCACAGTGCTGGTGGTTTTTAAAAGGGTACGTGTATTGGGTCACCACAGTGCTGGTGGTTTTTAAAAGGGTACGTGTATTGGGTCACCACAGTGCTGGTGACCTTTCTTCATCGACCTTTCTTCATCAGTTGCACATTGGGGTTACCCCAGTGCTGGTGAGATTCCCGTCATTTCATGTGGGGAATGCTATCACGGCCTGCGCAGTTCTTTGCTTTTTGTTCGGTTGTAGAAGCAGTACCAGATGGAGATGGGGAGTAAAATAGTGAAAGTGCGGTTAGTGTAGTTTTGGGAAAGTGAGGTTAAGGCTTCCACATTAGGATTGAAATGTCTAAGCAAAGATCCTTTGTTACAACCAGTGACTGACGGAGGAGGGAGGGATATAAATAGAACCAGACAGGTGTGTGTGTTGAGGCAGCAGTGCTGAGTAGTTGGCTCGGGCACGCACTTCACGTTTTAGCAGTACCTGGTGACGGTGATGCAAGTACACTAAGCCTCTAGGAATAGGAAGCCACACACACACACACACGCACACGCACACACACACACACGCACACACACACGCACACACACACACGCACATGCATTGATAGACGGTTGTATATGGGACTCAAACATCTTCACCATCGATTACAGAATGCTTTTTGCAGAGCAAGGAAAACAGTCCTGTCAGTGATTGATCTATCTGAACGCACCAACCCGCAGGCACAAGCCGCTGAGTCAGCCAAGCACGAACGCACTTTCATGGAGTGGCTGCAGTCGTACAACCTTGTGTTTTACAACGCCATGATGTCGCTGGATGAACGGTTCCTTAGCAAGGTAGGAGCCTGTTTTCACCACAGCCATTTTCACCACTAGGGGACAACCCACAACCATCTTCACCACTAGCCTCATTGTCACCCTTGTTTTGATGATTTTTTTAGTTTGAGTGGTGAGTGTATTTATGGGGGGAGGGGTGGGGGCGTAGCGCGAGTCAAGTGTGATGCAAGTATGCAGCCTAGACTTCCTGAGCACTTCTTGGTCTTCATGGTATGCAAGCGTGCAATGGAGCAGAAGAAGAGCGCTCACAGTTTACCAGCATCGTGAACCATGCTTTACCATGCTGCCTTCCCCCTAAATCAGATCGCTTGACAATGGAACCAGCAACTCCCTTGCGTTTGTAAAAACAATTAGAAAATATACCTGAATTACAAGATCAGATTATCCAGCCCCAGCCATCTTTTTCGCCACACCTTTGTTGTCTATCATTGTTTAAGTCAGTCTAGGCAAAGGAATCTATCTCTAGCTTCCTGCCAATTGGGAAATGCTTTCGTAGGCCTTACCTTGCTGGAAAGGTACATTACAAACCGCAAAGTTACATTACGAATTAGATGCTGCCAATTGGGAAATGCTGTTGCAGGCTTTAACTTGCCGCAAAAGTTACGCAGTTTGGACCACCTAAAAATTCCCTGTGGTATTGGGAAATGCTGTTGCAGGCCTTAAATTGCTGCAAAGTTAAACAACAACAAATTAGACAACTTCGCCCAAAGATTCCCTACAGCAAACAAGAAAATGCAAGTGTTGTCTTGGTCTGTTTGCTCACCAATCCTTCAAAAGGCTTGTCTACTCAGCAATGGCGATGCAAGATTTGCATAAGGTTTGTATGGGAGTGCATTCAACTTCTGTACTGTACTGTCACATTCGGTGTCAATTCCGTATTCGCATTCGGTGTCAATTCTGTACTGTGCCGTCGCATTATGTACTGTTCCGTCGCATTCGGTGTCAATTCTGTACTGTGCCGTCGCATTCTGTACTGTGCCGTCGCATTATGTACTGTGCCGTCGCATTATGTACTGTTCCGTCGCATTCGGTGTCAATTCTGTACTGTGCCGTCGCATTCTGCACTGTGCCGTCGCATTATGTACTGTGCCGTCGCATTATGTACTGTTCCGTCGCATTCGGTGTCAATTCTGTACTGTGCCGTCGCATTCTGTACTGTGCCGTTGCATTCTGTACTGTGCCGTCGCATTCTGTACTGATCCGTCGCATTCGGTGTCAATTCTGTACTGTGCCGTCGCATTCTGTACTGTGCCGTCGCATTCTGTACTGTTCCGTTGCATTCGGTGTTAATTCTGTACTGTGCCGTCGGATTCTGTACTGTGCCGTCGCATTCTGTACTGTGCCGTCGCATTCTGTACTGTGCCGTCACATGCGGTGTCAATTCTTTGCATTTCAGCACAAAGTTTGTGTATGCTCTCTGCCAACAACAAGAGCTCTGCTGAGTACTCTGCAGCATGCAGAAGTACTCTAGTTCTTGGAGGCGAGTGCAACCGCACGTCAGTTGGGACCTTTTTATGTTAAGTGTCGGCACAAGTGTAAAATCCCCCTCCAGCATTTCGGTGGATACGAGCCGGAATAAAACCAAAACTGTTGTTGTGTGATGTATGTATATATGTTTGCAATCTTGGCCGGCCGATCATGTGCATAGTTGCTTTCCTTTCTTTTTTTGCTTCTTGGCTGCCCCTCCTGCAAAAATCGAATGAAATGAAGCGCAATGCTGGCAGTGAATCAATGCATGGTTTCCCTTCAAGGCCACGTGCAGCATTGAATATACATGCATGAATATAGGTAAGAGGTCATTGCAGCACATTCTTGTAGATTTAGCTTTTCATGCGTTTACTGATTTTGCAGTGGCTGATCCCCGTAGACAGCGAGCCAGAGGAGTCACACCATTGAAGCAGGTCATAAGTGTGTTGGGCACGCTCTGGCCTCAGCTAATTCGGCCTCTGTAATAATCACCTGTTTTTCTTATTGTGTCTATGCTGAATTGCTGAGGATGGCAACTCCTGGAAACAGATCTGAGTACAAGCGGTGATAGAGAACCTCAAGCGCTGATTAATCACTAATCGAGAAAGAGGCTTGGACCTTTATGTCTGCTGGAGAGAATAAGTCCTGCAATGCCAGATACCAAAGCTTATTTCTTTTCCTTGGTTCGTGGGTGGTGCAAACCAGCGCCCCTGAAGCTTGCTTTCTTTACTTTGGAGGCAGGAGTGGCCGTTGGTGTCAGGTAGCGCAACATGTCTGAATCCTGGTAGCGGCATTGTGACTGCAATTAAGCCACAGAGCCGAAAATCCATGCCGCACGTTATGTACACCGTACAGCAACACGCAACATGCACATAACACATAACTCAAACCTATGCCTCAAAATATCAACCCATCAGCTTCGAATTGATGTGTCTCTAGACATGTATACATGTATCTAGAGAAGATAGATTGGAGTAGAGGGTTGGAAGCACTTTGGCACGTTAAAACCTTTTTTTTGTTCATATTCTAGGTGTATTTCCAGCAGGCTGACCACGCTGTGCCAGGAAGTTGTGTTTTTTCCTCTCTTGGGAGCCACTCTTTGTGGAATCTATCATGCGATGAAACGTAAATGGGTGTGATTTCGTCATCCTTTTGGGCTTGTTGCTTATTATTTGTTGTCTTACGTTCTTTGTCACGACGAATCATGGTACCAGCTTAAGCAAGGATTGTAGGCATGAGCCATAGTCCGCCAACCCCCCCATGAAAGTTTAGTTTTACGTCTCCTCCCTCTTTACGCGAAAAGGAAGCGACGGCTCAAGCAACGCACCGAGGAGATGGACTAAGACAAGTTTGAGAAAAGAGCGAGAGTGCGAAGAGGACCATTTAAACTGGCCAAACAACCAAATGACCGTAAAATCGTTGAGCAAGTTATAGATCCCAGGGGAAATCACACGATTCGTTCATGTCACTGATTAAGCATGACACCTTACATGAAATTTGCTCTAGCTTTATCATGCTTACGCGATTTTGCACATGTGCTCTAAACTAGTAGACTGGCATTACTGTTAAGCTAAAACAGGCAATACTTTTAACGGTCTTTGAGAACAACGCAATACAAGATTTAGGCTTCACGGTAAAAGCCATCAGGGCTTCTGAAACTGCTGGAATTTCACAAGGTGTTGCGTCCCAACTAAGCTAGCTTAAAGCGCGTTACAAGAAATTCGTAACTTTTCCTCCCCTCGAAAATTTTTTAGATCCTTTATTCCTTTTGGGGGAATCCATCAATAATTACCCCATTGTTTGCTACTGTACGCTCACTCTTTCTAAATTGGTATTGACCTGCGCCTCCCGGTTTCATTCTTACAAGGTTTACAAGGGCGTAAAGCCATATATGTTATATTGTAGGCTGATGGTTTTTTTTTGCTGGCCTCAGCCAGCAATAAGTAAACGTGTAAAGCTAGGGAACAGATCCAACGCTCGAGCCTTCACTCTATAGAGCAAGTCCCTATAATCGCTCCACACCGCAAAACAGCAACCAAAGCCACCAGAAAGCTAGCAGGAGACACAAAGAGCCTACTTGAGCTGCAAGGACAAGAACCCAGCAGAGGCCCTTCTACACTATTTTTTAGAGCCTTCCGGGGTGACTTTGGCTAGCATTGTTGTAGTCAGCACTGGACTTCTGTCATTTATTTGACAATGAGTGAATTCAAGCTTCAAGTTCCAAATTTGTTGTTGCGCGTTACAAGGTTTCGGGAGAACGGTACCTCCAGGATTGTGGACTCGGCCACAGGTCGCACGCACCCATACCACCCAAAACCTGAGTATTAACTGGCCTCCTCCTAAGCTATTTCTTCATGAGGTCAGCCGCGAGGTGGAGAGCTGGAGTGGCGTGTGGGTGAAGTTGAGATTATTTGAGAGTCTTGTAGTGAAAGCTTTCCCCTGTTCCAAGTGCGTGCCAGCAGCACCAGCAAGCCCACCTCACATCCTCCTGAGAGAGTTTATATGCAGTGCCTCATCATGAAGGCAAGCAGAGCTGCTCTATCTGCTGGGTCTCTTCCAGATCAGAGGTTTGATCAAACTTATATTACTATACTGCCCTGGTTTACACTGCCCTTCAGCTGAGGCTCTACCATGCATCAGACTCAGTGTGTTTGTGTTACCTCTTGGAACACACACACACACACACACACACACACACACACACAAACACACACACACACACGAACGCACACTCACATGATGAGCACACACGAACGCACATTCAGGCACAAATACTTGCACACATGAACATACACATGCACGCTCACACACATGATGGCACAAGTACAAAGATACGCATACACCATATTTCAACGCTGCTTTTCACGTGCCACCAGAAATATTTTCTTTTTCTTCTCTCTTATTCTTTTCTTACTGAACTGCTCTCTACTGTGAAAGACAAAAGGAATCAAATGTGTCATGAAAAGGCTTGGTGTACAAAGATGTGAAAGTGAACAAAGCTAACAAACTTTTTCTCTTAGGAATGATATAAAGCCTCTGGGAACTTTGGCTTCATGCTGACGTGTGTGATGACTTGCTTGAGAACAGACTTAGGGCATTCATATATGGCTCTGCCTGTCACAACTTGTGACACATTTGTTTCAACGATATAGGAGCCTTTTGGAGCCAAGGTGCGTGTACAAGCAAAGGTTTGCTAGCAATTCTCATCTTCAACTCGTTGAGCTCTGCTGTGTTTCTCCACACACCCACTCTACCTTATCGGAGGCAACTGCCACCTTATTTTTATTCTAATATCCTCATGGTACTGCGCTGAAGTCCGCCAATATTTTTGAGGTTAAAGATGTTACAGGCGTTATGCATAGAGTTTACAGATAAAGCCATCAGTCAACACGTGTGACTGCTAGGCTGCGTGTAAAAATTGTGAAAATTGTTATTGTAGTAAAGTAAGCGGACATTTATGTGGTTACTGAAGGCGCTTGCCATGGTTTACCAGCAGCCACCGATTGCTGACCACTTCCTAGTAAGCAGAGGAAGTAAGCCAGGGTTTGACATTCATCTGCGCTTGCTAATTGCTCATTGGTAAGCCATTTAGTAAGCCGCGGTTACTACATAGATTTGTCATGGCCAGCAGCTGTATCAGTCAAAGTACAGAGTTACAGAGTTACAGATAAAGCCATCAGTCAAAACGTGTGACTGCTAGGCTGCGCATGTAAAACGTGTAAAAACTTACCTACAAAAAAAAATTGGAAAGAGGAAAAAGGCGACATTGCAGCATTAAATAAAGTCATTCAACAATTAAGCATCTGCCAGGACCAACCGACTGCAATAAATTAGAGAGGGGGAATCATGTGAGTTCTGGGCACATAAAAAAAGTCAAAGTACAAGACAGATAGCATCACCAAAGCCAGAGCTGTCGCTGGCGATGCCCTCTTCCCGCCCACTCACCTGCAAGTAAACCCAGCAGTTTGCAAGCAACTGTGCTCGTTCAGGGGTGCGTTCTAGGGCGCCCTCTCAAATTCGTACAGAGTAACAGTAAATGGTCGAACAGCATTCCCCCCAACCAAGGTCAAACAGGTAGCACCTCCGGTTTCAGGTCAAGCCTGCAACCCTCCTGATCCCCATTGATCTTATTTTTCTTTTGGTGGAGGAGATCGGTAACCGCATTCAAAGTGGCTCCTTTTCCTTATTTATTGGGGGTCCCCACTGGGCTTTTTATTGCCTGTATAGTTTCTTTTTCTCTGACCAGCAACCATGCCCCAAACAAAACCGGATAACACACGTAATAAAATAGGTCCAATAGTGCAAGAAGGTTTACAATGTTTACAGGGATAGACCTTCAGTCAAAGCGTGCGACTGCTAGCCTGCTCATTAAACAAACCCAATTCATGTATCATGTATGTACACATAATAAAATAGGTCTGCCAATAATGCAAGAAAAGTTGCCCATTATAACGTAGCAGATGGCGCCGTCAATCCATACCCCCTGGATGTGAAACCAAGAGACATACAACCAAACAAACGCGACATGCGTTGAACCAAAATTAAGTACTGTGTAGACACTTACCCTAGTCAACATGCAGAGAAGGAACGAGAACAACATAAGCTGCCTCGCCTACTCGGACACCGTAAAACCCTCCACACCATCATCCTGCTAAAACCAACAGGCACCATTTACAGCAGCCACACAAGGAACCCCAGCCTCGGGGTTACTGCCACAGCACTCATGAAACAATTAAGCCTACATACAACCAGATCTGCGACAAAAATCATACAGAATACAACCTCAACAATCATCTGGGCAATAGTCCTGGTGGTAAGCAGACTTCTGCCTCCCAACAACCTGATCCCCACTGAAACACTTCTTATTTTTATTCTCCAGGCAGGTTGTCAGATCAAATCACCATCACTGCAGAGTGTCAGACTCAGCACAACAACTGATCCAACTAATTGCTCTGTCACACAATTTGTTACTGCCAACGCTTGAGCGTGACAAGGTGGGATGTTACGTGCGGTAAATGTACCCAGTTATATTTCATTCCGGTTGCCACGTCACCACGCTGAAAGAATAAAGCTTTGAGCCACCCAGGCCAATTCACGCCATAAGAATGGCACAGCCAGAAAGCTGGTTTTGTGCTGATTCCAGCCATGCCCTCGGGTGTGTGGTCAAATACACTCGCATGGGAAGTGTTGCGAGGTCTCAGGCAAAAGGCGCAAGTGCACAATGTGTTTCAATTAAACTAATGAATACTCATCAAAAGTCGAAGTGTTAACTGTGGGGGCAACTCGTGCGGTTACTCAGGCTGTAGCTTCTGGCACACCGCTTCCATGGGGACCGGAAATCCTTAGGGTAAGAGATGGCGCTGCACAGGTCACACAGCTTCAGACACGGTATGGTATGACAGGGACTGTGCAAAAGCAAGAGAGGGGGGGTGCAGGGGGGGCGCAGCCCCCCCTGAATTGCCTAATTTGAATGCCACTTTACATTGCAAAGACCAGGCTGCCATCTCAGAAATGGTTGGACAGGAGCCGTGGGGTGCAGAGGGAGCGCAGCCCTCCCTGAATTGCTCTCACTACATTGGGTGCAACTTCAATGCAGATTGCAGCGCAGGCTCCGCCCCATTTTTGTGATCCGTTGGATCACACCCACTTGTTTCTTTTTTTCTTTTCTTATATATATTGGATAATAACTTATTAAGCGGTGCAGGACATAGACAGCTCCAATCCTTGCTGGGGATGGTGATCTACATGCTGCATTTTCCCTTTCTTCTTTTTCTCTTTCTGTCCTTACATTACTTGATCTCAATGATGTGGTTGTTGCGTTGTAGTCTGCCTAGATCTTTGGTTCGGTGCTGTCTGGGAAAGTGGCTCTGCTGGTGATAGATGATGCTCATCTCCTTCAGCTGACCTCTGCCACTCCGAAGAGCCCGTTGCTGTTGTGTTTTTACAAAGATGGTAGCAGTTATAAAGACGACTGGGCAAATGATGGTAAATCTGTGTCAATTGGAGAGGCGAGTGGAGCAGCCACAGGACTACAAACCACGCTACCCCCATTACTGGAGTAGTGCTGACTCGCGAGATGCACTTTTTACTGCCCACCACAACTCCCTCTCAACCCAATTCACTGGTTTTTCAGTTTGCCTTCCCAACTATGATAACCATACCATGAATCTAAACCTTAGGCGTGCTGTCTACTTAGCCATCCTCAGCACTGAGGCAACTGCCACCATCATGTTCCTACCTTTTTGAAATGGATCCATTAAAACCAACCCTTACTTAAAACTCCTGACAGCCTATCCTCAACTGTGCTATAGACTGGGAACAATCCCAGACCTCACCTACGCTACCCCTCAATCCTGGACTAGCCAAGAAATTCCTGTACCCCTTAACAGCCACATTATATGGCTGCAGAATCTTGCCCGTGACGTTCTTGATGCAAATTGGTACCTCACCAGCATTTTCAATGACCCCATCCGTAATGCTAGGCATGCTGGGACAGCGCCAGGTTTCAATAACTTTGGAAAACTGTACTCAGACAATACACAAACTGCCAAATGCTCCCACAGACCTGCTTTGAAGAAGTTATTGAACCTAATGGTGCTGGTTTAACCAACACCATAAGGAGAGCGGAGCTGGCAGCAATAGCTGCTGCACTTACTCATATTAATCCCCCATTTTGCCACAGACAGTCTTACCTCACTCCACCAAATTAGGAAACAAATGTTGTACCCAGAGAAGCACCACCGTCACCATGTCCATGGAGACATTCTCAAAATTCTCTCTAATACCATCCGTAACTCTCAATCCCACATCTTCCTTTATAAGTTCAAATTTCACGCTGGAATTGCAGGAAATGAATGTGCAGACGCCCTTGCCAAATATTAAGCCTGCCACAGCAATAGTCTCCCAGCTGAAACAACAATCCGCATTGCAGGCCCTGGTGGCAATCCCTTCTTTGATACAACCTGGCTAGCCCTTGAAGAAGTTAATCAGCAAGGATCTAGCACTGACGCTCCTCAGCACGGCACCAGACTGACTTACCTTCTTCCAAATCCTCAAGCTGCACTAAAATCCCACATGCACTCAAACCATAGACTGGGTTATGCAAACTCAAAAACAGGTTACTACTCTTATTACCAGAGTCTACTTCCACACATATATATACAAAGGCATTAGCAACGCATTCGGAACATGCCCAATTTCTCCCTCCAAATGAAACGCAATGTCTTTCACTACTGCATAGGCACCCTTTTTAATCAGAAACATGCTGTCCGCTTCAAAAAGTCCACTAGCCTTCAGTGTCCATTTTGTGAACAATCAGACAGTGCTCCTCAAATTCTCTCAGGGTGTCAAGACAATATCGTCTCTGACATGACCACCAAACGCCATACTGTTTCCTGCGGACTCATCATGAAAGCCATCAGCAAAGGATCCTTGGCAGGAGGTGTAGTTCAATATATAGCTAGCAGCACTGGCCGTTTTGCCTAACAAAACCTTCAAATTCCCAAGCATGCTAGTAATAAGACTCTACCCATTTGGCTCTTTGATGCTCGTTTATCTGTCAGAGACAGGCTTACTTCCAGTCGCCCTGATGCTATTTTGGTTACTCCCTTACCTACTAAGTCCAAACCACCTTCCATTCCCCACTCGCAACAGGTGCAGCATGCTAGGTCTCATGGACAAGTGCGCAGAGCCCACGACCTTAACGCTAATAAGAGGGAGATACACCTCATAGAAGTGAATTTTTGTGAAGACACTAGGCCTGCTGGACACCAGCTGAAGGCCTCTAACAAGCAGCACGAGGGTTTTTGCAAACAATTTAATGCTAAAAAAGTTACACTTCACACCATATTTCTTGGTGTGGGAGGATCAATCTATACCTCTAACACTTTGCATCATCTAAAAGAGCTCGGCCTCGATTCACGGAGGGCCCACAAGACTCCCTTGAATTGCATGCTCACTCTGTGCAGTAAAAAAACACAGCGCAACAAGTTACGGGGTCACAAAAGGGGTAAAAAAAAATTGTGTAAGCACAAATTGGTGTCACTGCATCTAATGGTCAGCTTCTCTCTCCGCTTCTTTTTCAGGGGGAAAAAAGCTTCCAAGAAATGGAGCAAGACACTGGTATTGGGCAGCAGCATCGCCTTCATCAAAAGAGTAAGGAACAATGTGAAAGCGGTCAGCAAGACCCTGGTCCTCCATCCTTTCTTTCACAGCTGCAGCTTCTCCCCCTCGAACCAAAACAAAGACATCAGCAGAGGAAGAACTCTTCGCCATTTGCTTAAACAGCTTTTTGAAATGCTGGTCTTCAAAAGTTCCGCTGCAGCCTATAAAGACTAAGCTTTTGCCCTCAGCTTTAGCATGCGGCCAAAGAAACCGCAGAAAGCGCAGCATGGAGGCCTTGTAGTCCTGAATAAGAAGCAGGAAGAAAAGTCTTTGTTGCCCATATTCACTGTCGTATAACAGAACAGTTGTTGTACACAACCAATAAATTGCATATGCACTGGTGCGTGTTCTGGCAACAATGAATAGGTCGTCACTCACCTCTGTTGAGAAAATGTAATTGTCTTTTTGGTGGTAGATACCATGCAGGTGGGAGACAAAATGGCGGTAAGAAGGACCTCTTCCGTCTGAGGCTCCCAAGTACGCGCTGATGTCTGACTCTTCAATGAAATCTTGGCGACACAAATCTTCGTACTTCACAGATTGATAGTCCAAAGATCTCAGATCAAGGGCCTGCTCCAGCAGATTGTCATAGTTCAGCGTGAAAAACGCGAACTTGCCAACATACTGCTGCTTGAAGACGCGAGCGAGTTCACTATTCTGTCTGGCCTGCGTACGTACGTGCGTGTGTGCGTGCGTGCGTGTGTGTGTGTTTTGTGTGTGCGCGCGCACGCATGGTGTGTGCGCACGTGGTGCGTTCGTGCGTGTGCGTGCGAGCAAGCGTTCGTGAGTGCGTGCGTGCGTGTGCCAGATCCTGTGTGTGTGCGTGTGTGATTTGGTGGGTGTGTGAGCGTGTGTGCGTGCGTGTGGTTCACTGCGTGTCTGTGTGTGCGTGTTTAAATCTTAACCCCAAATCCTTAACCCTAGCCTGCGTGCGTACGTGCTTGCGTGCGTGCGTGGGTGGGAGGGTGGGTGCGTGTACGTTGTGTTGTGCTGTGTGTTGTGTGTGTTGCGTGGGGCAGGTGGCGTAGGGCGTGGGGCGTGGGGCGTGGGCGCGTGCGTGCGTGCGTGCCTGCCTGCGTGCGTGCGTGCGTGCGTGCGTGCTTGCGTGCGTGTGTGTGTGTGTGTGTGTGTGTGTGTGTGTGTGTTGTGTGTGTGTGTGTGTGTGTGTGTGTGTGTGTGTGTGTGTGTGTGTGTGTGTGTGTGTGTGAAAGAGACCTCGTGAAAGTTGAACATTACCTTAGCCTTCTGAAAGATCGTCTCCGTGAGACCACGGGTGGTCAAAGTGTTAGTCCCTGCGAAAGGCTCCAACAACGCTGCTTCCAATTTTTCTGCTGCTTTGGCATATTCACCAGCATCCAGCGAGGCCCGGACGGCTCGCTCGCCCTTGAAACCTGTCGAACCACAGAAGGCCTTCAGCTGCTCAATACCCTCTTCCAGGAGCCCTGCCCACGACCCGAACGTTCTGGTGTAGTCGTCCTCTGCAAGCTGCGCAGAGACGCCCGCACCCGTGATGATGATGCATTTCTTGCTGCTGCTAGTATCTGAGACACTGAACGCTTTTTTCAACTCTTTGTACGGCTCTTCTTCGGGGTATGTTTTATGTTCCATCTCAAGTTTCGAGAATCGGTGAATGTGGATGTTTAATTGTTATGCAGTACCATTAATTTGCTATGTCGCCAGTTTTTTTACAGTTGCGCACCTAACTGTAAACCCTAATCATACGCTATTTATTTTACCTTCCAATTCCCGTTTTATTCTTACGTATTTTGGGGGAAGAGGACGTCCGCGATGGGCAAGGTCACATTTGACAAGAGCCTTCATGCCTCAGATAAGCTGGGCATGAGCCTAGATTCGATCGCTGCGAAGCAGGTGATTAGCAGCATTGTGTAGGGAACCTTTGATTCAAGTCTCTCGGATCGAACCAACCAGTCAACACCTGCACACACAAGCACACACCTGCTCCCGCATGCATTGCCAAGCGGTTCAGACGCACACACCCACACGCGTACTCACACAGACGCTTACTTCTGCACGCACGGACACACACACACACACACACACACACACACATACACACACACACACATGCGCGCACACACACATGCGCGTGCACACACACACACACACACACACACACACACACACATACACACACACATGCGCGCGCACACACATACACACACAAACACACACACAACAACACACACACGCACGCACGCACACGCACACCCACACACACACGCACACAATCCTATCATTGCTTGTGTACAAGCTTGCATGCACAGTACAAACAAGTACGCAAACGCATTGCGCACGCGTCCAGGAGACCAGTTGTCATCAAAATCCCTAACAAACCCCCTCTCTCACTCGCGTTGATTTTGTCGTGCAGAAAGAAGCGGCAAAAGGGGGCGCTCCTTCCCATTTAGGCGGAGGAAGCAAGTATTTACCCAAGGGCAAGCAGCCCCCCAACAAGCCCCAGCACCAGCCAGCCCACAAGCCCCCCCAACATCAACATCCAGCCACGCAACGCATCAAGGGGGGGCCGAGCAGCAGCAAACCTCCTCCTGTTTACGTGCCTGTGTACAGCTCTAATGAGGGGGGCAATGGCAACCGTGATTCAGTGCCAAACATGCAGGGAGGTCGCAAGGGAAGGGGTGGCTCAGCGCAGCAGTCTGAGAAGGGAGCAGCAGCAGGCGGGCGAGGAGGTGGGGGAGGGACCAAGCGAATTGCTGGTGGCGCCCCCATGTCTGCCTCAAACCCCAACGTTCTGCCGCAATCCAAGAAGTTTGCAAAATCAATGAGGAAGAAGCAGATCAGGGCTGAGGCCGCCTTGATGGACGGAATGATGGGGCCAGGGGTGGTGGGGGGGGGAGAGGAGGAGGACACGGAGATAGAAAATGCGACCATGGAGAGCTATATGGAGGGGGCAGAGGAGTATCAGCTGTTTGGATATCCTTATGGGCCGCCATCAATGTTAGCAGAAGCAGGGACAGGAAGGGGGAAACCCCCCCACACACGTGCAGCCAGGGGAAAGCAGGGCGGCAGCCCTCCCTCCTCCTTCCGCGCCCCCCTGTCCTTACACCAGCTCCCCTCTGGACGCGGCCCAGGAAAAGCCAGAGTGCCACCCACCAAGGGCTCTGTCGCGCTCATGAAGCAGAACGCGCGCCATAAGCAGTTGGAAGCAATGGGAGGCGGAGGAGGAGGTGGAGGGGTCTCAGGAAGCAGCGTGCAGCAGCCCACTGCTGCCCATCGCTACCCCCCTCACGCATCAGCACCCTTTGCCACAGCAGCTCATGCCGGGGCTCCTGCCACACAAATGCTGGACTGTGGGCTAGATGCCTACGAGCAGCTGCAGCAGCATTCGTACCAGGACTACGCATCAGCAGGTCGTAACAACGCCTCTCAGCAGGACAGAGGGGGTAGTCGTGTGAGAGGGTACGCTTCACGGGGGCGCTCTCCCTCCCCCCCCCCTTACTCTTTGGCTGCGGCTGACTACAGGCCCCGGGTGTATGATGCCCGTGGGGGAGGGCCGAATGCTGGCGTGGGCCGTGATCACAGCAGGGACAGGCAGGGGCGGGACGGTGAGGTGGGGTGGGCGTGGGAAAAGAGCAGGAGGGAGGGGGGGTACGAGAGGGGGAGGGAGGGCGAAGAGGAGGTGGGGCGGGAGTGGCGGCGTGCATACGAGCAGCGCACTCGTGCACACGATGATCCGCTGTGGATGCTGAGCGAGCGTGAGAGGGAGCGCGGGAGGGGACTGGGGGACAGGGAGAGGGAGAGGGAGAGGCGGCGTAGCAGATCCTACTCTCCCCTACGTGGCTCACGTGGTGCAGCAGCACGTGGCCTCCCACCTGTGTCTGACGGTGCCACGGAGCGCACAGAGCGCACGTCCCCTCCTCCCCCACCTTCAGCCTACCGCAGCGCCACCTTTGCGTCAGTAGCTCAGGTGCACACGCAAGCAAGCACATGCACACGCACGCACACGCGCGCGTACTGCCATGCATGCATGTGTGAACATGCAAACACATACAGACACACACACATGCACATACATATATACACGCACAGACACACCCACACGCACACGGACAAGTACGCGCACACACGCATACATACACACACAAATGCACACACATATGCATACATAGGCATAACACACACATATACGCACGTGCAGCTTGCGCTTGGAGCTAATCTACCTTCAAACGCCAATGCACCTATTGATGTGTCCTCAAGAGATGTAGCGGCAGGGGTGGTGGCTGTTGAAGAGGTGCGTGCTATTGCACTGGTATCTATGAATGTGTGTGCGTGTGTTTGTATGCGCGCCTGTGTGTGTGTGTGTGTGAAGGGTTGTGGCAATAAGATACGTTTGACATACTGCAAAATGGTTCGATGTATCATTCTACTTCTTTCCAAACCATCTACATTCAGTACCTACAAATTTCTGCACACTCATTTAGAACATACTGAAGCTGGCCAGCAAAGCAAGCTCCTTCATTCCGTTCTCTTCACTTCATCCCACACGTACACTTTTTATGACAGTAATCGGTCATCAGCTCAGAAACGTGTGCAAAACACTAGCAATTTGCCTGATGTTGTGCACAACCCCACGCTCGTGCTCATGTGCACGCTGTGCGCAACTGTGTCGTAGTGAGGTGGTTGTGCAAGCTTGCCCTCCTCTCGCACCAGGTCTCACCACCATACTCTGGCACAAAAATCAAACCTCTTTTCTCACACACACACACAAACACACACACACACACTTTTGCGCACACACACACTTTTGCGCACACACACACACATACGCACACGCACATACACGCACACACATACATACACGCACACACACACAAAAGTTCTTTAGTCAAAACAGCTGATTGCCAGATGAGCCCACGAGCCAAGCATCTCTCACACACGATCTGTACCGAAGGTTGGCCAGAACCGTATATTATGTACCGTATACTTTGTACCGTATATCCGATAATTTTGCTGCCAAAAATACCATATGTTCACCATATATAAATATGGTTCTGGCCAACCCTATCTATGCCCCCAGCATCCACGCAAGCAACCCACTCGCCACTCGCCCCTCCTTCCATTTTCCCCCACAAACTTTGCTACCTCCCTCGTCTCGTCGCACCCTGCACAGGTCCCCTCTGGCTCAGGAAAGCATAGGATTGCTATGCTGCGTAGGGTAACAGTTTATGCAATCTCACTCGTTGTGCCCTGCACAGGTCCTTTTTAACGTGGCAGGGCGTAAAATTATTTCGCTGCGTAGATTCACAATGACTAATGAATGCGATCTCCCTGGTCACGGCCCTGCACAGGCCCGCTCTGAATTGGCAGAGCATATAGTGAACTGTGCTGCATAGCTGTTTTTGTGTAATGAGAAATGCGATCCCCCTCGTCACGCCCTGCACAGGTCCTCTCTGAAACGGCTAGACACAGGGTCATCATGCCGCTGGAGCAGATGGTAGAGCTCAAGGTCAGTTTCACCTATTTTGTGAAATGCCAAAATGAATAGGGCTGGTCAGAACCCTAAATATACGCCATTTATGCCGTATATTTCAAGATATTTCTGCATAAAATACCGTACATATACCATACACCGTATATGTAGGGTTCTGGCCAATCCTAGAAATAAGTAGCTGATATGCAAGCAAAGCAATAAGCCTTGGCAAGGCCCTCTCTCACAGGTTGTGAATGCTGCCTTTCCTTAGCAAAATTCCATTTTTGCTGCTCTGGCATCCTGGGCTACTTGTTTAGACAATGATGATAACCAAGTCACTTCTTGGGCTACATGTAGGGTTGGCCAGAACCGTATATATACACCGTATATGACCGTATGATTCCCTGCCAAACATACTGTATGTACACCATATATATATATATATATATATATGGTTAGGGTAGGCCAGAACCATATATATACGGTGTGTATACGGTCTTTTTGGCAGGGATTCCACCATATATACGGTCATATACGATGTATATATACGGTTTTGGCCAACCCTGTATATGGTTCTGGCCAACTTTAGCTATATGCTGAAGGCAGGGTGGTAACTGAGGCACCTTTCTAGGCTACGTGCTGAAGGCAAAGATGATAAGTAAGCCACTTGTTGTGCAGCATGCTGAAGGCAATAATGTTGTGCAACAAGGAAAGAAGGCAGCAATGATATATAAGCCACCTTTTCAGGCTACGTGCTGGTGGTGCTGGTGGGTGGCGGTGATAGCCAAGTTGCATTGCAGTGTGCCCCCTCCCCACCTTGTGAGCTCTGCCCCTCGTGTGCAGTATGCTCCCCTTCCCCCTTGTGAGCTCTGCCCACACATGCTTCTTCCTGGAGGGGCTCGCACCCCCTAGTAAAAGAGGAAGTGCATGGGTCTGCCCACTCTTCCTCTAATTTGGGGCAGAGCAGTGATGGCATTGCTTGTGAGCAATTGCATCTCAGGTCTCAAGGCGAGCGAGCAGCTCCAGGGTTCTCTGCATGTACGCTTGCACTTGCACGTAACGTATATTAAGGCCCACCTTCTGTTTCACCTGCAAGCCGTAGAGCCATGAGAGCCACAAGTGAAACTCATGACTCCTCCCATTTTGCTACCTCAGCACAGAGAGCTTTTTTACCTAAGAGAAAACCAGGTGCTCCATTTTGATATCCCACCTGCTTCCTCTGTAGAAAAAGATGGAGCAGGGCCTGCTGCCGGTGCTGGTTGAGCTCATCTCTGGCATGGGATCCAGCGTGACGCTGCACTCAATCAGGACTGTTCACATGATGTGAGTGGGAGGGTGGGCTGTGGGCACATGCTACTGCATTGGGATGGTGCACTGTTTTAGAAAGACTATGGGTATGTGCACCGGGGATGCTGCACATTGATGAGGGGTGTGTGCTTGAGGGTTGGGGTGCTTGCATTCAAGTACGTAGTGCACTTGCTGTGCTTGGGAGGGTGAGCATGTGTGCTGTTTCAATGCATTCTATCAAGAAGGTGGAAATTGGGTGTATTAGAGGGTGTGGGCGTGGGCGTGGGTCTGGGCGTGGGTCTGGGCGTGGGTGTGGGAATGGACGTGGGTGTGGGTGTGGGTGCGAATGCCTAAGAAAGAGTTTGCTGTGCAATAGGTACATGGAGCTGAACGGATACTTCTGTAAAGAAAGGGTGAGATCAAGTATCCCTCTGACATTATCAGTGAAGGTAATTGCGCAGGTAATTGAGAGGCAAACCACTTATGCTAGAGTGATGTTATCAGTGTATTGCGCAGAAAATTGCGCAGGTAATTGAGAGACAAACTACTCATGCTAGAGTGGCGTTATCAGTGTATTGCGCAGAAAATTGATTGGCAAACCAATCGTGCTTGAGTGACTTTGTCAGTGTGTTGCGCAGGTAATTGAGAGGCAAAAATCTAATGATAGTGACGTTATCAGTGTATTGCGCAGGAAATTGATTGGCAAGCCACTCCTGCTAACGTGAGTGAGTCATGACTCAGGGCTAAAGGCTGACTCTGCATCGGCCCACAATGACACGCATGCATACGCTTAAGCACAGTACATATACTCACATGTTCTCACGCACAGACACACACACATACACACAAACACACACACTGATTCATGTGCCCACATGTGCCAACACACACACACACACACGTGCACACACGCACACACACCCCTGTTTGTGTGCATACGCAAGCTCGCTTGCGTAGATATCACATTGAACTCATAATTGCATACACATGCTTGCATTCACAGGGATGAAGAGAAAACAGGCTTGGACTTAGTGAAGCGCGGTAAGGGAGTGCTTGTGATTACCTTAATGCCTTGCTTGCGCAAATTCATCTACCTTTGGCTTATGGGCAGTGCTTGCTTGACATTATTGTTTCATCTTCAGCTATTATCGATCAGAATTTTAAAACCTGTGTACGAACAACAAGTATAGGAGGTTAAAGAAGGGCAAGGTTTGTATGGTCTAGATAGGGGTGTGTGTGTGGGTGTGGGTGTGTGTGTGGGTTGGTGGGTTGGTGGGTTGGTGTGTGCGTGTGTGTGTGTGTGTGTGGGGGGGGGGGGGTGGGTGTGTGGGTGTGG
>Ga0307968_1001569_pt1:0-5000 | contig 18750 bp, 22 predicted proteins | sample OrgLakmetagen650_FD_201834 | JGI IMG/M metagenome (GOLD analysis project Ga0307968, IMG submission 201834) | Saline water microbial communities from Organic Lake, Antarctica - #650 | ecosystem: Environmental > Aquatic > Non-marine Saline and Alkaline > Saline | place: Antarctica: Organic...
ATATCCCCCCCCCCCCCCCTCTCTCTCTCTCTCTCTCTCTCTCTCTCTCTCTCTCTCTCTCTCTCTCTCTCTCTCTCTCTCTCTCTCTGTCTCTCTATTACACACACACACACCTCGTTTTCCTTCTCATTCACTTCATATGTTGACACCACGGAGCCCCCCACAGACCTAGCAGCCCTAGCCCGGTTTGACACCTGCTTGTGTGCTTGAGAATACGCTTGTGAAAGTGCTTGTGCATGAGCGTGTGTACGTGTGCGTTTGTATGCGTCTGTTTGTGTTGTGAGCGTGTTGTTCAATCTAAACACAAAGCGCGTGTGGGTACGTCTTATGTCACATTAGATATATGATATACCCTCACGCTCAGTTATGTGTGCATTGCTCATCGTGAGTGGCACAAACGTGAGCATGTCATTTTGAATGTCATTTTATTGCATGAATGCTTTTAATCTCGTACGCTTCCTTTGAGAACCCGATGGAAAACTTTGGCAGACCTTTGAAAGTAGCCCAGCGCTATCTGTGCCTCATCCATCTGCTGCATAACTAGTCTTAACATATCATTTGACAAACACAGTCAGGGTTAATTGCAATTCCAATTCTTAACACCCAAAATTCCTTCAAACCAAGCGTATTCCGCACAAGAAGAACTGACCACGCAAACATCTATCTACAGCGCCTTTGGCACGCATCTGCTCCTCAACCACGGTTGTCACACATCATTGCCTGACGTGAAAAAGCGTGCACTCTGTTGTCGACAGCAAGTCGTCTGGTATGGCACACTGCTAAGCATCTGCTCATCATGCTCGGCACACATTGCTATCACATCCTGCACACAGCACAAGGTCACAATAGCGGACTGACATGGTGTATGGCCAGGACCCCTAACTGCAGAACGAGGAGGATGGAACACGTGGAAGGAACCCTACACCCTAAACCCTAACCCTAAACCCTAAACATGACAGAAACCCTGACTGCAGGACGAAGATGGAAGACATGGAAGAAGAAGTCGTGAAGGTGAGAGGTGGTGGGGAAGAGGGGGAGAAGAGGGTGGGAAGCGGTTTGGCCAGGCCCCCAAAATGCAGGTCCCTACCTCTCACCTTCCTTCTTGCTTCCTCCAATCCACCACCCCATAATGGGTGGCCTTGCTGAATCAACCGCTCCGTGCTGAACTCCCACTTGCTGCGTACGCACCACCAGCTTTGGAGCAGTCACCACATCATTCTAACTCATGCTAGCAGTCACCACATATGCAGTCGCCACATATGCAGTCACCACATCACCCTAGCTCATGCTAGCAGTCACCACATCACTCTAGCTCATGCCATGCTCTGTGCCCAATCTGTATTGCCCTTACAAGAGTTAGATTTAATGTCTCTGGCGCCATTCCTTGAGGTGCTCGCCGCCATCAGCTGAGCCTCAACGCGTGCAAGAATGAGGTGGCAGCCACCTCATTCTTGTGTCAGCTGAGTGTGTCATTCTTGTGTGAGCTTCAACGCATGCCACCTCATTCTTATGTGAGCTGAGCCTCAACGCATGCCACCTCATTCATATGTGAGGTGCCACCATGCAATCATTCCTTGTGCTGCTCCCCAACTTGAGCCTCGATGCATGTCACCCTCATTTCCATGTGAGCTTCATGCACGTCACCCTCGATGCATGTCACCCTCATTTCCATGTGCACCCTCGATGCATGTCACCCTCATTTCCATGTGAGCTTCATGCATGTGCACCCTCGATGCATGTCACCCTCATTTCCATGTGCACCCTCGATGCATTTCACCCTCATTTCCATGTGAGCTTCATGCATGTCACCCTCGATGATAATATCCATATTTTCTTGTGAGCTTCAACCCCATTTTTGTGTGAGCAACAACCATAACCAACAACAATGACGACAACCGTTCCTTGTGATGCCCCACCCCCTACGGGCTTCAACACACTTGCTTTCACTCTCATGCCTGTCATATAAAAAATGTTAAAAATCAGCCCATATGCCCAACCCCCCCCCACCCCCCCCCCCTTGATCTTTAACACGTTCACCATTGTGTCCAGTAAGAAACAGGAGCACCCACTCCCCTGCACCCCCCCCTTGAGCTTACACGCGTTCACCATTGTGGCCAATAAGAAACAGGAGCACCCACTCCCCTGCACCCCCACCTTGAGATTTAAAGCTTTCACCACTGAAGGCCGGCCCACAAAGCGGCCTGGCGTACCAAAGATGCTGTAGTAGTGCTTGGTGCCGTTCTCGCCGATGCAGGTGCAGGACAGCTGCACAAGAACGTGTGTGCGTGTGCGTACATGAATGTGCAAACGTGTGTGGTGTACATGCTTGTGGATGCTGTAGGCAGTGCTTGGTGCCGTTCTTGCCGATGCAGGTGCAGGACAGCTGCACAAGAACGAGTGCGCTTGTGCGTACATGAATGTGCATATGTGTGTGGTGTACATGTCCGCGCATGTGTACCTAAGCAAGCAAGAACAAGTTCAGTTCGTGGTATAAGGAATGTATTTTCTGTTGAAGCAGCTTTTACCTTTATTAACGCGCCTCTATTGTGGAAGCAGATCACGCACCCAACCCCCACTGCCTCAGGTACACGCGTGTGCCTAGTTCTTTGTAGATCTTATACCAAACACATTCAGCTTTGTCTTTCTCATTTCTTGGTGGTAGACCACGCACCCCTCGTTTCCTCAACTCCGCGAGTGCCTCATCCTCTGTGTGGCCCATTTCATGGAAGGCGCCAGCCAGGCCCTGCAAGCAGGTGCACGTATCCACAATTTACACTGCGTGCACACACAGTAACACACACACAATAACACACACACACGCATGCAAGTGCACACGCAGTAACACACGCACACGCACACACGCGCACACACATTAACATACATTACATATACACGCACACACACACACACGCACACACACACATGCGAGCACGCACGCATACACGCACACACACACTCACACACACACACACACCTGTGCCAGCCACCTCATTCCCCGCTCCTCTTCCTCTGGTGACATGCGTGCCATGGTTTCGCTGAATTGTTTGCGGTAGGTGAAGCCGGTGCAGCCTGGGTTGAGCTGCGTATAACAGAAACATAGCAAATGCGCATTGGTGTGGATGGGTGTGCGTGGTCAAGCTGTTCGTAGCATTGTTGTGCAGGAAGGAGGACCAAATCCCTAAAGGCAAAGCCGGAGCAGCCCAAGCTCAAGCTGCACGCAACAGACAGAGTTGAGTATGTTGAAATAGATTTGTGATGACTTTGAAGCTGTGCAAAGCACACATTGTTTAGGTAAGTTGTAAATGTTGGGGTAAATGGGGGTCGCCCCTGTGAAAAAAACACCCTACCAATCTCACTTAGCTCTCCACCCAATTCAAAGCCCCCCAAACCTCATCTGAATGCTGAACACTTGATGTTATATCTAAATCATTGACATTTGCTGGAAATTTGGCATTCTGGGGGGGTTCTGTGTGGCCCGCTGCGTATTTTACACCCAATTTGGCAGGGAAAAGGTGCATTTCTGAAGTTGCCCTGATTGACCTCTGCTTCAGGATATAAGCATTATAAATGTTATATAACGATGCTGCAATGTCAAGTTTGGGGCAGGGGTACTGGGAATGCCAGCGGGTGGAAGGCACTCACACAAGGGACAAAGGGGAAAAAGACAGGAAAATCTGTCGCTCTATACCTGCTGCGAGTTCCAGCCCGGTTTTTGCTCTCAGTGTTGCTGCCAATTTATACGCGTCAAAATAAATTTGAATGGGGCCAAACGATGGCCTGTGTAAAAAGCGGTGTGTTTTTTGCTAAGTGTTGCAGCACAATGTCTGTGTTGCACTCGCAACCACAGCTGCTCCTGTCCCCAAACTCACACCGAATATGCTGGTCAGTATGGTATGTTTGATTTCTGGGGACTGGAATGGGGCCAAACAATGGCCTGTGTAAGAAGCGGTGTGGTTTTCCCTGAGTGACGCAGCACAATGTCTGTTGCACTCGCGACAGCTGGCTCACGTCCCCAAACTCACACCGAATACGCTGCCCAGTATGCTTGATTTTTGGGGACTGACAGGTCGTGGATTGGCACACTGGTTGTAAAACGGAATGGTGGAGTGGGTGCAGAGTTATGCTAGCGCAAAGTTAAGTGAGACTATTGGCTGGCAGGGGGGTGAGTGTTTCACGGGGGCGACTTGGGGTAATTGGTGTGCGTTGATGGATTGTTTAAGCTGCACAAGGTAGAGGAACAAGTGGCTTGCGAGTGGTGCATTGGTGGAGTGTTAAGGCTGCGCAAGGTAGAGGAACAAGTAGATTGCAAGTGATGCATTGGTGTGCAATAATGGAGTGTTAAGGCTGCGCAATACAAAATGAATGCATTCATGGAGTGTTGAGGCTGGGAATTACAGGATAAGAGACAATTATAGCTTGCAAATGCATCTGGAGAAACTTTGGGGGTTGAGGTAAGGGAGAAGTGCAGGGTAGAAGGCTGATGTTGGTTGCAGGATCCAGAGCAGCCTCAACACTCCATTATTGCACACCGATGCATCACTTGCAAGCTACTTGTTCCTCTACCTTGCGCAGCCTCAACACTTGATGCATGCATTTATTTTGTATTGCGCAGCCTTAACACTCCATTATTGCAGACCGATGCATCACTTGCAAGCCACCTGTTCCTCTACTGGTTTGGGATGCACACGACAGACACGTGAAAATGAGGTTGAGATGGAATGGCGTGCGGACGGAGGTTAATAGGGTGCTAGGAGCAAGGTCAAGTTACAAATTGCAAGGTGCAGACAAAGGAGCTATGGGATGGATTGGATTGGCATGAATTGCCTGGACGATTAAGACTTGGAGGAGATATAGACAAAGGCACCTTATCCCTGGACGATTATGGAGGAGAGGGAGACAAAGGCAAATCATGCCTGGACGATTATGGAGGAGATATAGACAAAGGCATCTTATGCCTGGACGATTACGGAGGATATAGAGACAAAGGCACCTTATTTGAT
>Ga0307968_1001569_pt1:10000-12500 | contig 18750 bp, 22 predicted proteins | sample OrgLakmetagen650_FD_201834 | JGI IMG/M metagenome (GOLD analysis project Ga0307968, IMG submission 201834) | Saline water microbial communities from Organic Lake, Antarctica - #650 | ecosystem: Environmental > Aquatic > Non-marine Saline and Alkaline > Saline | place: Antarctica...
TAGACTGCATTAAACAGCCTTTCCTAAAAACGCAACCATCAGGCTCTGCTGACAGCAAATCCAAAACCCAGGTTTGACTGCTCTTGATTCATGAGTTTATGAGTTTATTCTGTATCTGCATGCGCATCCATGAGGCGAGAACAAAATATTGCAATTCAGCTTGGATTGTGCCTGATGCGATGATAAACTCCATACTTGCAGATGCGCACATCAGGTGAGGAACGCGACTTGCAAACCAGCTTTGACTGCGCCTGTACAAGGATCAATTTTTGTACCTGCAAACACGCCCATCAGGCTGCGGGACAGCCAACGCAAGCCCTCCTCGTTCTGTATATCGCTCACCCCCTTAAGCTGTGTGTGTGTGTGTGTGTGTGTGTGTGTGTGAGTAGGTGTGTGGAAGGGCAGGTGTGAAGTAGGCTTTGACAGGACCATTTTCTCAGTGCATGTGTATGAGAGGGCAGATATGAGTCATTTGAACAAACCAGGTTACTCAGTTACGTGTTCTTCTGTGGACAGCAATCTACCTTTCATAATTGTAAAGTGCTTGAATTGGTGTACCTGCGCTATGAGCAGGCCAACTACCTGTCTTGTCAAGTAAACCAGCATAAGCTTCTTAGGTACTAGGTACGTGAACCACCTTCTAGTGCACTAGTTGAGACATCACCCCACCTTCTAGTGCACCAGTTGAGACATCACCCCACCTTCTATTGCACCAGTTGAGACATCACCCCACCTTCTAGTGCACCAGTTGAGACATCACCCCACCTTCTAGTGCACCAGTTGAGACATCACCCCACCTTCTAGTGCACTAGTTGAGACATCACCCCACCTTCTAGTGCACCAGTTGAGACATCACCCCACCCTACCTGGTGTGCCTTCTTGACCGTAGCTGAAGGTCTGCTTGCATGCGCGACCTGAGCAAGCATGGTAGAGAGCTAAATTGTGTGTGTGTGCGTACGTGCTATGCGTGTGCTCTGTGTGTTGTATGTGTGTATGTGTGTGTGTGTGTGTGTGTCTGCGTGCATGTGTGCGTCTGAGCAGCTCTAACGGGGCCGAACTGAAGCAACCACGACTTATGCAGCTAAAAATGTGCACGCTTCAGAGAACGTCCCACCTGTTCGTTGGCCTTTGTTCTTTGGTCTTTTTTTTCTGCCTGCTGCTCAGGGTAACGCCTTTCCAACTGCAGATGTTCAGTGCCAAGTCAATTGTATGTGTGTCATCTTGCTGGTTAGTTCCAAGCTGTTCATCTGTTCTGCTCTCCTAGGCCGTGCCTTTGCAATGGGTGCGTACACGGGGCCTCATCGGGGCAACAATGCACATGTATGCTCGCTCAATTCAGAGGTGTACACAAGATGCCAATCTGGCGCACCCACAGACCAAGCCTAACACCCACAGACTGAGCCTTTGCCACCAAAGGAACATATAACCCAGTATCCAGGCGTGTGACCACTCGCCACATCACGTAAAGAGAAGAAGCATATTTTGGCAAAGGTAACAATCCGCCCAGAAAAAGGAAAACGTTCACCTCCTGCTTCCTAAAGCTGCTTCCGTAGCACACAGCGCTCATCTACACGAGGCGAACATTCATCATACATGTGTTATATGTTGCGGACAGCATCTGCGTATCCCTCTGTTATAGCAACCCCTCAAACGCCCCGTGCAATGAAGTTAAGTGCAACGTTTTGTCCACACCCCATCAAATAAATGAGAAGGCGGGAACAGAGGCACATCTAACGCCCTCTGCCTTGCTCCTGAGGTGAGCAATGCAGACAGACAATCCTACTCCTCATCGTTCCCCAATGCAGGAAATTAATGGGTTCCTCGTCGTTCTCACCTCTGACGCTCTCACCGTGACTCTGATGGGGGTAGGATTGGGGGAGTCCTCCTGTGTAGGTGCACAACGTTGTTGGAAAGTGTGCAGGTGTGCAGTTGTGCAGCCTGCCTGGTCCGCATATTCGGGGAGAATTGGTTTTTTAGACAGCCCTACGCAACTAAGTGTGCCTCCCGCTTGTCATTTCTAAGTCATACACACACACACACACACACACACACACACACACACACACACACACACACACAAACACATACACAAACACACACACACACACACACAAAAGGATGGCTGATGCGCAGAAGATATCAGGGTAGTACAATTCACGCAAACACCGTTCATAAAAAGATTGAGTCTGAGCGTTTGCGTGGTTACACTTTATATCCTTTGAGGTAGCGCTGCACTCCAAAGGCAAAATACCGCAGCCCACAGAAGGAAGAAAATGCCCTTAAATAAGTCAGGTCCAGCATGCCGTTACCCACTTATAAACTTGACATCATCATTGTTAACACGTACCAAAATTCTGCTGGAGCGCGGGTCTCCTTTCTTTAGGTTGACAGGCTTTACCTCTGGGTACATCTGAAATTAGCACCACATAAAACAAATTTTGACCAGCGCGATGTGCAGCCCTGTTCGGTTGTAGGAGGAGCAGTAATTCCCGCTGTGTGC
>Ga0307968_1001569_pt1:17500-18750 | contig 18750 bp, 22 predicted proteins | sample OrgLakmetagen650_FD_201834 | JGI IMG/M metagenome (GOLD analysis project Ga0307968, IMG submission 201834) | Saline water microbial communities from Organic Lake, Antarctica - #650 | ecosystem: Environmental > Aquatic > Non-marine Saline and Alkaline > Saline | place: Antarctica...
TCAACACTTCAAACGCTGCAGAGTGACCCCCTTCTGACTCTCTTTTTGAGTGACTCCAGATTTCCCTATATATGGTGTATACGGAAATGCTGCGTATATACGGTCAGATGGTGAATACACTGTATATGGAAATGCCATGTACGGTTTGGGCCACCCCTTCTCATTTACACATATGTCATGTTTCTAAATCAATTTTCCTTTGTGCAGGAAGAGTAAGGTAAGGTAAGATAAGATGAATTAGAGGCGGGGGGCTCTATTTACATGCTCATGTTGCCATGCTCTTTCTAACTGCTCAAGTTGCTATGCTCAAGTTGCTATGCGCAAGTTGCCATGCTCAAGTTGCTATGCTCAAGTTGCCATGCTCTTTCTAACTGTACGCAGGAGGAGTATGCAATGAAGGAGTCATTTAAAAAGGCTGTGGCTCAGGACTTGCGGCGCAGCTATAGGGACTCAGGTAAAGGGTGGGGAGACGCACCCACACACACACACATTTATGCACACACACCTAAGCACACACACGCGCGCGCACACACACACACACACACACACACACGTGCACGCTCACACACACGTGCACGCTCACACACACGTGCACGCTCACACACATACTCACGTACACACACACGTGCACATATACACACACATATATATACACACACACACACATATAAACATACACACATATATACACACACACACAGCTGTGCGTGCGCTGACGGGCACCAACAAGGTCGCCCAACAGATGCAGATGCTGCCAGAGCTGCTACCAGACAGTATGCAGACAGGGACGGACGAGGTGCGATGGTTTTGAAAGCAAGGGTTTTGTAGAATAGATTATGTCCAGCAGAAATGCATGCAGACAGGCACGGACGAGGTGCAAGAGACAATGGTTGTGTTTATCGTGATTCAGCTTGCATCAGGGACAGAAGCTCATTCGTCCTTGCGCAAAGTAGGTCATGTTAGGAGAACAGCATGCATGCAGACGGGGATGGATGAGGTGCAAGAGACTTGATATGTTGTCTTTTGTGTGTATGTATGCATGTATTTATAACTATTATTATCTATTGTGTGTATGTATGCACGTATCTATAACTATTACTATATATTGTGTGTATATATGCATGTATTTATAACTATTATTATCTATTGTGTGTATGTATGCACGTATCTATAACTAATATTATCTATTGTGTGTATATATGCATGTATTTATAACTATTATTATCTATTGTGTGTATGTATGCATGTAT
>Ga0307968_1001570_pt1 | contig 18733 bp, 26 predicted proteins | sample OrgLakmetagen650_FD_201834 | JGI IMG/M metagenome (GOLD analysis project Ga0307968, IMG submission 201834) | Saline water microbial communities from Organic Lake, Antarctica - #650 | ecosystem: Environmental > Aquatic > Non-marine Saline and Alkaline > Saline | place: Antarctica: Organic Lake...
TGTGCGCGCGTGTGAGTGCGTGTGTGTGTGTGTGTGTGTGTGTGTGTGTGTGTGTGTGTGTGTGTGTGTGTGTGTGTGTGTGTGTGTGTGTGCGTGTGTTTGCGTGCATGCATGTGTGTGTGCATGCATGCATGTGTGTGTGCATGCATGCATGTGTGTGTTTGTGTGTGTGTGCACGTGTGTTGCGTGCATGTTCATGCCTGGCGTTTACAACTCACTTTTCGCAGGCCCCTTTGCGCCACTTAGTTGCCTGGAAGGTCTTAGCGCCCTTGTCATACCAGCGGAAGTCATCCTTGTCCTTTCCCATCCAGTTCCTTTGATGCTGCAAGGTGGGCTTGTCCTTGTTCAGGTACCATGGCGCGCTTGTCATGTACTGAGGAATGTGGGGGTTGATCTCCCGGCCATCCTCGTCCAGCTCGGCGGGCGCCAGACCCGCCTTACGCGCCTCATCCAACTGCAGCGTGTCCAGTCAAGGTGTGCGCGTGTGTGTGTATGTGTGTGCAACGCGTGAAACACTTCAGAAAAAAGCCCAGACAAAAATCTTAACGTGGATACATAACGTGCTGCAGCGCACAAGATACTTGCCTCCTTGAACCGACGTCGTTCGTCGGCTGTCGCCATGACGGGTGCTGGAAATGTGTTCGCTCCAGCACTAAAGCAGTAAAACCTTATTAATTAATTTATTATATACTTTTTATTGGTCACGGATGGGTGGAAAATAAATCCAGGGAAAGATTTCAAGCTATTTGGCAGAATGAAACAACAATAAAAAGTTTATAAGTGATTCTCCCTCAGAACGTGACGACAGCTAGCTGGCGGTCCCCAGCTGGCTTCAGCATGCCCCAGACCCACAGAGGCAGGCCTCAGGCCCTCTGGGTGTTTGATCCAGATGAATTTGTGTCAGATGAGGAGCCCATCACCAATGAAGGTGTGCTGTGTTTGCACACCTTCATTTTAGCACACGGACACGTGGAAAAGACACGACCGTACCTTTGTGTCCGTGCCTGCGTATGCTACAACACTTGCATGGCCACAAGACAAGAGCTCCACAAATTCTTGCAGAAGTATTTCCAAAGCAGCAAAACACTCAATTTCCATATTTGCTGCGTTAACACGACTCAAATGTGTGCAAAAGAATGGCGCATAAATGTACTCACCCCGCTGCTGTATGCTCTCCAGGAGGCGGGGGGCATCCTGAGGGAAGTGCACATGCACGCTCCAACATGTCCGGCCAACGACAGCCTCCGCTCGTGCACGCTCCCAAGAGCTATCCCCAACGCCAGTATGAGAAGTACGTGGAACGTCTCCAGGAGGGGCGGTACGGGCACAATTCCAGCATGGGCCACAACCTGCGAGGCATCAGGGATCACCAGCTGTCCACTGGGATCAGGTGTGTCTCAGACTTTCGACTGATTAACCGGTTGGTCAGATACACACTTGGTGCAGACATAAGCAAGCGTCAAGCATAATTTTTTCAGACGTGTACATATGTGCGCTGTACAAAACCTAGCTTTGAGCATAATTGTTTCAGACGTGTACATATGTACGTGTACAAACCTAGCTTTGAGCTCCTTGTAGCACGTTAATCGCGAGAGTGAGGATTTCAACGCAGTGCGCTCTCTTTTGGTACCGGGCAAGATGGAGTGCACTGCAGTAAGTTGGCACATAAAATGAGGCATTAATACACATCAATAAAGCCTGCCCTAGTACAGCACCAAGCAGTAAGCATACTATGGGAAGAATCATAGCGCAATAAAACTTTGAAATAAACGCAATGTAGGAATCAGCATAATTACCATTGATTAAGTATACCACTAATATTGGGCACAGGATACGATGAATATCAAGCACTGATTACACCCAACACAATAAGCAGCAATGTTTACATGAAAACAAAAATAGCTTAGACAGAGATGAGGAGTCACCTTAGTGCTCGCAAATAGCTTTTTATCGAATAAAATTCTATAGAATTTTATTCGAGAAAACTCGAATGTTTTCCCCCCGTAGGGGGGGAAAAATTCGACTTTTGGTAAGAATTCAGTAATTCTTAGCCGAAGAAACATACCGATGTTTTTTCCTCTTTGGGTTTGACAATCCGAGTCTAATTAATTAAAACTAAGTTTTATCCACCCTGCGGGTAGAATAACACGCAGTTGAAAGACGCCGCCCGCGGATATAAGGGCGAAAATGACCCGCTAGTGTTGATTCCATATAAAAAGCAACGGGTTGCTAACTCAATGGTAGAGTACTCGGCTTTTAACCGATAAGCTCTGGGTTCGAGTCCCAGGTAACCCAATAATAAGTCAGCTATCATATATTTTTATATGATACAAAGTGTCGTGATTCTCCGCACCGCAGATAACATTAATATGGTCAAGTGGGTGGCATACACCCATAAACAAAAGACACATGCACATACACTCATAAACTTAAGACACATGCACATACACCCATAAACATAAGACACATGCACATACACCCATAAACATAAGACACATGCACATACACTCATAAACTTAAGACACATGCACATACACCCATAAACATAAGACACATGCACATACACTCATTAACTTAAGACACATGCACATACACCCATAAACAGAGTGGACATTACATCACGTGCAGAAGCATGATCGTCATGCACACCAAAGGATATGGCAATGCATGTGTTAGGCGAGGAGCACACCGTGACAATCTTAAGATTCAAACGTTATTAAAACGGATTAAGTAGTAAATATAGTTTAATACCATAAGGTAAACCAGGCTGTGAGTGAGGGTGTGGGTGGGTGGATGGGTGCGTGGTCACCGCGCAGGGTATGACATCAAGCATGAAAAGACTCGCATATAATCCAAGGTGTACTAAAAAAAAGTTTGTCATTGTACAGGGAGGAACAATGCATCATGCGCTCCAACAAGTGTATGCTTTTTCACGTGTTCAGTTTTCACGTGTTCAGTTCGCATGTGAAGCTAGATTGCATTTATACCTGAGGCACGACGTCGGAGGTTTGTATGCATATATAAAAAAAGGATTTGAGAGGTTATCCAATGATGATGCCGCTTTTGCTCAAGTGTCCACTGCGCAGAGAGGAGCACGCGATTTAGCACCTGATAGGTGTTGCATATGAAGGTCCAAGGTGAAATGATCTGTTACTCTTGCGCGCAGGGAGGAGTACAATATCAAGCACCTGAAGAATGCGTGCGCCTATTTGGCTGCAAGGATTCCGCAGAACCCTGTGCGCAGCATGACTTGTGGTAAACTAGAGCACCCACAGGACTGCCAGGTCTGCACTTCCTGTCATTTTTGCAGGTACGCACGTGTGTGTGTGTGTGTGTGTGTGTGTGTGTGAGAGTGTGTGTGTGTGTGTGTGTGTGTGTGTGTGTGTGTGTGTGCGCGCGCGCGCTTGTGTGTAAAACAGTCTGGGTCCACTTGCACCTTTGATTTTCATGCAGAGCAACACATCAACATGTCTTCAGACTGGTTGTCTCGCAAGCCTCACTTATATGCTGGTATCCTGTATGAATGACCTGAAATGTGCACTTGAGATGTTGCGCTGCCTCATTATTTGTTATGTCCACTTCAGATGTTGCGCTGCCTCAATATTTGTTATGTGCACTTGAGATGTTGCGCTACCTCATTATTTGTTATGTGCACTTGAGATGTTGCGCTGCCTCATTACTTGTTGTGTGCACTTCATATGATGCGCTACCTCATGACTTGTTATGTGCACTTGAGATGTTGCGCTGCCTCATTGTTTGTTATGTGCACTTCAAATGTTGCGCTGCCTCATTATTTGTTATGTGCACTTGAGATGTTGCGCTGCCTCATTACTTGTTGTGTGCATTTGAGATGTTGCGCTGCCTCATTACTTGTTGTGTGCACTTCAGATGTTGCGCTGCCTCATTATTTGTTATGTGCACTTGAGATGTTGCGCTGCCTCATTATTTGTTATGTGCACTTCAGATGTTGCGCTACCTCAATATTTGTCATGTGCACTTCAGATGTTGCGCTGCCTCATTGTTTGTCGTGTGCACTTGAGATGTTGCGCTGCCTCATTATTTGTTATGTGCACTTCAGATGTTGCGCTACCTCAATATTTGTCATGTGCACTTCAGATGTTGCGCTGCCTCATTGTTTGTCGTGTGCACTTGAAATGTTGTGCTACCTCATTTTTTGATTGTTTTTTTACCTTTTACCACATCCCTCTACCTCCTCCGGTAGCCTGCCTCTCCCTTTGCCTGAAACCTTGCAACCAAGGTGGCATTTGAGATACAAGAAGAAGGAAACTGCGCAGGTTAAACCACCTCACAATGCTCTAATAAATTGAGCCACTTTGGTATTGCTGAAGTGTTATGATTAGGGTTGGCCAGAACCGTATATCTGCACCGTATATGACCGTATGTATGGTGATTTCCCTGCTAAAAGTACTGTATGTACACCGTATATACCTAAGAATGTATGGTTCTAGCCAACCCTAGTTATGATGGAAACGCACAGGCTAAGGTCACCCTCCCCCAAACTGACCTGCTGCTGGCATTGGGAGCAATGGTGTACTTTGCACAGCATTCTTTATTCTTGCTCTCTGCATAGGACGCTTTTTAGATGAGTCTTCCATGATCATCTTGTAGCAGTCAGTGAGGTCGGAATACACCGCATTCTCACTCAGCATTCTCACTCAGCATTCTCACTCAGCATTGGCCAACTGTGCACTGACAACATCCTTGATGGCTTCCTCACTTCTGTCAAACACACACACACACACACACACACTCACACACACACACACTCACACACACACACATACACACACACACACACACACACACACACACACACACACACACACACACATGTCTGCGCACTGGCAAAAGCGGCCCTTCCCCAAGGAGTGACCTGTCACCAGTGTGCAACTCTGCATTCCCATTCAGCATTCCCACTCAGCATTTGCCAATTGCACAGAGTAATTTTAACAAGTGCTTCTAATGCTAATACACCTGAACCTGATACAATAGGGATTTCATCACCAGGGAATTCGTATTATATCTAAAGTTTCTCAGGATTCTGGATGGCTTCCTTGCATATTTTGTGCACGCAGACAAAAGTCGCCCTCCCCCAAGGTGACCTGCTGCCAGTGTGGAGATCATTGGTGTGGTGCCGATTTGGCCAACCGCATGGGTGAAAACTTGGACGAGGTATGGCTGGGCGGGGATTGACAACTTGGAGGATGTACGGCACAGAGGGGGGTTGGAATCGGTATGCGTGGAATAATGATAAAACTGTGCTGGCATGGATGAAAATTTGGACCAGGTATGGCTGGGTGGGGATTGAGAACTGATTATTGTATGGCACAGAAGGCAGTGGAATTGGTATGCACGGATTAATGATTAATTTATGCTGGCATGCGTGAAATTTCGGACGCGGTACGCCTGGGTAGGGTTTGAGATATTGGAGGATGCGCGGCACAGAAGGGAGGTGAAATTGGTATGCGCGGGTTGATGATGAAATTGTGCTGGCATGCGTGAAGTTTTGGAAGAGGTACGGCTGGATGTTGGAAGGTGCGGAATGATCATACAAATGTACCAACGTTTGTAAAAACCTTAACGAGGTACATCCGGGGTGTTGGAAGATGAAGTGGGTGTTCAGCAAACGTCAGCATGTCTGCTATGCCAACGTTCATGGTGGGGTTTGAAGAAATGAAGACGCAGATCACACTGTTATGCCCTAAAATTGCAGACCTACACAAACACACAGCATACACTGCGTGAGCCTGGGAGAGTGCGCTGCTGCAAAGCGTTCTGTCAGAGAATTCATGCAGGCCAAGGAAACCCACTTCTGAGTGCACTGCTGTTGACCCGTCACCATTGTGAATCGAATCTGTCACCATTGTGAATTGAATCGAGTGCACCGCTGATGACCCGTCACCATTGTGAACTGAATCTGTTATCTCAACTCCTGCTCTATCGAACACCTGCTTTTGTGTGCGTGCAGGTCAATGGTTACAATGCTTACAATGGGGGTGACCTGCTTTGTGTGCGTGCTCTATCAAACACCTGCTTTGTGTGCGTGCGTGCGTGCGTGCGTGCGTGCGTTTGTGTGCGTGCTCTATCTAACACCCGTTTTTATGTGCGTGCAGGTCAAGCATCTGGCGTGGATCTGCCCTGTCTGCCGGGGCATCTGCAATTGCAGCTCCACCTCCTGCCAGCGTGTTTGCAGCAGACTGCTGCCCACAGGGCTGCTGCATTCAGAAGCCTTTCACATGGGCTACGCGTCGGTGAGTAGAATTAATCGTGGAGGGCTTGCCGTGGATTGATGAGGCATTCGTGTGCATTTGTGATTTGTCAGCGGATTTGTTACATTTGGTGAGGTGTGGACATCCGCGTTTGTGGTTTATGTCAGCTAGTGGCCTTTGAAATAACAAATAGCTCCAGGTCATCACCTCGTTTTCATAGGTCCAGCAGCCGTCCCAGGCCCCCCACCCAAGGGTGCCTTTGCAAAAAGTAGACTGAGCTCCACAACAAGGGTGACCTGACTGTAAGCCTGTTTTCTGCACGTATGTTGAGGCACAAATGGGAGGAATTACACACCAATGGCAAGCAAATGCGTTGGCGAACAACGCCACCGTGACTGACTTGCTGCACGTACACTACACGTGATTGACTTGAAGCACGTACACTACACGTGACTGACTTGCTGCACGTACACTACACGTGACTGACATGATGCACTCTACACTTTTCGTGACTGACTTGATTCACTCTACACCACACGTGACTGCCTTGATGCACTCTACACTACACGTGACTGACTTGATGCACTCTACACTACACGTGACTGACTTGATGCACTCTACACTACACATGACTGACTTGATGCACGTACACTACACGTGACTGACTTGATGCACGTACACTACACGTGACTGACTTGATGCACGTACACTACACGTGACTGACTTGATGCACGTACATTACACGTGACTGACTTGCTGCACGTACACTACCCTGTGACTGACTTGATGCACTCTACACTACACTACACGTGACTGAATTGATGCACGTACACTACACATGACTGACTTGATGCATATACACTACACGTGACTGACTTGATGCACGTACACTACACGTGACTGATTTGATGCACGTACACTACCCTTCATTCCACCTGGAAAGTGTCTGCAAATTAATCCCATTTGTTCTGCTGCCCCACTATCTAATCGTTGACTACCTTGCTTGTTATTTGGGAAAGCGTTTCAAAGCTATAGCCCCTTAACAACCGTTCTACCATTTGATCATTTAACCAAGTGGACCTTTACGTCATCGTGATCCAGCCACAGCCCTGTACATCATCCTCAACTTGATTCTCAACTTTAATCTCAACTTCAACCCTAAACTGATCATCCTCAAACCAGGTGGGCCTGTACATCATCCTCAACTTGATCCTCTGCTTCATCCCTAAACTTGTCATTCCCAAACCAGGTGGCCCTGTACATTTGCCTCAACCTCAACCCTAGACTTGTCATCCTCAAACTAGGTGGCCCTGTACATCATCCTCAACCTCAACCCTAAACTTGTCATCCTCAAACCAGGTGGCCCTGTACGTCATCCTCAACCTCAACCATAAACTTGTCATCCTTAAACCAGGTGGCCTTGAACATCATCCTCAACCTCAACCCCAAACTTGTCATCCTCAAACCAGGTGGCCCTGTACATCATCCTCAACTTCATGAGACGGGAAGCATGGCACCCTGAGCAGCTGCGGTTCGATTTCAACTACCCTGCAGCAGGTGAATCTCTTTAAATTTGCCATATATAAGTCGACCAGGTGAATCTCTTCCAATTTTTCTGCCATGTTTACGTATACCAGGTGAATCTCTTCAAACAACTCTGCCATATATACGTATACCAGGTGAATCTCTTCAGAAAACTCTGCCATATATACGAATACCAGGTGAATTTGTTCAAGATTTTCTGCCATATATATACCAGTTGAATCTCTTCAAACCTCTGCATGTATACCAAGCGAGCCTGCAATATAGTAAGGCGCTGGTCGACCATGTTTAGAAGGACTGGTCACCGTGCAGGTGTGATCAAAAGCAGGGTACACTCACACATACATACGTGCACACACAAACTGCACACATATACACACACGCGAACGCACACATTTGCATGCACACATGCACGCATGCACGCACACACGCGCACACACGCACGCACACGCACACACACACACGCACACACACACACGCACGCAGGCACGCACACACACACACATACACACACATACATACATACATACACACATACACACACATACACACACAGAAGAATGTGATCGTTTTGTTGCGGCAGTTGTGGCTCGTACACTCAGCTAGCTCACCTGATATGCTTGTCTGGGTGGGTGCCACACACAGCAGGCTCTCATCAGAGCACGAGCAAATGTTTGCAGGTCCATGTATCCAGATCATGTGTTGCCACTGCCAATTTCTCATCAGAGCACGAGCACATATTTGCAGGTCCATGTATCCAGATCATGTGATGCCACTGCCGATTTCTCATCAGAGCACGAGCACATATTTGCAGGTCCATGACTCCTTGAAAAGATTACATGTTACCACTGCTTCAAATATTTCCCGATTATCCTGTACACACGCGGGGGGCAGTCCTGTTAAAATGAGGGTGCTGTGTTTGAAGATTGATGTAATCTGGAACTTTCACCGCAGGTCTGGCGCATGCAGGAGCCATTTCTAGTGTGAAGTGGGCCCAGCAAAGTGGTGTGCAAGAAACAGCTGCCAGAAGGTGAGAATGAATGGCGTCGAGAATGTGGTGCCAATGTCGTGAGAGCACACAAAGCTGCTGCTAAGGGCATTTACATGCACATCCACATCATGAGGTAACATGATGAAGGAACATGTATACGCAAGACAAGGCAATGTAGTAAGGGAATATACATGTGCATACACATACACAATCGTGCACAAACACACGCATACGCACACAAAAACTAACAGGGAGAGGAGCCAAACCCAGAGAGCCAAGCAAGTTTTACACCGGTGGTTGCTTGAGGTTGAGCAGCAGCTGCCGTTGCCACCCATGGACGTGCTGCAGCAAGAGCTGCATGAGGTAACCCTTTTTGCTTGCAGAAGCCCTTCATGTTTTCCCCGTCGTGCGCGAGAGCAAAGCACCACTTTGTATGGTCCCCCCCCCACCCCACCCCTTTTTAAGAGAAATGGCGATGGCAATGAGTAGAAGATAATCATGTGCAAGCTTTAGTGACCTCAGGCATTGCGTAAGGTCTTCGTTCAATCAAGTTCGTTTAAGTTCAATCTTAATTCAGAATGGAAGGACCGGGGAACATCGCTGCCTGGGAGTGAGATACGTTATTTTGGCAGATTTGATTGGCGAATTTAAATTGATGGAATTTAATCCCTTGTCTCTCCTGAGCCTGGCCTGACCACGTGGCACCAGGCTTCCAGCAGCAGCTCATAAGTAAGGTTGGCCAGAACCATACATTCATACGTATATACAGTGTACGTACGGTACTTTTAGCAGGGAAACTACCGTACATACGGTCCTGTACAGTGTGTATATACGGTTTTGGCCAACCCTGCTCATGAGTGTGCGAGTGCAGGAACGGTAGCACGCACGGAGGTTGTGCAGGAACTGCAAAAGGCACAGGAGGGGAAGCGTTTTTGTGCATGCGTTGCAAGGCGTGATGGGCCTTGATAGAGGAGCAGCACGCAAGTAGACAACTGCATTTGTGTACTAGGGAGGGCTGGCACAAGCAAAGTCCACGTCTGTTTGTCAAGAAGACGCATGCATGGGTTCATTGATCTAGCGGTGATTGCGCGTGTGTGTGCGCGTGTGTGTGCGTGTGTGTATGCGCGTGTGTGTGTGTGTGTGTGTGCGTGTGTGTGTGTCCATGTGTATGTACGTGTGTGTATCTACGCGCACGTGTGTGCGTGCGTTGTTGTGGGCGGTGAGGCACGATGCAAACACAAAGTACTGTAGACGCATGCATGGGTTCAATGATATCGAGCGGTGATTGCAACCAGACGCATGCATGGGTTCAATGATATCGAGCGGTGATTGCAACCAGACGCATGCATGGGTTCAATGATCTAGCGGTGATTGCAAGTAGACGCATGCATGGGTTCATTGATCTAGCGGTGATTGCGCGTGTTTGTGTGTGTGTCCATGTGTATGTACGTGTGTGTATCGACGCGCACGTGTGTGCGTGCGTTGTTGTGGGCGGTGAGGCACGATGCAAACACGAAGTACTGTAGATGCATGCATGGGTTCAATGATCTAGCGGTGATTGCAAGTAGAAGCATGCATGGGTTCAATGATCTAGCGGTGATTGCAAGAAGACAAATGCATGGGTTCAATGATATAGCGGTGATTGCGCGCGTGTGTGTTTGTGTTTGTGTGTGTGTGTGTCCACGTGTATGTACGTGTGTTTCTCGACGCGCACGTGTGTGCGTGCGTTGTTGTGGGCGGTGAGGCACGATGCAAACACGAAGTACTGTAGACGCATAAATGGGTTCAATGATATCGAGCGGTGATTGCAGCTCCCAGTTACAGGGCAAGGCAGCAGATTTCTGCAGCAAGTACAGGAATTGAAGAGTTGGTTGGGTGCGCAGGCTTGCAAGTAAGGAAAAAATGCGCGAGCGGTGAAGCCATTGCTTATTTTCTGTCAGGCAAAGTCAAAGGTACATTTATGTCATAATGTAAATGTACGTATCCATATGTACATTTTGTATCTTTGTGTATGTATGTATATCTATAATGATATGAATGACTGAAGAAGAGGTTTTTATGGTGCCTGTGGCAATGGAGTTTTACTATCCTGTGGGTTAAGGGTATACTTGCCTAACTTTGCCTTGCAATATTGTGCGTAAGTCAAAAAGTTATGACAGGGCTCCAACCACACAAAGCATGACTGCCCCTGCTCGTACGTTACAACACACAGGGCCTGAACATTGGCATGCTTAGTGGACAAGCAGAGGAAGAGGAAGAGGAGGAGGATGATGTGTCGCACTTCATGGCAAAGCCAAAGGCCACTTCATTCTCGCCTCAAGGTAAGGAAAGCAAAAGAAAAGCATAGGAAGGGGCAGAAGTATATGTATCGCAGCATTTTAGCAATGTCAAGGACACAATTGTGCCTAAAGCTGAGGATGGCACAAATGATAGGCCTGCCATCAGAAAAAGATGGAGAGGAAACCTTTTTTCTTGGTGGGTTTAGGGAGTAACTTTTCGTCCTTCCTTGGGTTTATATTTGTAGAGAGATGTTTAATTATAAGATGGGCATCGATCTTTTAGGATCCAATGATCATTTTTAAGATCTAGATTGTGTGATTGATAAGATGGGTATCGAGTGATCTTGTCATGGCCAGCACAAAGAGGTAGCAAATACAAGCACAAAAATAGAGGAAGATTTTAGAAATGGTGTGCATTTCTTGGCAAAAACAGGGGTGGTCGTGTCATCAAAGTGAGCATTGCAAAGAAAAGCGTAGAAATAAAGGAGAATTATGGAAATGGTGTGCATTTATAAGCAAAAGCAAGGGTGGACTTACCATCAGAGTGAGCATTGCAAAGAAAAGCGTAGAAATAAAGGAGGATTCTGGAAATGGTGTGCGTTTATTAGCAAGGGTGGTCTTGCCATCAAAGTGAGCATTGCAAAGAGGTAAAAAAAGACAAGCATAGAATCAGAGGGAGCCACGGGCAGTGGGTTGCGAGCGCATCGGATAATTGTGCTATCGGCTGAGGAAGCAGAGGTAGATTTTGAGCGAGCAAGTGTAGAAGGAACAATTTTCCAACAATGGGCCCTTCATTGTATCTGTTGAAGGTCAGCCTCCTCATGTGTGGTGAATCTCATACCATTTTGCACTAGATGATGAGAGGAAATGCTGCTTCAAAAGAAAAAGACGGTTGCTCACGTTATCCAAATCACCCTGCCACTTGTGTATGTATGTGTGTGTGAACGTATGATTGTGTTTTTGTGTGTTTGTGCAGGCGCAGCGTCTGCAGCTGGATCCGCCCCCTCACCTCTAGGCCTTCCACCCATGTCAGGAGCCAGGGGGGCTGCCTCCTTCGCTGCTGATGCCTACTCAGGAAGGGGCACAGGCACGCAGGGGGGTTCAAACAGGGCATGGGGCGGGAGCGCACAGGGGGGTATTGGAGCGCTGTTACGAGGGAGGGAGCAACCGGCGGCAATTATATCTCAGCAACACCAGCAGCAGCAGCAGCGTGGGTTCATGCAGAATGTGCCTTCTGGATCTGTACAGCAGCAGCAGCACCAGCAGCAGCAGCAGCCTGGCGGCGTTGGTTTCGGTGTGCCTGCTTCTGTACGAGCACCTCACCCCATGCACGAAGCACAGCACTCTGCTGCTGACTCAGGCGCTCGTAGGCCTGGAGGGGTGGGTGGCGTAGCCTTTGGGGTGCAGGGGGACTCTATTTCTGGGAGGGACGCTTCTTCAGCTGGAGCTGCTGGCAGTGCAGTGCAGGCGCCACAGGTAAGGCACATTGGTCTAGAGTGTACTTAAAAGTGCACATGCTTTGATCTACAGCTCTCACTTGGTGGGGTGTTGCGTTAGATGGAGCTGCTGGCAGTGCAGTGCAGATGCCACAGGTAGGGCACATTGGTAGGGTTGGCCAGAACCATATGTATGCACCGTATCTTATCGTTTGTGACTTCCCTGCCATGAACACCGTATATGCACCGTGTATGTATGGTTCTGGCCAACCCTACACATTGGTCTAGAGTGTACTTAGAAGTGCATATGGTTTGATTCACAGCTTTCACTTGATGAGGTGCTGCGTCAGATGAAGCTGCTGGCAGTGCAGTGCAGATGCCACAGGTAGGGCACATTGGTAGGGTTGGCCAGAATCATATGTATGCACCGTATATGATCGTATAGTTTGTGATTTCCCTGCCATGAACACCGTATATACACCGTGTATATATGGTTCTGGCCAACCCAACACATTGGTCTAGAGTGTACTTAGAAGTGCATATGCTTTGATTCACAGCTTCCACTTGATGAGGTGCTGCGTTAGATGGAGCTGCTGGAAGTGCATTGCAGACGCCATGGGTGAACGTGCATTGATCTGATCTTCCTCACTGCGTTTTTTCCGGGTGTGGGGCGTTGCGTGAGATGGAGTTTCCGGCAGTGCAATGCAGACGCCATGGGTGAACGTGCATTGATCTGATCTTCCTCAGTGATTCTATCTCGGGTGTGGGGCACTGCTTGAGGTTGAGTTTCCGGCAGTGCAATGCAGACGCCATGGGTGAACGTGCATTGATATGATATTCCTCAGTGATTCTATCTCGGGTGTGGGGCGCTGCTTGAGCTGGAGCTTCTGCCAGTGCAGGGTGAGAACCATATGTAATGGTGCCACAGATAATATGTATGAGCACGAGAGATTATGAGTAGGTCACAGTTTTCCTTTTTCCTCCACTCATCCTGCTCATCACTTGATATATTCATGTGTGTGTATATAGTCGTGATGTGTCATATCCATATAAATATGATTGTGTACAATATTACTATATTCATCCTCCATAAATATAACTATATATATCCTCCATACACTTGTTTATATAGTGTATCATGGAGGCAAGTACAACAGTCTTGCACGCTTAGCATTGTGCGTTTCTACAGATTGTAACCTGTCCTGCATTTGCCACATCCTGCATTTGCTACATCACTGTAGACTATAGCCTTTCCTGCATTTGCCACATCCTGCATTTGCCACATCACTGTAGACTGTAGCCTGTCCTGCATTTGCCACATCCTGCGTTTGCCACATCCTGCATTTGCTACATCACTGTAGACTATAGCCTTTCCTGCATTTGCCACATCCTGCATTTGCCACATCACTGTAGACTGTAGCCTGTCCTGCATTTGCCACATCCTGCATTTGCTACATCCTGCATTTGCTACATCACTGTAGACTATAGCCTTTCCTGCATTTGCCACATCCTGCATTTGCCACATCACTGTAGACTGTAGCCTGTCCTGCATTTGCCGCATCCTGCATTTGCCACATCACTGTAGACTGTAGCCTGTCCTGTATTTGCCACATCACTGTAGACTGTAGCCTGTCCTGCATTTGCTACATTACCGGACAAAGCAACGCAGTCCTGCTAGCTGGTCTCAACACACACACACACACACACACACACACACACACGCACACACGCATACACACATACACACATACACACACACAGTGCTAGCACAGCAGCAGCTGAAGAGCATTTTCCGCCCTGGCAGTCTGCCCTCCTCAGTTTGAACCACCTCAGATCTGGCTAAACCCTGCTGGTACCTGGTCACAATACAACCGTCCACACACGCACGCGCTCATACACACAAACACACACACATACACACACACACACACACACACACACACACACACACACACACACATCCACACAACAGGCACAGCATGAGCAAGAGGGGCAGCAGGGGGAGCAGCCGCAGCCACCCGTCCGTTATGGTCCCATGGGAGTCCGTCTGTCTTCATGGGACCCTGCAGTGCAAGGCACGCATGGTGCAGCTGCCCTTTCGCTGCTGCAGCCTGCACCCCCCCCTCCTCTGCCATCAGGCGACGGGGGGGAGCTGATGATGGGTGGCGGTGGTAGTGGTGGTGGCTGTGGTGGTGGTGGCGGTGATGTTGGTGTTTTTGGTAGTGGTGGTGGTGGTGGGCAGAAGAGAAGGCATGGCTTCAAGGGCAACTCCGCGGCGGCAGCAGCAGCAGCAGCAGCGAGGCTTGGGCTGGCCCCTTTAGAGCCACGAGCGTGGATGGGGGCGTCCCTGTATGGCGAGAGCCAGCGTATGGCGAAGAGGTGGAGGCAGATGCAGGCAGGGGGAGGGAGAGCAGGTGCGGGAGTGTGTGTGTATGTGTGTGTTTGTGTCTGTGTGCACTTACGCGCGCGTGTGTGTGTGCGCGTGTGTGTGCACGTGTGTGTGTATATGTGTGCAATTATGCTTATTGTTGTTCCGGGGAGACAAAATGAGTGTGCACCTTTTAAGAAAATGGTCGTGACTTCATTCCACAGATGATTTGTTAGAGGCCTTCTAGTTGCTCAATTTGATACTCAGTCAAATGAACTCACAATCACACCAAAACATACACGCACGCGCATTATCACACCCTTGTACCGTAGTGTGTATGTCAGGTTGTATGTCCTATGGTATGTACATTTTAGCGAGTACAACAACGAAAACGAATGTCTTGGAATGTTTGGTTAGGGAGCCTCACGGCACTTTGGGCCAATGTGTCTCCTTTTAGTTGATGCAGGGAGTGTTTTGCTGCCTGCGTAGCTTTCCTGTTCGTTTCTTTTCTATAAGAAGGGGGCTACCCAAACCTGCATGCGTCTCCTTTTCCTTTAAAAATGCAGGGAGGGATTGTTTTGCTGCCTGCATAGTTCCTTCTTCTTCTTTATGAGTACAACATTGAACATGAATGTCTTGGAATGCAAGCAGGTGGGACGGCTGGCCGAGGGATGAAGCGTCCACACTCTGAGCTTCACAAAGGACACGCCTCAGGTAGGCAAGGAAATCTTCAATTGACCTTCCCTGTTGCATGTGCAGCCTCTATTGCCACCATGCACACAGAGTGTTTTATGTGTTAAGAGTGCAAATATAGCGTTTTAACTATAGCGAATCAACTATAGCAAATCAACTATAGCGACTATTGCCACCATGCACACAGAGTGTTTTATGTGTTAAGAGTGCAACTATAGCGTTTCAACTATAGCAAATCAACTATAGCGACTATTGCCACCATGCACACTCTCGCTAAAACGTGTGCACTGCGCACTCCAAGCTTCATAAGGGACATTCTAAAGTAAGCGAGATCCTTGTCTCTCGACACCTTGTCTTACTTGTATAAAACATACTGCCATCAGACTCTCAACTCTTGCTCAAATTTGTGCCCTGTGCACTCCTTGTTTCATAGGGGATTCGCTATAGTCGATTTGCTATGGTTAATTTGCTATAGTTGAAACGCTATAGTTGAACTCAAAACACATAAAACACTGTGTGCACGCACAATGCGTGTGCGCGATGTGTACGCACTGTGTACACTCTTTGCTACCCAATTGCGCAACATGTGTGAGCTTGTGCTTCCACTCTGCTTAAACACAAGCAATTAAATCTGTGAACACGAACACATCAATGCCCTCATATATGCACCTGCCAATCTTTACATTTGGGCCAACGCACGCACTGCATGGCCACCACTTTGCTGCTTAACTCACTCACACACACATACACAAACACACACACACACAAACACACACACACACACACACTCGCAGGCACACACAGACACACACGCACACACACACACTCGCAGGCACACACAGACACACACGCACACACACACACAAACATGTGTGTGTGCGCACACACAGTCATACACACATACTTATATTCACACATGTTTTGTGTGCACAGCTGCTGACCACAGCGAGCGAGCCCTCGCTCACGTCCACGCTGCACAGCCAGCACAGCAGCATGCTGCAGCAGCCACAGACAGCAGAAATGTGAATATGGGTGGGAGTGGGCCAGAGGCAGAAGCTGGTGGCCAGATCATAGTTGGACAAATGTCTGAGGTAATTGTGCGTGCAAGGAGGAAATGTCTGAGGTAAATGTGCGTGAATGAACGCATAGATGTGCATGAAGTAAGGTGGGTATGGGCCGGAGGCAGAGGCAGAGGCAGGTGATCAAGTTTTAGATGGCGGGGCAGGAAGTGTGTGTGGTAACTGTACCGTGATTGATTGCATGGATGTCAAGTCGGGCGGGAGCGGGCCAGAGGTTGAGACAGGTGATCGAGTCTTAGATGGGCAGGGGAGGAATTGTCTGAGGTAATTGTGTTGTGATTTAAGCTATTGAGGTTGCCACGGTCATTAATGCTATTGACAATGTGGGAGTGTGGAGGGCCTTGTTGTGGAAGCTGATCATTGTTTAGACAACTTGGTTGTTCATTCTTTGGGAGTTAGCGCCGTAAAAGGTTGGCTGTGGAAATCTTCTTTATAGAGTTCCCAGACAATCTTAGTGTGCTTACACTGAACGTCCTCATCAGAGATGTCAGAGATGGTCTGGTTGTGGTGCAATAAATGGTTTTGTTGCGTATGGCGATGGCGGTGGATTCTCTTGTTGAAAACGTGCATGGTATATTGAAGAGCGCTTACGAGCGAGAGCAGCAGCGACAACATGCCCTCACTTTAAGCCAAGCCACCTTCCGTCTGATCAGACCGCCCTCATTCTGCCTGGCCACACCACACAAACACAGTCTTGTACACGCACACAGTCACACACACAAACACAAACACACACTCACACACACACGCGCACACACACACGCGCACACACACGCGCACACACACATACACACACACATAAACACACACACACACACACACACACACACACACACACACACACACACGTGCAGGGTGAACAGCAGGGGCAGCAGCATCAAGCGGACAGCATGGAGCAGCAGAGGCATGGAATGGGAGGAATAATAGAAGGGGGTGCCTTAGTTGGCAATGGTGGTGGAGGTGGTGGAAATGGTCTTCAGCTCCAACATCTCCAGCAGCAGCAACATCAACTCCACCAGGATCAGACCCCTCAGCAGCAGCAGCAGCAGCAGCAGCAGCAACAACACGCCATGCGCGCAGATCAGATGCGTTGGGCACAAAAGCAGCTGGACGGCAGTGGCGGCAGCAGCATGTTTGCCGAGCTTCTGCGTAGAGCAGGCATGGTGAGTTATGCAAGAGTCAAAAAGCACATGGGGAGTGTGTGTGTGTGTGTGTATATATGTTTGTGTGTGTATTATTTGTGTGTGCTTCTCGCTTATGTTTTTGGCACTTTGATCATGCTGTGGTCTGTTTCTCTGTTATTGTATGTGTCTCTTAATTCTACAATCCCACACACAAACACACACACTCAGACACACTCAGCCATACACACATGCACACTCACGCACACACACACATACATGCAGACGATTATTGAGCAGGAGCGGTTACGTGGCAATGCTGCCAGCAGCTCTGAAGGGTTGAGAGCTATGCAATCGTACATGGATGACGAGCTACAGTGGATATTGGATCGGCTGTGTAGCTTCCAGGCCAGCCTGGAGGTGGCTGTGGTGGTCAGCAGCTTACCTTTTGGTAAGCGCGTTGTGTGTGAGATGGTTTCAAGTCCTGTGCGCATCGTGTCAGGCAGCGTCGCTTCAGGGAATAAAACTCGTGCTGTGCTATGTGGAGGCTGTGGTGGTCAGCAGCTTTCCAAGTAAGGCTTAATACCCAGCGTGCTGAGCAGTGTTTATGACCTTTGTGTATTGCTTGACACCCTTTGCTGCCTATGTTTGTGCAGATCCGTAGACTGTGATGGACGTGCTTGTCCTGCTGGGGCAAGACACACACACACACACCTAGCGTGCTGAGCAGTGCTCATGACCTTTGTGCATTGCCTGACACCCCTCGCTGCCTATGTTTGTGCAGAACGAGACCCCGAGGATGAAGTTGCAGATCCGTAAACTGTGATGGACGTGCTTGTCCTGCTGGGGCAAGGCACACGCACCTAACGTGCTGAGCAGTGCTCATGACCTTTGTGCATTGCTGCCTATGTTTGTGCAGAACGAGACCCCGAGGAAGAAGTTGCAGATCTGTGTACTGTGATGGACGTGCTTGTCCTGCTGGGGCAAGGCACAC
>Ga0307968_1001572_pt1 | contig 18725 bp, 27 predicted proteins | sample OrgLakmetagen650_FD_201834 | JGI IMG/M metagenome (GOLD analysis project Ga0307968, IMG submission 201834) | Saline water microbial communities from Organic Lake, Antarctica - #650 | ecosystem: Environmental > Aquatic > Non-marine Saline and Alkaline > Saline | place: Antarctica: Organic Lake...
GTTTTTCTGTTTAGGCAGGAGTTTTCCTTTTCCCAGTCTTATAGGTTTTTTTTCCTTCATTCTGTCAGGCCCTTGCTGAGGACCGTGTAACAACCCCCACCAAAAAAAAAAAAAACAATACCAACTTGGTGGTTTGAAAGTGGCTCCTTTTTCAAGTTATGTGGGTTAAGATGTGAGACTGGTTTATACGGCAGGAGTCTGGACAGGAGTGCACGTGTTTGCATGTTTGCATGTTTATGTGAGGGGATATCTAAGATGCAATTGTTTCTTGTATGGGCAATGCCTGGACGAATCGTGTGAATTTCCCTGGATTTATAATGTGAGCAACGGTTTTATGGTTATTTGGTTGTTTGGCCACTTGAGATGGTTCTCTTGTAACAAACTCGCTCTTTTCTCGGACTTGTCTGAGTACCACCTCCTCTTGGGCGTTGCTTGAGCCGTCGCCTCCTTCTCGCGTGGAGAGGGAGGAGACGTTAAACACACCACCTTTATGAGGGGGCTTATGGCAGGACACGGACGTCCAGCGCGACCTCTTCCACAGGGGGAGCCAACACAGCAGCAGCAGCTGCCAGGGGCTTTTGCCAGCACAGCGGGCCGGGTAGAAGCGGGGAAGGGAGGAAGGAATTGAAAGCCTACCACCTTCGAACCCATCGACAACCACGCCGTTCCACACCAACCACGCCATGCCCCACCACCAAGAGCTAGCCACAGCAGCAGCAGCAGCAGTGGGGGGAGGGGTTGGCAGCTGGGGGGACGAAAGAGATGGGGGGAATCAGCGAAATGGGGTCATCTGCACCGCGACACCAGTATTTCAAAGCCCGGAGCCCGGAGGAAGATATTTAGCTACACCTGCTGCGGCTGTACTGTGGCTGCGACTGGAAGGTTAGAGTTGGCGGTCGGAGTTACAAATAGAGATTGTGATGAGGAGCGCTAGAGAGCACAGTATGCATACAGAGTGCTCAGTAGGAAGAGAAGTAAAGGCATCTGATTGAAGGGAAGTGTAGGAGGGAAGTGTGTCAGCGCACAGGAAACAGAGATTCGATTTGTGATGAAGACCACCTTCCAACCAGGCTCTGGGGTTCTACCCAAGTAACGTTGTTAGTGTGGAGAGGGAGGAGACGTTAAACACACCTTTATGGTGGCGTGGATCCAAGACGATATGGCTGCACAGCTGAGATGCTAGCTTATACTACACACTAACAACGTTACTTGGGTAGAACCCCAGAGCCTGGTTGGAAGGAGGTCTTCATCACAAATCGAATCTCTGTTTCCTGTGCGCTGAAACACTTCCCTCCTACACTTCCCTTCAATCAGATGCCTTTACTTCTCTTCCTACTGATCAGTAAGCAGAGAAGTAAAGGCAGGTCTGATTGAAGGGAAGTGTAGGAGGGAAGTGTGTCAGCGCACAGGAAACAAAGATTCGATTTGTGATTAAGACCACCTTCCAACCAGGCTCTGGGTTCTACCCAAGTATCGTTGTTAGTGTGTAGTATAAGCTAGCGTCTCAGCTGTGCAGCCATATCGTCTTGCATCCACGCACATGACACAAGGTCTGTGTGTATCTGTACGAAGGACCATCATGCGTCCGAGCCACTCGCATGTTGGCTGGTTTCTGATTGAAGGACAGAGAGGAAAAGCTTCAAGGAAAAGCTTAGACAAACGTCGTGTTGTGAATGTTTTGTGCATGTGAAATGTGAGGGGAAGGACAAGCTTACATCTGTGTTTCTCGGTTGGTGTTTCTCTGGAGCCACTCGGTTTGCTGCATTGCACTTGACAAGCGTATTTCTCATTCTCGTAACATGGTGCAGACCCACGGTCCTTAGTCGAGCCAAACATGGCACTATGCATTGCACATGTCTTTGTTTCACGCTGCCCTCAAGAGGAGGGGCGGCAGTGATTCCCGCGCGCTTATAGTGATATGTAGCTTTTCTTGTGTGTTTGCTGGCAGTTTATGCTACCGTTGAGACAGATTACAGCTCAGGGTGTGACAGCGTTAGTGACTGTTGGTTTCTTAAAGGCCTGTTGCAAACTGAATTGCCTGCTGACAGCTCTGGTTTTACAACATCTACCTTGCATGTCTGATTCTTTTTGTGGTCTTTTTGAGTGCAGGTTAGGCAGGTTTTCCCGCTGCGTTAAAACTTAAAAGAGATTTTAATACCATCTACATTGAACACTCAAGTTTCCTTGACTTTCATGTTAAATGGGGGGGATATGGCTCATACTTGCAATCCATGCTTAAGCTGGTACCATGATTCGTCGTGACAGCTGTCATGCTAAATCAATGGCATGGACGAATCGTGTGATATTCCCTGGCTTTATAATGTGAGCAACGGTTTTATGGTTATTTGGTTGTTTGGCCAGTTTAGACAGTCCTCTTGTAACAAACTCGCTCTTTTCTCAGACTTGTCTGAGCCATCTCCTCTTGGGCGTTGCTTGAGCCGTCGATTCCTTCTCGCGTGGAGAGGGAGGAGACGTTAAATTCGTATGGCTCATACTTGCAATCCATGCTTAAGCTGGTACCATGATTCGTCGTGACAGCACCAAAAATTTACGGCACCAGTTAACCAATTATTTGATCATTTGTCTGACGGTGATATCTAGGTAAGGTAAGGTTACATCACTATATATGCCTCAAAGGGCATCTCAGCGGAAGTTTGGAAAAAACCTGAAACTACACCTGGCTAAACAAAAGACACAGAAGCTAGAGGAAACATGAAACTGATGTATGTAGAAGAGAAAAGTGTATAGAGAAAGAGAACGTTTGTTTTGAAAAAGCGCGAAGAGAAAGCATCAAGGAGAACGAGAGAAAAGCTGTTGATATGTCTCAGGATGTGCGTGTATAAGAAGCCTCAGTCAGAAACAGGAAACAAGAGGCTGAGAGAGCCTCACAAAACCAGGAGTGCCAAGAGAACAAGTGCAGCGAAGCAGAAGAGAGAACAAAGGACGCATGCAGCCCCCAAAAACAGCTCCTCTCTAGCTGCCCACCCCACCAGCTCACCCAGCTACAGCAGATCAGTCCGATGCTGTCCTCCACAACTTGCCAATTGAAACCGTGAGCCAGGGCATGCCTGGCCGCGAAGGGAGCCGGTGCCTAACTCGCCAGGAGCAGGTCGCAAGCTACAGCTAGGCCTTGGTTATAACTGCTGCCACGGCTACCACGCTGAGGGCTGCCGTGTTGCTCCACCGTATGAGTCTTAGCCGCTCCCGAGTATTTCCGGGTGTGTGCACGAAGGCACACGAAAGCGTTTTCCAGGGGGCACCACGCGGAGGTGCTCATACATCGCCCCCCATGGTGATATCTAGGGTTTTGTTTTTCAACACAACACTTCATAGTGCAGCTGTCAATCTTTTTGATTGGTTTTTTGTAGGACCTGAGTAGCCATGCCAGACTGGAGGCCTCTGTAATCCAAATATAACTGGCTTAGTTATGTGCCACCCAGTGGGGAGTAGTTTTCACTGCGTGCATGCTAGTTTTTGTGCACGCTCTCCCTTCTTTCAAGTGTAGTATTGTACTATATCTACAAATATAAGGGTGGTCATCCCTGGCAGACCCTTCGCTTAGCTCTCTTTCTGGTACTCTGTTGATTGGACCTCTCTGACTGGGCCTTTTTTGTCTGAACATCATGATGGTAAAAGAGTTTTACGGTACTCGATACCAAAGTGGCTTTCTTTTCCTTAACCATTTTGGGAGCGGTTTTCACTGCCTGCGCAGTTCTTCTTTTCTTTTCTACAACAATAAAGAAGCAGGTGTAGGTTTACACGAGTACTTTGAAAAGGGTAGCTAGAAAGAAGTTAAGAGTTTCCCTGCAGCTACTTATAAACAAGCCTGCTTAAATTGAGCAAATCGTCAGCAAAGATAGATAATAAGCTGACGGATAACACAAAAGACGGTTTGCTCAGACGTGTAAGTACTTCTAAGAGGCTGAATGTCTGCACTTCAGTTCTTGGTGTGTCACGCCCAAAAGCAGCAACCCATTTGACTGCTAAAATAGGCTCAGCCGTCCCAGCAGAAGGCCCCTCCTCCCGTTTGAAGTACATCATAATCACCATCACCACACATCAACCACCCTACAACTGAAATCACACATACACATGCAAACAGGCATACGCACACAATCGCACTTCACAGCACACACACTCTTCCTGCTCTGCTTGCTCAGCTCTGCAGGACCTTTGTCCGTTGCAATGCAAAAGACCGTGAACTGCGGGTTGCAGCAATATAAGCTGTGCAGTTCGCTTCACTCTTGAAAAAACCATGAGGCCACAATGGGTGGGGTACCCAATACAAGCCACACACAGACACAAACACAGACACAGACACATACACATACACATACACATACACATACACAGACACACACAGCTGCAGACTGTGCACATAGGCCCAAGTCACACACACAAACACACACACACACACGTATACACAGCGCCAATTTACATACACACAGAAAGACACATACACACGTACACTCATTAGGTGTATACATACGCATCAGGCTGTCGCACTACATACTACATATACGCACATCCAGCGTATGGGGCAGCGCAGCACAACTCTTTACGGGCCAGGTGCTTTATCACAGACGAGGTGTGCTGGGGCAATGCTGCCAACGCATTCAGGCCAGGTGTTTCATCATACCCTTGCCGCCTCTCAGACTAGGTGCACTGGAACCGTGCAGCCATTACAATCAGGCCAGACGCTTCATCACACCCTTGCCGCTCAGACGAGGTGCGCTGGCCATGCTGCCATTACGTTCAGGCCAGACGCTTCATCACACCCTTGCCGCTCAGACGAGGTGCGCTGGCCATGCTGCCGTATGAAACGAGGGTGGGGGTGCCCTTAATGGCGTCCGCCACAAAGCCTGCCACATCCTTGGCGGTGAGAGACTCCACCTGCGGGTACGTGCAGGTTGTGCGTTGTATGTGTCCATGTGCATGTTTGTGCGTGTGTGTGTATGTATGTATGTGTGTGTGTGTATGTGTGCATGTTTGTGCGTGTGTGCATGTGTGTGTGTGTGTGTGCGCTCAAAGAGCCTTCCTAGCAATCAGATCAGGGACAAACTTGCCCTCCCATTGACTTGTATAACCTCACCCTCAAACCTGACTGTGAAAAATGAAAAGGCGTTGCGCTCTGAATCATCATCTACCAACGCCAATGGGGCCACTTGAATGATACTGCTCTCACATGCACTTAAGTGGCCTTCCCCCCCATTTTGAATACCTCATTCCTCTGCAGACTATTTGCACTCAACATCCGTAGCCCCTCCCTCCCTGCTACTCCCACACAACAACGCACACAGTTGTAACCTTGATAGCAGAAGCAGAGGGCTCAAAACGACCGGTGAGCAGCAGCTCAGGTGCCACTTTGCGCGCAACACAGTAGCTACCATTTTGCGCGCACACAGTAGCTGCCATTTTGAGTACACTTGCGCACACAGTACACACAACCACAACACCCACACCCACAGCACACAACACACACGCACACACACACCATAACACACACATACACACAAACACGCACGCAGTTTTCACCTTGGCAGCGAAAGCAGAGGGCTCAAAACGACCGGTGAGCAGCAGCTTAGGGGCCATGGCTTCAACCATGCCTCTGTTGGTGGACAGGCCTTGCTTGTACAAACCGATAGCCATTTGCTTGGCCTGCATACACACATAAAGTGCAGGTGCACTCGTAAAAAGACAGACGGATAGCAAAGCCACTGCTGGTGGACTAGCCCTGCTTGAACACTTTGATAGTCTTTCGCTTGGTATGCAGACACACATAACGTGCAGGCATACACGTAAAAAGACAGACAGATAGCAAAGCCACTGCTGGTGGCCTAGCCTTGCTTGAACACTCTGTTGGCCACTTCCTTTGCCTGTAAGTCAAAGGTGTATTTGTGCGTAACTCTGCACGAGCGCACGTCTAACATGTGGCCATTTTCTTGGCCTGTAAGTCAAAACGTGCATTTGTGCTTATCTCTGCACAAGCGCACGTTTTAACATGTGACCCTTTATTTGCCTGTAAGTCAAAACGTGCATTTGTGCGTAACTCTGCACGAGCGCACGTTTTAACATGTGGCCCTTTTTTTGCCTGCAAGTCAAAGGTGTATTTGTGCGTAACTCTGCACGAGCGCACGTTTTAACATGCGGCCATTTTCTTGGCCTATAAGTCAAAAGTGCATTTGTGCGTAACTCTGCACAAGCGCACGTTTTAACATGTGACCCTTTTCTTGCCTGTAAGTCAAAACGTGCATTTGTGAGTAACTCTGCACGAGCGCACGTTTAACACGTGACCCTTTTTTTGCCTGTAAGTCAAAGGTGCATTTGTGCGTAACTCTGCAAGAGCGCACGTCTAACATGTGACCCTTTTTTTTCCTGCAAGTCAAAGGTGTATTTGTGCGTAACTCTGCACGAGCGCACGTTTTAACATGCGGCCATTTTCTTGGCCTGTAAGTCAAAAGTGCATTTGTGCGTAACTCTGCACAAGCGCACGTTTTAACATGTGACCCTTTTCTTGCCTGTAAGTCAAAACGTGCATTTGTGAGTAACTCTGCACGAGCGCACGTTTAACACGTGACCCTTTTTTTGCCTGTAAGTCAAAGGTGCATTTGTGCGTAACTCTGCAAGAGCGCACGTCTAACATGTGACCCTTTTTTTTCCTGTAAGTCAAAACGTGCATTTGTGCTCATCTATGCGTAAGCGCACTCGTCCAAAGTGTGGCCAGGTGAGCGCTCACGGCTTTCGAGCACTGAAATCAAAAGATTGTCAGGCCCATTTGTTCGTGATTCTGTGTGAGCGCACTCGTCCAAAGTGTGGCCTGGTGAGCGCTCACGGCTTTAGAGCACTGGAAATCAAAAGATCATCAGGCCCATTTGTGTTTATTTCTGCGTGAGCGCACTCGTCCAAAGTGTGGCCAGGTGAGCGCTCACGGCTTTAGAGCACTGGAAATCAATAGATCGTCAGGCCCATTTGTCCGTGACTCTGCGTGAGCGCACTCGTCCAAAAAGTGGCCAGGTGAGCGCTCACGGCTTTCGAGCATAGGATATCAAAAGATTGTCAGGCCCATTTGTTTGTAACTCTGTGTGAGTGCACGTCCAAAGTATGGCCAGGTGAGCGCTCACAGATTTTGAGCACTGGAATTCAAAAAATTGTCAGGCCCATTTGTGCTTATTGCTGCGTGAGCGCACGTCCAAAGTATGGCCAGGTGAGTGCTCACGGCTTTAGAGCACACAGGGGTTCAAAAGTGTGTCAGGTCCTGTTGAACAACAAAGCCTGAATGACGAAAAGGATGAAGTACGCCCTGATCATGAACGCTTTCAGGCATGAGCATGCCTTGATTCATACTTATGGGCACATAAAATAAGAGTGCTCTGACCAACAAATGCTGCTAGGCATAAGCGCATCCTACATGACACATACGCAGGGATGGCCGTATAGAACCGTATATGTACACCGTATATGACCGTATATTCAGTGATCTCCCTGCCAAAAATTACCGTATATACACCGTGCATATACTATACATGTAGGGATCGGCGTTCGCTTATAGCGCTATATAGTGCTATATAGAGCTATAATATTTTTCAAATATAGCGCGTGCCAAAATTGAGATATCCGATTCGCTTCGATACGGCTCATGCCCACGCTTCGAACTCGGCTTGAATTCGTCCCTGGGCGTCCATAGAACACAAACATGTACCCTTTGGAGTGCTGTAGGCACCACATACCATGGGAAAACCACCACAGGGGATCATGAGCACCAGTAATGTACCAGCCAAGATATCTTGAGCACCACAAGGAACAAGTGCACAGACATGCCTGCACTTGCACACCAGTGCTGGCATACACAACTGCAGTGTTTGCACGCACACACGCACGCACGCACACACACGCGCGCACACACCCACAAACACACACACACGCACGCATGCACGCGCACACCCACACGCACGCACACGCACGCGCGCACACACACAAAAACACACATACGCGCACACACAAACACACACAAACGCATGCACGCGCACACACGCACGCACGCGCACACCCGCACGCGCACACCCGCACGCGCACACCCGCACGCGCACACCCGCACGCGCACACCCGCACGCGCACACCCGCACGCGCACACGCACGCGCACACCCGCACGCGCACACACGCACGCGCACACACGCACGCGCACACACGCACGCGCACACGCACGCACGTGCACACACACGCACGCACGCACGCGTGCGCACACTCACGAGCGCACGCGCACACACTCACGCACGCTTGCATGCATGCATGCATGCATGCACACAAACAAGCACGCACGTACGTGCACACACGCACGCACGCATGCACTCACGGGCGCACGCACACACGCACACACTTACACGCACGCATGCACGCGCACACACGCACGCACGCACACACGCTTATAAGCATGCATGCACGCTCAGCTCAGTCTTGGTCCAACACTTTGGCCATGGGGGCATGCTGTTCTACAGGTTTGCCTGTGCCCACATGTGTGTGTGGCACAGCACCACAGGTACAGCGCTATATTTGGGACCTAAATCCCGCCAGAGCTCGACAGAAGCAATTTTCCGAATTACTACTTTGCCAGGGAGTATTGTGCACAGTACCCTGCATGCCTTCCAAATTCGATGCCAAAATTCCTTCGGCAAGGGGGAGTTCTGGCAGATATGGCGGCTGAAATATAGCACAAAATGCGCCATATAGCGCCATATAGCGCTATAGAAATGCCTCATATAGCGCTATACGCCAATCCCTATATATATGGTCCTGGTCAACCCTATACATACACAGGGTTGGCCAGAACCGTATATGTACACCGTATATGATCGTATATTCAGTGATCTCCCTGCCAAAAATACCGTGTATACACCGTGTATATATGCTCTGGCCAACCCTACACATACAACACAGAGTTCAATCAACACAACTTGCTACTGCTCCAACACTTCAGGTGCGATGTGCTCACGTGCATCTCTTGCATATTTTTTTGCATGATCCAACACACCAGGTGCGATGTGCTCACGTGCATCTCTTGCATATTTTTTTGCATTATCCAACACTGAGTGCGATGTACTCACTTCCTTTTTTTGCATGTTTGCATGATCCAACACACCAGGTGCAATGTGCTCACGTGTATCTCTTGCATATTTTTTTGCATGACCTGCATTGACATCTCTGTCAACTTGTGTGCATGTGACTTGCACACAGACACGCTCACACACACACGCACGCACACACACACTCACACACACTGCATACACACAAACTCACACACCTGCTGCAGCTGCTGCTCAGACACGCCCTTGGCCACAGCCTCCACACGCTGCAGCACAGCATCCACCTGTGTGTGTTGTGTAAGAGTGTGTGTTTGAGAGAGAGAGAGAGAGAGAGAGAGAGAGAGAGAGAGAGAGAGAGAGAGAGAGAGAGAGAGTGTGTGTGTGTGTCCACTACAAATGACACACACATTACATGACAAAATTTTAAGATGCGGCAGGTGCTCACACACGTAAACACTTGCACACACACACACACACACATACACACACGCACACACACACATGCACTAATTACAATCCTACCAAATCGAAGAATCACGCTAGGATACATGAACAACAAAGAGTTTGCAGATTTAGAATAATGAAATAATTTTCCGTCTGGGAATGTGGCACCACAATATTTCATCAACAACCCTTCCAGCAATAGGGGCAAATGGCAGAAGTACAGAGGGTGTACAGAAGAGAAGAAGAAGCACAGAGAAAGGAGAAGTACAGAGAAAGGAGAAGTACAGAGAAAGAAGAAGTACAGAAAAAGGAGAAGTACAGAGAAAGAAGAAGTACAGAGAAAGAAAAAGTACAGAGAGAGAAGAAGTACAGAGGGAGTACAGCAAGCTATGCATGCAAACAGACACGCACAAAACCATACACATATGCCCATAGCGTGCACGCAAATACCTATCACAAACACGCACGTGCTCGTTTACACGCATGCACATGTTTACATACTTGCAGGGATGTGTCATACGGCGTGTTCGTATAATACGCCGTACCGTATTTAACGCATATCTAACCGTATTGAACGTCCCTAATGACCGTATGACACATCCCTGCATACTTGTATACATAGTGTGTGTTACAAACAGAGTGTATTACACACACACACAGACCAGATTGGTGTGCGTGTGTGTGTGTGTGCGTGTGCGTGTGTGTATTGTGTGTGTGTGTGGTGTGTGTGTGTGTGTGTGTGTGTGTGTGTGTGTGTGTGTGTGTGTGTTTGTGTGTGTGCTATACGTGGCTCCCACGCTCACAAAAATTCAAAAATCGTCGCACATGTACATGCACAACCATTTGCACGCACGCACATGCATCCACGCATGTACGCACGTACACACACACGCAAACTTTGACGATTGCGTGCGCATTCCCAACACGAGAACACACGTACGCACACACGCCCCCTCACCAGCTGCGTGGACTGTGCTGGAGAGGCAGCGGCACTGAAGCCCACTAGGCCAGTGGTGCTGTACATGTGGGAGAAGGCGGAGGAGCTCACAAAGATGTCAGACTCGCGGTGTGTGCGGGGCAGCACAGCGCGTGAAGCATCCAGCAGCACGCGCACCACCTGTGTTTGTGTGTGATTGTGTGTGTTTGTGTGTGTGTGTGTGTGTGTGTGTGTGCGCGTAGCTGTGTGCGGGGCAGCACAGCGCGTGAAGCATCCAGCAGCACGCGCACCACCTGTGTTTGTGTGTGTTTGTGTGTGTGTTTGCGTGTGTGTGTGTGTGTGTGTGTGTTTGTGTGCGCGCATAGGTGTGTGTGTGTGTTTGTATGTGCGCGTAGCTGTGTGCGGGGCAGCACAGCGCGTGAAGCATCCAGCAGCACGCGCACCACCTGTGTTTGTGTGTGTGTGTTTGCGTGTGTGTGTGTGTGTGTGTTTGTGTGTGCGCGTAGCTGTGTGCGGGGCAGCACAGCGCGTGAAGCGTCCAGCAACACACACACCATCTGTGTGTGTGCGCGTAGGTGTGTGTGTGCGCGTAGGTGCGTGTGTGTGCACGTAGGTGTGTGTGTGTAGGTGTGTGCGCGCGCGTAGGTGTGTGCGTGTATGTGTGTTTGTGTGTGTGCACGTAGTTGTGTGTGTGATTGTGTGTGTAATTGTGTGTGTAATTCTGACTCCGCCCTGTCAGTCTGCAGGCTGCTGGACAGCAACAATTGCCTCAAAGCCGGTTGAGCCTCATTATAATTCCAATGCTCTGATGCTTTGAATAGGCCACCCACCCATCCACCCACCCACATACACATACAAGCAGACACACGCTTACACAAACAGCATCACTGACAGGCACCCACACACACACACCATCACACACATATGCATACACAAACAGCATCATTGACAGGCACACTGAAGTACACACACACACACACACAGACACACACACACAGACAGCACCACGCACGCACCGCAGCTGCTGCTTCAGCCTTTGGGTCAGAGAGCCCCCCCTTAGCCTCCAGGGCGATCGCCACGTGGGTGAGTGCGTTAGGGGCAATGACATTCAGGGAGCCACCCACGTAGGTGCTGTTCCCACCTGCGTGTGTTTTATGTATGTGTATGTATGTATGTATGTATGTATGTGTGTGTGTGTGAGCATGTGTGTGTGTGGACATGTGTGTGTGTGTGTGTGTGAACATGTGTGTGTGTGTGTGTGTGTGAACATGTGTGTGTGTGCGCGCATGTGTGTGTGTGTATGAGATGTTTCTAGAACCTCAGATCATGCACAGGCCTCCTCTTGAAGACGAAATCGTTTGAACCCGGACTCAAGAAGCGATACACACAATTACGAAGCGTGTGCCTACGGCTCTGCCCAGGCCTAACAAAAAAAGTGAGGTCTGCTCGCACCAGCGTTAGGGGGGGGGATGGCAAGCTCCCCTGGTGGAGGAAGCAGAGGGTTGGCAAGGCGCGACATATCCTGGAGGTGTTTGTAGTATATGTATATGCGTGTCCATGTGTGTGTGCATGTGTGAGTGCACGCATGCATTTGAGTGTGTGTGTGTGTGTGTGTGTGTGTGTGTGCTGCCCTGAGACCAACGTGTAGAAAGAAAAAGGACAAAGAAAGATTGCACAGGCCAGAAAGATGCACAGGCCACACTTGTAATTCCCACACACACACACACACACACACACCAACCTCCTTATTCCTGCATGCGTCAGCTGAAAAGGCATACAGACACCCCAACCTACCACTTCAATAAGCGCACACACACCCTGCATCTTGACTCCAGAGGCAGCCATCACGTGGCGGCTAGGCAGCACCACTTTGCCGTAGAAGTTGCACACTACACGCACCCACACCCACACCCACACCCACACCCACACCCACACCCACACCTGCATCTTGACCCCAGAGGCAGCCATCACGTGGCGGCTAGGCAGCACCACTTTGCCGTAGAAGTTGCACACTACACGCGCACACACACATACACACACCTGCATCTTGACTCCAGAGGCAGCCATCACATGGCGGCTGGGCAGCACCACTTTGCCGTAGAAGTCGCACACTACACGCACACACACACATACACCCACACCTGCATCTTGACCCCAGAGGCAGCGATCACATGGCGGCTGGGCAGCACCACTTTGCCGTAGAAGTCGCACAGGGCACCAAAGTCTAAGTGGCCCACGTCAGCGGGGTCGATCATCTGGGGCTGAGCCAGGCTGCCATCGAACGCAGCACGGTGCAGGGCATCTGTGATGGAGGCGGAGGGGTCCCTGTGTGTGTATGTGTATGTATGCGTGTGTGTGTATGTGAGTGTGTGTGTGTGTGTGTGTGTGTGTGTGTGTGTGTGTGAACACCAACTTGTTGTTAAAAGTAACACACTCAAGGTCAATTGTCATGGGGAAAAGTATCTCTGCACATGTGTGAGTGCGTGTGTGTGTGTGTGTGCTGAGTTGCATTAAGGAGGGGTCCCTGTGCCTGCAAGAGTGCCTATGTGATGCACACGTGCAAATCATGTGTGTGTGTGTGTGTGTGTGTGTGTGTGTGTGTGTGATGCACACGTGCCAAACATGTGTGTGTGTGTGCGCGTATGTGCGCATTTGTGTGTGTGAGATGCACATGTGCCAATCATGGTAATTATTTCCTTGCCGCCCATGGCTCAATAGCAGCCTCCAATGTACTAGTAGTTCAGGTGGGTGTCGCACAATCACACACACACACACACACACACAACTTGTATTGAGCCCCCCTCACCTGGCCGCACGGCCATCTGCACCTCCACCGCGTCCCTGGCCTCCGCAAACTCGTGGTAGTTCAATCGAGCGTTGAAAGCAGAGCATACACACAAACACACACACACTTGTATTGAGCCCCCCTCACCTGGCCGTTCGGCTCAACTGCAGCTTCACCGCGTCTCTGGCCTCCACAAACTCGTGGTAGTTCAAGCAAGCATCGACAGCAGAGCACACACACATACACACGCACACACAACTTGTATTGAGCCCCCTCACCTGGCCGTTCGGCTCATCTGCAGCTTCACCGCGTCCCTGGCCTCCGCAAACTCGTGGTAGTTCAAGCGAGCGTTGAAAGCAAAGTAAACACATACACGCACACACAACCTGTATTGAGCCCCCTCACCTGGCCGTTCGGCTCATCTGCAGCTTCACCGCGTCTCTGGCCTCCGCAAACTCGTGGTAGTTCAGGCAAGCATCGAAAGCAGAGCACACACACACACACACACGCACACACAACTTGTATTGAGCCCCCCTCACCTGGCCGTTCGGCTCATCTGCAGCTTCACCGCGTCCCTGGCCTCCGCAAACTCGTGGTAGTTCAAGCGAGCGTTGAATGCAGAGTCCAGCACCATCTCCATCATTTCGGGCGTGTGTATTTTCAGTGCACTCACGCCCAGGGTGAGGTGGCCCCGGCTGGATGCCGACGTGGGGACAGCCCCAATCTGCGTGTGGGCACCAAGCAGAATGTCAATATGTATGAGGCACGATCTGATGGCACACAGCATATAAGTAGGGTTGGCCAGAACCGTATATGTACACCGTATATGACCGTATGCATGGTCATTCCCCTGCTAAAAATATCGTATATACACCGTGTATACGTATGTATGTATGTATGTATGGTTTTGGCCAACCCTATATATATGTACATATTTTCAAGTAGGGAGTTGGGGAGAAGAATGAGGTGTGCGTTTCTGTGCGCATTCACGACTAAGGGTCGGGGGTGGCCTCCTGTGAAACGTTATGAATTGACACAGTTTCCGGTGCTTGTAAAGATCTTAGGCTGCCCCCACATTCACACACACACACACGCACACACACACAAACACACACACGTGCACGCAAGACACACCCTCTACACCCTTTACACCTAATACACACAAGCACACACAAATACACACACACACCTTTTCCAGCTCGCGGTGCAGGCGGAAGGTGGTGCGGTTCCGGGTGGCCTTGAAAGCCATTGCAGCTATGACGCTGCTAGCTCCTAGTGTGTAATGGTCCTCTGCACTGCTGCCGGCCTCAAAGGCCAAGGTCACAGTGGAAACAGGGCCTGTGTGCGTGTGCATATGCATGTGTCTGAGCTTGTGTATGTCTGTGTTTGTGTGACTGTGTGACTGTGTGTGTCATGCTGTGCGTCATAGAGTGCATCAGAGTGTGTGTATCAGAGTGTGCGTCATAGAGTGTGTATAAGCGTGTGTGTCTGTGTGTACCGGATTGTGTATTTTTTTCCGGGTGCGTCGTAGTGTGCGTCGTAGCGTGCGTTATGGTGTGTGTCAGAGTGTGTGTGTCTGTGTGTGTGCGTGTGTGTGTGTGCGTGTGTGCACATGTGTGTGCGCGTGTGAGCTTTCACACCCTTGGCACGGATTGACAGCACCGTACGTACCCACATTACACACCCAAGATTTCACACTGCTGCACACTCGCACACCGCACGCACAGAAGCGGTTAAAACCCACACACACACCCACACCCACACCCACACACCCACACACCCACACACACTCACACACACAAAGTGTACACTGCTGCACAAGCTCATGAGGGTATTCACGTTGCGGCACTGAACACGCTGTGGGGCAAAGAATCATTTAAATGTGCACCTGCAAACAATCAGGGCATGCACAATACATACATACACTCGAGCGCGCACCGCCTCACCCACATTTACCCACACAAAAATAATAGCACATATACTATGAACAATAAATTATTAACATACATACATACATACATACATTCGTGCACACACATATTTAAACTCACACACGCACACCCACATGCACAAACTAATATTCCCTCACACACAGACATTCCATTCCCCCCCCAAACAAAAACACACAAAATTCACCTGGGGCGTCCACAGCCACTGCCGGCATCCCGCATGCAAGCGCGCCTGCCTCTAGCTGAGGAGCACCCTTGATAGAGATGCCCTTCAGGGGGGTGGGCACGAAAGGCAAAGGCTCCTGTGTTGTTCATGGTGTGATAGTGCGTGTCATGCGTGATTTGATGTATGCTGAGGTGAATGCTTTCGTGCATATGGTGTGAGCGTGCATGCGTTGTCGTTTATGTGTGCTTGCTCTCCCATGCAGGTAGTGATTAAATCCTCCCAGGGATGTCCGTAGTGCTGTGCTGATCAGGGTCACGGTTCCGTGGTGTGTGTGTGTGTGTGTGTGTGTGTGTGTGTGTGTGTGTGTGTGTATGTGTGTGTGTGTGTTGCGTGCGCGTTTTTGTATGTGTGTGTATATCTCTGTGTGTATATATATTTGTACGTGCATATGTGAGTATGTGTATATGTGTGTGTATGTGTGTGTTGTGTGTTCAGGTGTGTGTGTGTGTACGTGTGTGTGTATGTGTGTGTTGTGTGTTATGGTGTGTGTGTGTGTGTGTGTGTGTGAGTGTGTGTGTGTGTGTACGTGTGTGTGTGTGTGGGTTTGTGCTTGCGTGTGTACTTGTCTACCCTGCAACAGTGAACAGTGCAGCATGAGCGTGATTGACCGTGTCAATGCTTCGATGGGCAAAGACAGCAAAAGACGGTGAACTGTCAGAGAAGCCCTGCCCTGTCCGGCCCGGCCCAAGCAAGTATGGAAATGCACACTTTGCACTCTTGACAATCTGCTGTTGTTAGGGGGCCACAGTGGGATGCTGCTACTGGCACGCAAACACATGCATTCCAGGTTTCATGTTTTCATCCCCCCCAAGTGCATCAAGGAGAATGCAAAGGCTTCCCCCATACCAGGCACAGGCTCATCCCCCCTACCACCATCTCCGTGGAGGAGTGAAGAAGAACTCAAACACACTCAATTGTGCACCCACATTAAGCGGGGTGTCGATGCGCGTGGACCCGAATCCCAGCGAGCTCAGGAGGCCGGCGTCTGCAGGTCCCTTCGTCGCCAGTGCAGGTGCATCAGCTGCGAGCGCCCTTGAGCTCGTCTTCAGCCCTCGCACAAACAATCGAGAACCCATCGGCATTTCCTATCTAAATATAACAATGAAAATATATAGTCCAGGATGAGAATGCCGTCCTGTTCAAACTCTGAATTAAATGCGTGCACGGTTATTGAGAGCAAATTAGATACGAAATTAGCACCAATGACACAGCCAGTTACCGAAGAGATGCAGGCAGACGTGAGACAAAAAGTCCATTGCCGTATTTTGGCTCGCTTTGCAGGTTACTTAATACTTTGTATAAAATGTACGTGAACGTCGGCACTGTGATCTCATCCGAGACTAGAATGTTTTTACACAACCGGTCTTTCTGCAATCTGTAATGTGCTTTTAACAGGTGGCTGCCGGTCATTGCAATTCATATCCAATCCTGCTGCTAGCTCTGCACGTGAGATGGTGTTGGTTATACCCATGCCTTTTGGGTTAACATAGTGGGAAACATTTAAGTGAGGGTGGTATAGCTACGCCTGATCCGGTGTCTTGCCCTTCTTCATTCTTTTGGAGGCTGCCATCAGTGTAGGTCCAATCCCGCCAATCTTTTACTTTACGGGTTAGGTTTTGGCTGGAGCTGTTTTGGGGTGCTTCGTCGATATTACAATTATGAGGTTGGTCAGTGCTCATCAGGGCAATTGTTTTACCTGGGCCTTCTGAGGCTTGAGGGTGGTCATTTGGTAGCTTATTTCTTTGTTGAGTCCTGAGTGATGTCTAGAACCTAAGGTTGTTTGATAGGGATTGATGTATGTTTTGAATTTCCCACTTTGCCTCAGGGATTTCTTTGGCAAGTTCTTTTAGCCAGTCTTTGTTGTGAGCATTGAGGCAGACCCTGCCCTTGGTGTTCCATATGGCAATGATCTTCAATTCCCAGGTGTGTTTGGAAAGTGGTATTTGTATGTTGTTCCAGAAGGGCACTTTCTCATAATGGAGTTGGTTTGATGGGATGGTGCCCAGGAATTTACACATGAGTGGGTATTTGCGGTCAAGTGATGCATAGGGATTTGTGGTCATCTTTTAATTCCAGGAAGGGAGGAGCATTAATGTGGCTGTTTCCTCTGTGCTGACAGCAGCAGAGTAGATGGCATGTCTTGTAGCTAAGAGCATGGTGATTTCATGGTAAATGGGATGGCAGATGGAGAACCCAGAGAATCGGGAGGAGAAGGCATTGGTGTTTGCCCCAAACACACTGTCCCTTGGGTGCTCACTCCAGTAACGGGGGAAATTGGGGTCATAGTCGAGGGGGGATGCCATTTTTTCTTTAGTGACCAGGGCCCACTTTTGAAAGGCGGTGGTGATGTGGGAGGGGAGTATCCGTGCAAAAGAGTCTTTAATTCATTTGTTCGTTTATTTAGAGGCAGAGGTGTCTTTACGTGCAATGAGGCCTACAAGTTCTGATGCAAAGCTAATGGGAGGAGGTTGGACGTGATTGTGTAGACCGCTGCATTTTGCCCTGTGAAAGGCCTTTCGTAGTATGTTAAGGCGCTCGGGAGTAAGCATACCTTTATACTTTCCATCGACATTGTAATTACAGGCTTTTGTGTCAGTGTACACTTCAGAAGTCTGGGGAGGATAGGGTACTCTTTTCTTGATACTCCATGAGATCAATGGTTGTGATCCATTACTCACAATGCCCTGTGGCCGTAATGTCAGCCTGTGGGTTGGTGGGTTGGATGTCAAAGCTAACTTTGTTCCAAAGATCGACATTGTAGGGTTGGTACGCATTGTCCTCTTGGATGGCAGAGAACCCTTGTTTTTGAAGATCATTTAGGTGTTCATCTGGTGCAGGCTGAGATAAGTTTGACGTGGTGATTTGCTTTTCATAATTTTGGAGGCTCTGCTTGAAGCTTTCACACGTGTTTTCTATTCTTCTGGCTCCAGGTTGGGTTCCATGAAACCTCCACAAGCTCTTTTTTCTGAGAGTAGAGGATACGATTTTTCTTTTCATTTTGGTCCAAATTGATACAAGCATGGCAGGCCCATGAATTATTGGCATTGATAGCTTCCCTTTCAGTGGCGTTGCAGCAGCTTTTTTTAAGGAAGCATTGCCAGTGGTAGGTACGGTTGCAGATGTCACAGATGTTCATGTTTTGAAAAGGTGGGGAGAGGTCTGGAGATTCAAGTCCTGGATGGTAGGAGCAAATTTCACAGCTTGCGCACTTAATTTGGCTCCGGGCAATAGTCTTACTGGATTTGGGCACTAGTCCAACTGATTTAAAGAGGGGTAGGGCCCATCTTTCAATATTAATGGGGGCAT
>Ga0307968_1001573_pt1:0-15000 | contig 18718 bp, 18 predicted proteins | sample OrgLakmetagen650_FD_201834 | JGI IMG/M metagenome (GOLD analysis project Ga0307968, IMG submission 201834) | Saline water microbial communities from Organic Lake, Antarctica - #650 | ecosystem: Environmental > Aquatic > Non-marine Saline and Alkaline > Saline | place: Antarctica: Organic...
CCCCTCCGATTGGACCCATATATATATACCAATCGAGAGCTATCGATGCCAGGATTCCGAATATATAAATTTTAATCGATTTGACACGTGTCGTCCAAAAGTAATGCTTCCTACACCCTCCTGGTTGAGGGCAGGATTATTTGTGATATTTCACCATACAAGGCAGCCAGCACATGAGATCTGCGATCAGCACCAAGCTAAAAAGTGGTAAAGCGCTATAAATTGTTGGTATTGGAGGGAGGCTAGAAAGGCAAATCATGTAGACCTGCATCTGATGTGCTGCCCGTATGCACACAAGAATGTCGCTGTTTCAATGTGCTAGAAGGGGGCCCATGATGTCAAAAGGAACAACTGCACGCATCTTGCATGCGACCTTGCGTGAAATCACGACAATACACGCATCTTGCCAGCGATCACCACACTCTACGCATCTTGCAAGCAATCTCTACACTACACACATCTTGCGAGCAATCACTGCACTACATGCATCTTGCAAGCGATCACTACACTAGATGCATATAATGCAAGCGGCCAAACCAGCGGTCAATTAAACCAGTGCACGTAAATAACCATGCTTACGCAATTTTGGTTCCATCACGCATTTCAACACACAGGCACACACACATACGCACACACCTCTGCGCCCAAGATACTGTATGCAGACACGTCAATCAAGCTGTCCCACTGCTGTGCTGCCTCGCTGCTTGGCCATGGTAAGGCCCCCCACTGAGCAGGCGACTGCAGCAGAGCGGCAGGAGCATAAGTGACGGACTACGGATCACATTGCCTTGCAGCTGTCAACCATTGCTAAAACAGCAGGTCTTACAGCTAGCTGTCACAGTAAGTGAGTAAAGGATTCACTCCACCTCCTCTACAGCCAAACGTGAGCACACAGCAAGCTTACCTGTAGCAACAACACACAGCAAAAGCTTACCTGTAGCAACAACACACAGCAAAAGCTTACCTGTAGCAGCAACACACAGCAAAAGCTTACCTGTAGCAGCAACACACAACAAAAGCTTACCTGTAGCAGCAACAAGATAGCGGCTTTCTCAGCTAAAAAGCCAGGGCTTGGATTGACCTGAAACGCACAAAAGTGGCAGCAACACCATGGAAACTTGAGCTGAAGCGATTCAGCTTGAATTCAGGATTGAAGTAAAGGGCATGCAAATGCTGTTTCGAGGGCAAAGACAGAGAACAGAAGGGAAACACGAACAATGCAAGAAACAAGAGGGACGCAGCAGGCTCACACGTGTGCGCAGGGGAGTCACCAACACACGCACATACACACACACACGCACACACACACGCACGCACACTCGCAAACACACAAACACGTGTACGCAGGAAGATCTGCGCACTTTTCATGTGAACTTTCATCATCGTGGGACGAACTAACCGTATGACTAACCCTAAGCGGTGCAGGCACGGCAGGTGATAACAGACGGCAAAATAGGAAAAAGGTGGTTAAGGAAAAAAGTGCGCAGGCAGGGAAAATCACTTCCCACGATTAAGAAGGAAAAGTGGGCGTCCCGTTTTTCACTGCAGACATTAAATAAGTCAATGGGGACCAGGAGGCTGCAGGCTTGGCCTGGTAGCGACTTCTGATGAGACACAGAAAGAGGTAAAGAGCTGCACAGACACGTTCATCCTTCTCTGCTTCCATTCACACACACACACATACACACACATACACACAGCTTAAATCTCCTCCTGTGTATCAAACCCTAGATACACTCCAAAAACACGTATCACATCCTAGGTGCACTCTCCCAAACCATGCCAACTGCATACATATATGCTGTGAACGATGACGTAAGAGCTACTGCTAAACAGCGCTGGCACGTCAGAGCACGAGCCACTTACCTCAGCAGTGTTGCTCGATGTGTTCGCTGAGTCACCCCCAAGGGCTCCAGATCCTTGCACTGTATGTAAGCTGCTCCCTACAGGCATGCTGCAGTTACCTCCGTCTCCTGTTAATCGCACAACAACGCTCGCATCAGCTGCACTACTGATGTCGGTGCTGCTCTGTTGCTGACCGACCCCGAGCTGCTGTATCTGGCTCAGCACCAACTGCGACGTGTGCACATGTGTGTGTGTGTGTGTGCGAGTGTACGCATGTGTGTGCGTGGTGTGTGCGTGAAGTGTGTGCGTGAAGTGTGTGCGTGGTGTGTATACATGTGAGTGTGTGTTTGTGTGTGGTCTTCACATGCACTCAGCTATTGTTCACGCTAGAGTGCAGAGGTTGATTACACTGTTTTCATGTCAGGGCAGGTACCACACGGCAAGCCAGCATTTGTTGTGCGTGGTCAGAGCACTAGCAAACCGGACGTGTTTCTGAGACCTGTGTGCAGGGTAACAACGTAACAACACACCTGGGCAGGATAGCGCAGTGCAGTCAGGGCTGTGTAGATGAATGGTGATGGTGGCATTACTTACACGTCCATCTTCTTTGTGCATGACAGATACCGAGTTAGCATTGAGTGCTACACAATCCATGAGATGAATGGCAACAGACGCCATTAAGAACAACTACTCGTTGTGTGTAGTCAGAGAACAAGTGCACAGTCACAGCCACAGGAAAGCCATACCTGTACGCTTGGCCAGGATTGGAGATTCCCCTGCCCAGAAAACATGGATACGCTGTATACACATGGTTCTGGCCGACCCCACATCTTCCCGAAATGCATCATTTGATGATCAGCAAGTCAGCAAAACTGAGTCAGAGGGGAATTGGAACCTGGCTACTACCAGTCATTTGTGAACTTGCAAGGCATAGCCTGCAGGGTGCGACATGCTGTTATCAATCATTTGTCTACCTGGTACAAGGGTGTGGCATGCAGCTCCGCCAGCAGCTGAGCCCGCGCTTGATGAGGCACACAGCGATCGCTGGAATCATCAACGACAGCAGCCAACATACCGCCGGTCGCCGCACTTTCCCTAGAAGCTGCTGAGCCGCCCCCCCCTCTACCACCCTCGCTGGCACTGCTGCTGTCGGGGTCTATCCACACGTCGGTCTGGCAACTGCCTTGACCGCTGCTGCTCAAGGGCCCCGCCCTGCTGCTGAGATGATGGAAACCGTGGGTGTGGGTGCTGGCTGTGTGGGTGCCGCTGCTTCCAAAGTCTGGTGCGGAGCTGCTGCTGGTACTTGGGGCACTGCCACATACATGGGGAGCTTGCTGCTGCTGCTGATGCTGGCTCATTGTTCCAGAAGGGCTACTGCAGACGTGAGGCGACTCTTGCTGCTGCTGCTGCTGCTGGCTCATTGTTCCAGGAGGGCTACTGCAGACGTGAGGCGACTCTTGCTGCTGCTGCTGCTGCTGCTGGCTCATTGTTCCAGGAGGGCTACTGCAGACGTGAGGCGACTCTTGCTGCTGCTGCTGCTGTTGCTGGCGCACCGCCAAAAAGGCGTTGGTGCTGCTCAGAGGGAGATGCTGTACGAGTGCGGCAACAGCAATCCCTATTACATCTATGCCTTCACTCCCATTTGTGCTGTGGCCTGTGCTGTTTGCGAGCTGCCCCTGTTTAAGCAGTTGTGTTTGTCTTGTGTGTTTTGTGTGTGTGTGTGTGTGTGTGTGCATGTGTGTGTGTGTGTGTGTGCGTGTGTGTGTGAGTGAGTGTGTGTGTGTGTAAGTTGCCCCTGTTTAAGCAGTTGTGTTTGTTTCGTGTTTTTCTTTAGAGGACGACGCTGCTAGTCAACCAGTGCACAGAGGACTACCAAGGACATCCACAGAGGCATGAGCACATGCACGCACACACAAACACACATATGCGCGCTGAAAACACGAATTTCTGCTGAGCGGCACAAGTAGAGGGGCAAAAGGAGCTGCGAGAAGCTTAGAGATGCTGACACACTGTTCCTCTGCTCCATCATGCCTGATATTATAATACGAAAAGAGAGAAAAACTAGGCAGGCGGTGAGAATAATTCTCCACATTAATAAGAAAAAGGAGGCACTTTGGTAACGGGTACTGTAAAGCTCCTCCACCAAAGGAAAAAGGAAAAGATCAATGGGAATCAAGAGGGTTGCAGGCTTGCAAAAAAAATTATTATTGACCTGAAATTGTCTTCTGATGAGAGTTGATATTTTAAAATTATTAGCTCAAAGCCAATAATTAATAATATATCATATATATGCTCCATCATGCCTGATATTATATATTATTTGCTCAGGGCTATAATGCTCCAACATCTTGCGTAAACAAGCCTGGGTACTCACAATCTATCAATGAGCCATGAAGCTCTAGACAACACTGCCAAGCTAGTACAGGTAATCATTTGAAACGACTTGAAAAGGAACACGACCCCCCACCTTTGATTGCAAGTACCTGACACAGAACGTACACTAACGTACACAAACACTTCAGCACGTACCTGCAGCACCAACAGATTAAACACCTACACACTAACTCGCAGCGCCCACCGGCAGCACCTACAGATGCCTGCACACATTTCAGGCACATTTTCTGCACCCACCCAGCACGCACACGCATGCGCACACTAACGCAGCATTCACACACACACATACACACTTGCAGCAACACCACACAATTACACACTTACAGCACCCACACCCACATACACACACTTACAGCACCCACATCTCACACACTAAGAGCACCCACTCCAAGCGCACGCACCAACGCACGGAACTCACCTGCAGCACCCCACGTGCCCCAGTGCGGGCATATGCGTGAGCAGCCTGCCATGCACCAGCGCTATTCATGTCCAGGGTCATGAGGACGCTGCCTACAGGATAACAAACAGTGTGTGTGTAAAATATGTTGGGGTTGGCCAGAACCGTATATATACACCGTATATAACCGTATATTTGTTGATTATCCTGCCAAAAACACCGTATATACAGCGTATATATGTGGTTCTGGCTAACCCTATAAGTATGCAAGTGAGCTTGGATGGAAGGGTGCATGCTCATTTCATCCTAACGAGCACGACGACTGCAGTGTTAGAAAGCGATGCGCCAAATAGACATGGGTATGCCACAATGATGAATTGTGCTGCAGAGCATGATTTAAACACAGATTCCTTTGAAAATGGCTAGACTTGTCAGATAACCACGATAACAAGCCATCAGAACCTACAAGCTTTCAAATAAACTGATGGAGGGGTGCACCAAATAGCTATAGGCTCCCTTATTCCAACTGACATTGCCCCAATTCGTGCCCATTCCTATTGACAACATAGGATAAAGTCCTTCGGACCCACCATACTCCCGCTATCCCTGCACGTGACCCCTGCTTAGTCATGCCATTCGTTGCACCTCCAGCATCACTCAATCGTACCTTTTGTTTGTACCTGGAAACAATGTGATGGCGCCCATGCAAAGCGCCGTTGCCAGAACTATAGAGAGGGCTAACACTTAGGATGAGAGGCAATTGAACAATAGTACATTTGATAAAACCACGTCTCATCTAAGGACTCTGTTGACCATAAAATGTTTTGTGGGACTCTACCAAGAAGTCAGTCATAGGCATCAACCTAATCCCACCACTCAAAGCTTGCATCAAATTATCAAGCCTGTTCCCTAAAATCTAACGTACGTTACAGTATAACGTATATGCCTAGTGCCTAGCATTATATTCCATCTCGCGCAGTACTCACTAAATGATATATGTCAGGAGCAGCAAGGTTGTGTCCATCTCCTTAGTGGCTTTCTAGTGCGCAAAGCTGAGCTAGACGATGTGTGCTTGCAGTCAGAGCACGGCACTTCACGCCCGTATTAACTTAACACTTGCAGGATGAATTATACTCCTTCTCTAATAGAAACGGAGCGATACTTGCCAGTCAGAACACGGCACATCATGCTCATATTAACCTCATGCTCATATAGACCTCACGCCTTGCACACGGTAGTTGCGCACAACTTTTGCTTCTTCATATAATTTCACGCGACACCAGCGCAGCCTTTCCCACACCTTGCAGGGGCGCGGCACTCATGCGCAGGAAGCCTCGAGGTTGTGACGTGACTGGATCCAAGTACTGCATGGCCTCAAAGAGCATAGGGAGGGGGACCCAGTGCGGTGGGTACTGCAAACAGGGAACAAGGTATGGCACCTTGGCTGCTGTGCACTGCAAACAGGGAACGAGGTATGGCACCTTGGCTGCTGTGCACTGCAAACAGGGAACAAGGTATGGCACCTTGGCTGTTGTGCACTGCAAACAGGGAACAAGGTATTGCACCTTGGCTGTTGTGCACTGCAAACAGGGAACAAGGTATGGCACCTTGGCTGCTGTGCACTGCAAACAGGGAAGAATTGTGTTGGAGCTTGTTCAAAGTTAAAGACTGGACAAAGCCAAGTTCGGTTTCGCAGGCACTTGGTTACTCTGTCACAAATAAATGTAAAACACTTTCCTGTGAGGGGGTACAGAACGCAGTTTAATACTGGAAATAAATTTCAAGGTGTGTTCCTTATCTCTCTTTTACAGCCAGGTGTGTTATCGCAGGCAGCGTCGTCTTCTTTCTCTGGATGTGTAGAAATCATCAGCAGGGGTCGGAGGCAGGATAGGTTTTTTTAAACCCTAAACCCAGGATACCTAGTGGTGAGCATGAACATGGTAATTACAATTAATAATAAGCAGCAGACAACCCCTTTTATCAGGGCACACAGGAGGACCTCCAGCCCTGCCGACAAAAGCAGAGGGCCATCTTATAATCAGGTGAGGAGTCATCTTATAATCAGGTAAGGAGCTATCTTATAATCAGGTGAGGGGGCCATCTTATAATCAGGTGAGGGGGCCATTTTATAATCAAATGAGGGGCCATCTTATAATCAGGTGAGGGGCCATTTTATAATCAGGTGAGGGGGCCATTTTATAATCAGGTGAGGGGCCATCTTATAATCAGGTGAGGGGGCCATTTTATAATCAGGTGAGGGGGCTCTTATAATCAGGTGAGGGGCTGCTTCCATCTCGGCGTCGAGCTATGAAGTGACAGAGGGTGTACATTTGTCTGGCCAAACCTTGGTTAGATATAAACTCATTGTACAGGAAAAAGCATTAGGCCCTTGTCAGCATGGTGGCCCCTGACTGGGCCACAGCAGAGTGCTCATTGTATTGAACATGAGTACCAGAAGTACGCCAGGTTGAGCAGCTCTTTGTCTTCTTAACATACAATAAGCATAGTCACATTTCAAATCTCAAGACAAGGACGAGCACCAACTCACGCACCCATTCACCCACCCACATGTCCGCTCCAGTGTGGAGCCCTCTAACGAGATTCTAATGTTTGTTTGTTTGGCATAGAAACCAGTACAACACACCTTAAACCGAGCGACATCAAGGATGAGCACCAAATCCTTCCCAGCGTGGTAGCCTCCGATTGGGCTGAAATGACCGTCCCCTGTTTGACCAAAGGTGCGTCTGCTGTAGCTAACCTGCACCGCACAGCATGGAGGATACACCAGTTGTTGGAACTGGTGACCTGCTACTGCAGCTCCATGACAGCTCACACACAAACACACACGTGCACACACAAATAAGTGCACAAACAGTCGTCAAATGTCTACTTCATTGTCAGTCAAACAGTGGGAGGTCGTGACTCCGGCATTCTTAACTTATGCCAAGGAACGTACGACTGCAGCAAGGACTGGGAGTTTTTTTATGCAGCAGGAACATGGCATTAAGATCTCGGCCTCTTTTTGCCATTAACAGCACACACATGCGACTCTGATCTCATCGGCACATAGGATTTGGACGAACAGTGAGCGTGCTCAAACTTCTCTGGACATCGCCCGTTCGAAAGTTTGGTGTGTCGCTCCCTTTTCTCAGAGCATATCATGGAAATCGATCATTTGTGCTTGGGTGCTGTGTGGGCGAGATGAGGGGGAACACTGGCCTGTAATACTGGTGCAGATGCAAATAAACTGCAAATTCAAAAAGCGTGCTCACCACTAGGTGGTCTTCGCCCGTGCTGCACACGTCTACTACCTGGAGTCATTGCCGGCACAAGTGTTGGAAAGGTTATTGTGTTGAGGCAAGTCTAATAAGGGAACGGAAGCAACGTCTAAATTTTCAGATTGAATTGGGTTGAGCGTGTAATCAAACCCACAAAGTCGAAGGAGTGCTACATCTACGTGCCATGGTGTTCAGAGGTGTGAAAACATGTATGCAGCACATAGCTCTTATAACGTCTGGGATCCCTTCCAGGCACGTCTCAATTCCCTCATTCAATGCTTGAAGCGTTCTGCTGCTTGTGCATCATCTTACATGTCTTAGGGCATCCATCTGCCACAAACATGCGCATGAAGCATAGCACAACCGTATCCCTTTTACAAGCAGGCAGCTCAATGCCTCATGCCAGAGCGCCAAGCACAACCCTCCTCACGCACCATATCAAACCTTTTAACTTAATCTAAACCCTGAACCCTGAACAGAGCTTATATCCGTATGCCTACTTCCTTTTCAACTTGGCCTTGTGTGGGACCTATGACAGCATCGACGTTCTCCCCTGTGGTTCATTTCCCAGCTATTGAACGGCAGGAGGAGGCAGGAGGCTGTTGGTTTTAGACAGCAGGAATGATGATTAAGCAGTACTGCTTAAACAGTACACTTTAAACAGCACTGCTTAAGAGTACTCCTTGTCCACATGCCACCTCAACTCGTCCAGGTTGAAATTGCCTTGTAGGTGCAAAAGTATCTGTACAGTGCACAGGCTGCTCGTGCATTCCCCCTCACCTTCCCCCTCGACTCATCCAGGGCGAAGGTGCCATAAAAACAAATGTGTCAAGCTTGCGCAGTGTACAAACTGCGTCGCACAGTGCCTCCCCTGCTCCTGCCGCCTCAACTCGTCTAGGATGAAACTATACCATAAAACGAACATGTCAAAATTTTGGGCTGTACATAAATCGCTTCATACTTTACCTTCCCCCGCACCTGCTGCCTCAACTCATCCAAGGTAAAGGTTCCGTAACGGTGTAGGTCCACCCGTGCACCGTTGCAGCGTGAGAGGCAGGCGGCATGCGTGAGTGTGATGCCCGCCTGTTTCACATCTTCAAGCGGTCTACAGCAATCGAGCATCTGCAATACAAGCAATTGAGCATCTGCAATACAAGCAATTGAGCATCTGCAATACAAAGCAATTGAGCATCTGCAATACAAGCAATTGAGCATCTGCAATACAAGCAATTGAGCATCTGCAATACAAGCAATTGAGCATCTGCAATACAAAGCAATTGAGCATCTGCACTACAAAGCAATTGAGCATCTGCAATACAAAGCAATTGAGCATCTGCAATACAAAGCAATTGAGCATCTGCACTATACAAAGAGAGGGGCATTTCTATCTCTGGTGCTGAGTCCATCGGCGGGCAAACGGGGGCAGCATTCCAACTGAGGGCGGTGGCGAAAACATAACAGCCGCGTTTTGATCAGTCAACATGACTGCTGCCAAGGTTGTGCGGCCAGCAAGGCGGCAGTGTTCAGCATACATTCACTTGCTTCAGGCAATATCCAAACAAGATGGTTCAGGATTGTCTGCACACGTACGTTTGAACTTCGTTGTGAACGCTGCAGGCTTGGCTGGCCAAAATGACGTGGCAGGGTGCGGCACACGACAAAAGTTTTGTACGTTGGCAGGGCATGGCACAAACCACTTATATGCAAGGGCGCATAACGTCCACCTTCATGCGTGGGCACAGAACCAAGACCTTCACGCACGGGCACAGAGCTACCGCCTTCAAGCATGCGTATTGGATAGGGTTGGCCCAAACCGCATACATACTCCGTATAGGACCGTATATACGAAAATTTCCCTGCTGAAGGCATTGTACATGCACCGTAAGTATGTACCTACGGTACCTTTCCGATATCATCCCGGGTAAATAACGTTTTTTGCCCTCCGGGGTGGTTCAGGTATTGTTGAATATATATTTATTCTGAGGCTCCGGGGTTGCCCGGGATTGGCGAAATTAAAGTTTTGTGGGTGGGTGAACAGTGATGAGCGGAGAAGGCCCCGCCCCCGCCCCCGCCCCCGCCCCCGCCCCCGCCCCAGCCCCAGCCCTAGCCCCAGCCCCAGCACCTGCAGCACCAGCCCCAGCACCTGCCCCACACCTGAAGCAGCCCCAGCACCTGCGGCACGACACACATGCGCCCCAGCACCTGGAGCACGACACTCCTGGACAGCACCTGGAGCACGACACACATGCGCCCCAGCACACACACACACACACGCAAACACACACACACACATACACACACATACATACACACAGCACGACACACACAGCACGCACACATGCGCATGTGCACGCATACTCACACACGCACACGCACTGCCTGGGGTAAATGCCCACAGGGATTCGTGCGGGGATGGCTAAAATATGTATTTGAGGCTCCGGGGTTCCCCGGGGTTACAATTAATATTATGAAATTTAGGCACCGGGATGGATCCGCAAAGGTACAGTATGTATGATGATTCCGGCCAACCCTAAGTATTGAACCACCAGCTTCACACTTGCCTGCTCGTGGAACCATCGCCAGCTGCCCTTCCACGTGCGTCGAGGATCAATGGCTAGTGCGTTTAAAACCTGCAAAGATGAAAAGGAAACTTATTGCGTTTTCTTCTTCCTCCCAAAAGCCTCTAGGCGTTTTTGTGCCCACGCATTGCAGTCTAAATGTTTTTTGTGTAGGTAGATGAATCTTGTGTACAGGTATAGCAATTGGTAGATGAATCTTGTATACAGGTGAGGCGACCAGGTCTGTGCGCAGGACTGAATATTTGGAGGTTCCCCTCAATAAGCACCGTACGATTCTGACCCTAACAGGAAATCTGCGCAGTGGCAGCCAGTGAATAAAAACAGATAAGCACCGTTACATGCCATACGCTCTTCACTACAGTACAGCAAGTACACACAAGCGTCCCCTTCCCACCCGTACCATGGCAAGGCTTGCCAGCCCACAGAAGGCCGGCTCGTCTTGGGTACTGTAGATCGTGTGTATGCGAAACACGTGTAAATAGAGCCGCAAGTTTTGAGTGGAAAGCAATATTAATAGTTATTGAGCCTGCGAAGCACTGAGCTGTATCCCTTGTTAAAATGAGCGTGCAATAAATCTAAACAGGCAATAGCGTGGTATACACAAAATGCAGGCCACACTTTTTGCATCAACATCCTCTATGCCAGGTGCACCTGAATTGTTCCATGAGCTTAAAGAATCCGTTGGTGTGGCCGGACGCCAGGGCTTCTGCAAACAGCTTACGGCCTGCGACAAGAATAGGGTGTGTGTTGTGTGTATATGTGTGTCTGTGTGTGTGTGTGTGTGTGTATGCGCGCGCGCATGTTTGTGCTCACGCGCACATGCGTGGTGAAGCAGTTTAGACAAACAGAACTCCCGGTTGTCATGGGAAATCAACCAATTGGTTAAATAAGCAACATGCAAACATATATCAGGCTTTATAACAGCATGAATCAGCCGTTCATGTCCTGTTCATCGTTCAAAATTTCCAAGCAATGTTACATACCCTCTAAAGAGGCAAACGCTGTAGCAGGAGGGCTTGGCAGTGTCCTTTTATAAAATGTCTTCTTGAAGCTGCACGACACGTTATGAGAAAAAGCACACATGTGGGTGGGAGGGGGAAATCCAAATTCTGGCGCATCACGTGCGAAGCACGGGAACGCGGCAACTAACTGAATCGGTCTGCACGCACCCTAACCCAGAAGGGTTTGTAGACACACCCCTTACAAAGCCGCCTGCCGCCTTTGCTTGCTGCTCAGATGCTGTTGGTGACTCAACCGTTTCCAGAACATTGCAGTTAGTGAATGCATCCTGCGATTTTGAATTGAGCTGGAGCTGCTGTTTTAGCGGATACTGTTGCTGCTGCTCCTGCTGTAGCGGGTGCTGCTGCTGCTGATCCTGCTGTAGCTGTATCTGGTTGGGAGGGCGTGACTGTGCGTGCGGGAATTCCTGCTGGTGTTGCTGCTGCTGCCTCGCAGCTGCCACGGAAGCAATGCTGCGCTTGCAAACGGTGCAGGAGGAGGAAGAAACTGCATTCAAGATACTTGCAAGCCTTTGGCAGCATTCTTTTGGGAGCATGATGTGAAAAATTGAAAGTTCAACGAAAGTTCACTGCAATCTACAACACCGGTTTTATTATTATTAAATTAGAAACCGGAATTCTTCCTTATTTACATCATGAAGTCCCTAAGGTCATTCAGGGCACTGCCATCCACGCCAGCACTAGCCAGAGCACACCAAAGGCCAAACAGATGTTGTCTCAAAGCAGCAGTATCCGGCACAGACGGTATGCTCATCAGCTTACACGCGCGTGCTCGCCTGCGCACGCATACGCTCACTCATACACACACACACACACACACACGCACATGCACACACACAAACACACACACGCACTCACACACACACTCTCTCACAAACACAACCTCAGTGCAACAAAAACCATATTACTGGGGAGGTGGAATGTCCCGGAGCCTCAACCTTGATCAGGCCTTGGACCACGCTTGCACGCAAGCGTGGCCGCAGCCGGAGAGCAGCAGCAAAGAAGACGGGCCTAAGCTGGCCATGGTTTTTGTTTCCTCGTCCTACGCAGAGCAGTATGAGCAGGTGCGCTACTCTTGCACAAGCAAGTAAGCACACAAATGTGAATACCGTAAGGAAAGTCCACCTTGTTTTAGCATGCTCCTACATGTACCTAAGTACGCTTGAGTGTGTTGGTACATGTACGCAGGTGCAGGGACCTGTGCACACTGTGTGAAGCGCAGTTTAATTATAAGCTTTAAATTTGTACGCTGTACGTACTAACGTGTCTGCTGTATTGTGACAGGCTATCGTTTTCAATACACATCGCATCAGACCATACTATTTTTATCAAAAAACATCGCCCCTGGTGCGTTAAATTCGCAGGTGGTGCCATTCCTCAGGCAGAGAGTCCCGAGTTTAAAGCACATTGTGGGATGCACGGTGAGGGCTCCATCCTCCTCTTGCTTTCAAAAACAGACGCATCGCTTGCAACGATGGTGTGCTCATTTTGCATAGGTTATGTTAGTGCTGCATAAGGAAAGCAAGCGACCAAGTAGCCTCCCTCCTGCAAGGCTCTATTTTCTGTGTAATTCTTCATGTTCACCTTGTACTGCAAAACCCTTCATGTGATATGCTCGTAAGCTTTTAATAATGTATGGCATTTGACAGTCTCTAGAGGGGAGATATGCTTCATACATTATATGGCAGGATGTGGCAGGTGTGTATCTTTCTGGGCTTGTGAATGTTATAGTCAGCCAAGAGAAAACGCTTATAAGCTTATAAGTATTATCTAATTCTTAACTGATGCCTTTGTAATTGCCTTATAAGAATTGTCTGAATATTGCATAGACCCTCGATAAGGCCCTTTGTAGTAGCTTAGGAGCGTTGGAAGAAAGAGTGAGCCAAGCATCTACTGCAGGCTGCGGCGTGATCAAATTGCATACACATTTTTTCCCAATTTCTGCATTGCAGTTCATAAAAGGAGGAGTGCACCCGACACTATCTGCAAGGCTACGGCAAAATTCGCACATACAAGATTCACGGTCTAAGACATATGTGCATAACTAGAGGTTAGCTACAAATCCTTTACGCTTTTACCTCGCACGTCTCTGTCACACCTGGCCTGATATTTTAAGGTTTCACATCCATAAAGAGACCAGCACTGTCTGCAGGGCTACCGTAAGGATGGTACAAACAATACAGACCGTATGGCGTATGGCACAAACATACGGTTCATTATAACAATGTACAGGTGTTAGAAAGAGAGTACGACGGCATTTTCTTATCATTAATATATGTAATTTTTACACCAGGGCCATCACACCAGGCCCATCTTGTTAAACTTTAGGACTCAGGGGCAGGCTTCACGTTTCAATTGCACCCTCTGCAGGGCTTTGGCGTAATTGGCATGCATGAGGGCTCAACCCCGTCAGAAGTTGACACGGTTCCTTGCGTCTCTGTGACGCTTGCCTCGCTCCCAGGTAAGAAAGTTGAACCCCTCTTTGTACACGATGACACGATGCTACGTTTGTTATTCTGGCATGTAAGAAATCAGGCGTTATAACTTAAACGCTTGAGCCATTACCATGCATAACATCATTGTTAGGTCTTAGGGTGGGCAGTTAGCTGAACAGAGCTCGAGGAAGCTAATGAACAAGAAGCGATCAGGAATTGCCCAGACTTCATTCTGCACCTGCAGTGTTCACACTCCCTGTCTTGTTCTTTAAACGTTGCCTTGGTGCAACTGTGTGTGAACTTGCCACATTGCACCGCAGGGGTGCGCATCACTTGCACCCATGTAAGTACCATCACTTGCACCACATGTAATTATTATTGGTATAGTTCTTCATATTGTGTGTGAACTTGCCACATTGCACCGCAGGGGTGCGCATCACTTGCACTCATGTAAGTACCATCACTTGCACCACATGTAATTATTATTGGTATAATTCTTTAAATTGTGTGTGAACTTGCCACACTGCACCGCAGGGGTGCGCATCACTTGCACCCATGTAAGTGCCATCACTTGCACCACATGTAATTTTTATTAGTATAATTCTTCAAATTGTGTGTGAACTTGCCACATTGCACCGCAGGGGTGCGCATCACCTGCACCCATGTAAGTACCATCACTTGCACCTCATGTAATTATTATTGGTATAATTCTTTAAATTGTGTGTGAACTTGCCACATTGCACCGCAGGGGTGCGCATCACTTGCACCCATGTGAGTATGGCTGGTTTACCAGACGGTGATGCGCCTCCATCAGAATGGGCTGCACTTCTTGGACTGACAGAGCAGCAGCAGCAGCAGCAGCAGGAGCAAGAGCAGATGCAGGAGCAGCAGCAGGGACCGGGGCAGGAGCAGAGTGCTACACAACAGGCAAAGCAAGAGCAGCAGCAGAAGAAGCTAAGCGCTACACCCCAAGCGGCATCCTCAGGGGATGGGAGCCATGATCAGACAGGGAATGATCCGCCAGACTTTCATTCTAAGACCCAACAAGATGCA
>Ga0307968_1001575_pt1:0-10000 | contig 18713 bp, 17 predicted proteins | sample OrgLakmetagen650_FD_201834 | JGI IMG/M metagenome (GOLD analysis project Ga0307968, IMG submission 201834) | Saline water microbial communities from Organic Lake, Antarctica - #650 | ecosystem: Environmental > Aquatic > Non-marine Saline and Alkaline > Saline | place: Antarctica: Organic...
AAGCAAGTGCATTGCGTAGCGTAGTAAGTTGAAGCGAGTGCAAGCTGCAAAGGCTAGAACAAGATATCAGGCTCTAATGTGTGCGCGTCTGTCACCTCTGAGGAAGCCTGTGCACCACACGCATTGCATAGCGTAGGAGTGAGAGTTGAAGCAAGTGCATTGCGTAGCGTAGTAAGTTGAAGCGAGTGCAAGCTGCAAAGGCTAGAACAAGATATCAGGCTCTAATGTGTGCGCGTCTGTCACCTCTGAGGAAGCCTGTGCACCACACGCATTGCGTAGCGTAGTGAGAGTTGAAGCAAGTGCATTGCGTAGCGTAGTAAGTTGAAGCGAGTGCAAGCTGCAAAAGCTAGAACAACATATCAGGCTCTAATAGGTGCGTGTCTGTCACCTCTGAGGAATCCTGTGCACCACACGCATTGCGTAGCGTAGTGAGAGCAAGAGTGAGAGCAAGAGTGAGAGCAAGAGAGTTGAAGCAAGTGCATTGCGTAGCGTAGTGAGTCGAAGCAAGTGCAAGCTGCAAAGGCTAGAAAAAGATAAAAGGCTCTAATAGGTGCGTGTCTATGACTTGTGAGGAAGCCTGCGCACCACACGCACTGCGTAGCGTAGGAGTGAGAGTTGAAGGAAGTGCGAGCTGCAAAGGCTAAAACAATTAATAGGCTCTAATAGGTGTGTGTCTATGACTTGTGAGGAATCCTGCGCACCACACGCACTGCGTAGCGTAGGAGTGAGAGTTGAAGGAAGTGCGAGCTGCAAAGGCTAGAAAGGATAATAGGCTCTGGCTGGTGAGCGTCTGTCACCTCTGAGGATGCCTGTGCTGAAAATGCATTGCGTTGGCACAAGCACAAATAAAGCATTGCAAGGTATAGTGGTAAGCGTGGATCAGGGGTGGAAGTAAGAGAAGGGTTGGACAGAACCGTATATATACACCGTATACGACCGTACATTTCGTGGTTTCCCTGCCAAAAGTACCGTATATACACCGAACATATAAATAAATGGTCCTGGCCACCCTAGATAAGAGCGAAATGGAAAGGCGGTGACCACGTTTAAGCCTCTGGCATGTGCGTGTTAGTCAGCTCTACAGATGCAAATTGGAGGTGCATGCATATTAGAGGTGCATGCATATTGGAGGTGCATGCATATTGGAGGTGCATGCAAATTGGAGGTGCATGCATATTAGAGGTGCATGCACATTGGAGGTGCATGCAAATTGGAGGTGCATGCAAATTGGAGGTGCATGCATATTGGAGGTGCATGCAAATTGGAGGTGCATGCATATTAGAGGTGCATGCATATTGGAGGTGCATGCTCACTTTCAGCTGACCTCAGGTCAAGCGCACTTGCACCCTTCACACTCCTTGTTAAAAGCATCATAAAAGACTACCTTTTGCAGGGTGCCATTGCAGCCTCCGATTACAACAGCACCCCCAAACTACCGTGGCAATCGCCACTCCAACTCTCCCCTTTTGCAGGGTGCCATTGCAGCCTCCAATTACAACAGCACCCCAAACTGCGTTAGCATTCGCCGCTCCAACTCCCCCTTTTTGCAGGGTGCCATAGCAGCCTTCGATTACAACAGCACCCCCAAACTACCTTAGCAATCGCCGCTCCAACTCCCCCTTTTTGCAGGGTGCCATAGGAGCCTTCGATTACAACAGCACCCCCAAACTACCGTGGCAATCGCCACTCCAACTCTCCCCTTTTGCAGGGTGCCATTGCAGCTTCCAATTACAACAGCACCCCAAACTGCGTTAGCATTCGCCGCTCCAACTCCCCCTTTTTGCAGGGTGCCATAGCAGCCTTCAATTGCAACAGCACCCCCAAACTACCTTGGCAATTGCCGCTCCAACTCTCCCAGTCAGGCTCCCTCGGAACTGCTCGCACGCAGCTTGCTCCTGCTCCAGTTGCTGCTGCTGCTCCTGCAGCAGAGAATCCTTGCTTGTGTGTGTGCATGCGCGCGTGTGTGTGTTTGTATATGTGTGTATGCGCTCGCAGTTTTGTGTGTATGCATGTACGTGCATGTGCCAAGCCATGCACTCCTGAGAAGAAGGATCGAATTGAGACCAACCTTGCAGTACACTTCACACACTCACACACACGCACACACAACACACACATACACATAGGTACAACAGACATACACACAAACAACCGCATTTACCTTGTCCCCCCCCTCGCTGCTGCCTGCCTTTGCTAAACTGCTGCTGCATTGCGCATGGCTGGTGGTGCTGAACCGGTGCATCAGCTCCGCAGTGCTGGTGCTTCCCTCTCTGACCCCAGTATTGCCCATGCTGTCCCCAGCTCTGCCACCACTACCACCTCCTCCTCCTCCTCCTCCTCCTCCTCCTCCTCCTTCTCCTCCTCCTCCTCCTCCTTCTCCTCCTTTGCTACCTCCACCGCCTGCACCGCTGCCACTGCTTTGTGCCCCAGGGACGGTGGACCCTTGACTTGGACTGCATATATGAGTTCACAGGCCAAACCGCGGAGGCACGTTACACGTTGCACGTGTGTATGTGGTGTGTGTGTATATGAGTTCACAGGCCGAACTATGGAGGCACGTTGCACGTGTATATGTGGTGTGTGTGTATATGAGTTCACAAGCCAAACTATGGAGGCACGTTGCACGTGTGTATGTGGTGTGTGTGTGTATATGAGTTCACAAGCCAAACCATGGAGGCACGTTGCACGTGCATATGTGGTGTGTGTGTATGAGTTCACAAGCCAAACCATGGAGGCACGTTGCACGTTTGTATGTGGTGTGTGAATTTGTATGTGTACGTGTAGGTGCATGTGTGTGTGTGCGCATGTGCACATAATTACAAGGATAAGTGCTCAGGGATAAGTGCTCATCATTCCTAGCAGACTCTCTCCCAACAAGCTGACCAAGCCAGTCCTTTCATTGCATTAGCTCACCATGTAGGGTGGTTGTAGTTGTAGTTGTTGTTGTTGTTGTTGTTGTTGTTGTTGTTGTTGTTGTTGTTGTTGTTGTTGTTGTTGTTGTTGCCTACCTCTGGTGTTTGCCCTTCACCCCCACGCACAGAATAACCGACACAGCACCTTTTCCATGTTTCATACATTGCTGGAGTACGCGTGCGCTCATCACGAAACAATGTTGGAACTTTGGTAGTTGCCCTGGCTGAATTCCACCGACAGCCTCAGGCCCCCACCCTCACACACAGGAAAGCTGACACAAAACCTCTCCCCCTATTGCTCTTGATCAACTGCACGAGAACACACCTGGCTGGATAGATGTTGCCCTTGATCAACTATACAAGAACACACCTGGCTGGGTAGTTGTTGCCCTCAATCAACTGCACGAGAACACACCTGGCTGGGTAGTTGTTGCCCTGGCTTCCTTCTACCTCTATCTTGAAGCCCCCACTGTCAGGCACAGCCAGGCCTGGGATGACAGGGTGAGCGCCACTGTACCCAATCCTTTCTTGTACCGGGCCCCCCGGGGGCAGAGACGGATGTAGAGCCAATCTGCTGGCGGCCACCATCACAGCCTGTTGCACACCTCTGTGTGTGTGCGTGCGTGCGTGTGTGTGTTTGTGTGTGTGTGCGTGTGTGCGTGTGTGTGTGCGTGTGCATGTGCGTATGTGTGTACCTATGTAGGTGTCAGTCGCGCGTGCATGTCACATGAATGACGTACACGGAGAAAGGTGTGTGTGTGTGTGTCTAGACGAGGGGAGCGGTGACAAGCCATAATGTCTGGAGCCATCATTGCGGCCCTTTGTGTAAACTACCGACTGTAATTATGCTCACCTTCCGGAACCTTACATACGCATACACTTACACATATGCAGACACGTGCACACACACTTCAATGCCTCATGTCACTTTAATGTCACACACACAATCAAGTCTCACTTCACAGTGTCTCACGTCTCACATCTCACGTCTGTCAGTGTCTGATGTCTCGTGTCTCATGTCTCATGTCAAAGTGTCTCCCGTGTCACATCTCACGTCTGTCAGTGTCTCATGTCTCACGTCACAGTGACTCACGTCACACATCTCACGTCTGTCAGTGTCTCACATCTCACGTCTGTCAGTGTCTCATGTCTCACGTGTCACATCTCACGTCTATCAATGTCACGTCCATGTAGACATAACTGTACAGACATGCACATACTTGAACTTGCCACGTGCTGCATTTCAGGCAGACATGCCCACAAAAACAAACACACAGGGCATGTAGGCATAATAATAGATACGTGCATCATGTCATAAATCAATCAAATGCACCCACATATACAAGTACACACATACACACACGCATATACGTAAACACATGCTTCAACACACCTTACGTCACGATTTACTAGGAGCGCAAGCTGGTCAGTCATTAGTGCCATGATGCGCGAGAACTCTCCAAGGTTGGCCATCTGCACCAACACACACAGTAGATGTTGAAATTCATGAAGCAGCTTTTCAATGGCCTTTTCATGATGCGCGAGAACTCTCCAAGGTTGGCCATCTGCACCAACACACAAAGTAGATGTTAAAATTCATGAAGCAGCTTTTCAATGGAATGGCCTTTTCATGATGCGCGAGAACTCTCCAAGGTTGGCCATCTGCACCAACACACAAAGTAATGTTGAAGTTCATGAAGCAGCTCTGGGGCCGCCTTTTCAATGGAATGGCGTTGCAGTGGGCAAGTAGCTGTTGGAGGAAATTGGACACTAGGTACGTTGTTGCCGTTGGATTTTAAGTTGTGAGGACCAGCCTTGAGGAGGAGCAAAATGTGTGTTGTATTGTTGTGAGGAATACAGGCAGGGGGTACTTTTGTTTTGAGGTTTTAACGTTGATAATTTTGTCTTAAATTGAGGGTAGTTTGTTTAGTTGAGGGTAGTTAGAGCTAACATTGTCTCGTGGCATCGGGTCGTCCCCACGCCAAAGTCAGCCCAAACAATGCCAATAGGCTATTCACCCAATTTAAAGCCCCTTTTACCTCATCTGAATGCAGTATACTTGATTTTATATGTAAACCATTGACATTTGCTGGAAATTCGGCATTCTGCAAAATTTTTTAGAGCACTGGATCTTTTTGCCTGCTTCCTTTGCAGACATGTAAAGCAAACATTTAGCTATCCAACGCAACTTTCAGGTCCCAAAATGGTCAAGTGAACGGGGAGATATGGCTAATTTATTCTCGTTGGCACTGTTTGGCTGGGGAGGGGGGGGGGGGGGTGCACGGGGACGACCATCCGCAGTTGTGAAGGCACCCACATCGCGTGGCCAATTACAATCACTGTATAATGTGAGGCATTGCCAGTCGTGTGTAAAGCTAGCTGAGATGCCCTTTGAGGCATATATAGTGATGTAACCTTAACCTTAACCTTAAAGCTAGCTTTTGACTTTGCCAGTTGCGATCAATGGGGTTTTTGTGTTGGTGTTGCCAGCCGTGTTGAAGGGTAATTTTGAAAAGTTCCCAAATGTATCAAAGGGTGACTCAAAGGCCATGCCGCTAGTTTGTTAGGGAGTTCTTGCGGCATTGCCAGTCTTGTGTAAGGAATTGTTATAGGTAGGGTGCAAGGCGACCCCATCATATTATTAGTACATAATATTATGAGTTTTTTCCAATGACGCTCAACGTGCTGCAGACTCAAGTTGAACAAATGGCGGGGAAGTCATTTAGGACAGCGCCAGATGCACACGGCAAGTGACGACAAAAGCTCCTGGATGACTGCTACACCCTGCTGGAGCTCAAGTCGCAGCTGGAGACCAGAAGCAAACAGGCCATTGCAGGCTGTGATGCATTCATAACCGACCAGGAACATCAGCCTTGTGCCAGCGTTGCAACCACCTCATTAGCCCTTGCAACTCATCCCAGTCAGTCAAGTAGCCTGAGGAGGTTCATCAGGTCCTCCTCAGGCTGAACAGAGCTGAACGGATACTGTTCAGCCTGGGAGGACCTGATGATGAACGAGGAGGGCCCTGAAGCAGGAGGGCCACCCCAAAAGCGTAAGGCACGACAGCTCCCTGTTGCCCCTTGCATTCCAACATCCAAGCAGCAGCAGGATTGCCACAAGGAGCTCATGCGCTTTGTAATTCATGCTGAGCTTTGCAAATGCAGGTGCCACATGCAGAGAAGATCTACCTGATCTACCTCAAAGCCAACATGAAGGGCAAGCTGGGGTTAGAAGGGGTGCAGCTTGAAATGACAGCTTTTATGTCATTATATCCGAGCAGCAGTAGCAGCAGCAGCAGCAGTCACATCAGCCGTCTCGCTTTCCTTTTTGTTTTATTGGCAGCCTTAGACAGGCCTTAATCAGTGGACAAAAGGCAACTCAAGCAGCATAGTTCTTTTCATGCAAACTGCTGGCCTTCTCTTCCTCACTCGGCACTCCCTCCATAACCGATCCTTGCAGGGTTTTCACCAATCAATTTCTTGGATCCAAATACCCCAGAGTGCACAGTCTGGGTAAGTTTCTTGAATTCCTGAGCACTACATACTAGCCTTATGATACATAATATAATATCATATGATAATGAACAATAACATAGTATGCCTCACACCCTAGTTATAGGAGTCTTGTGTAAGGAATTATAGGAGTTGCCAGTTGAAATTTTGAGGCACTGCTCATTGTTTGCAAGAATGTCCTATAGTTTGGGTTGGCCAGAACCATACATTGTTAGGTATATACGGTGTACATACGGTATTTTTGGCAGGGAAATCACCATGCATACGGTCATATACGGTGCAGATATACGGTTATGGCCAACCCTACCAAAAGTCGCAATATTGAATGCACTGTGTTTGGCAGTCCTGGGCACCATTCAGTGGTCAGTGCCAGAGCCTGCGTGTATCAGTTTTGCCTTGTGACTTCAACTTTACGGGCTATCTTAACACGGCAGGCCGAAAAATGGCCGCTTTATAAAGCGCATATTGACCCTTTTTTATCTATGGAGTAGATCTTGCAAGGACAATTAGAGAGAATTCAGTTAAATTGTCTGCTTGAGAATCAGCTAAATTCAAAACAGGAAAATTACCGATTGACCGTCAGCCTAGACAGATCTGAGCAGACAAACGCCCTTTCATCCAGGTCCTCAGATCTTTTATGCAGGTATTGGGTACACTATCTTGTCCTCAAGGATTCCTGCCAACATTTTTGTTCACGTTGCCAAATTGATCAACCGCCCCTAATATTTCTTTTGGGTACGGGCGGAAGTACCGTTGATGTTTCAAGTGTGCCAATATGCAGTGACTCATAAGCCTGGACTCAAGCTCACCATTTCATTGATGCGCCCTTGTCCTGATTTGACGTACTCATTGCTCAGGATATCCACAACCTCAGTGTACACCTGCACACAACGCAGCATTTTTACGATGCATATCGCCTTGTGCGCAATGACACAGCAATAGGCAGGAGGTATTTTTTGCGTTGATAACCCCACTAATTACGCTTGTGCAAAACGCAGTAATGGGTGCATTTTGGGGTCCAAGTCACACCTACGCACAACAGCACAGCAATGGGGGCTTGGAGCCGTTCAACTTGTCAGCATCATCTGTGTACCGGACATGAAGTATATCACCGCCCCTAATTATTGTTTTTTGGAGGGAGCAGTGACATATTACTCGTGAAACGTTGGTAAAATATGTATTTATTTTTGGGGGGAGCCGTTCGGACGGTAGTGTAAAATATTCATTGTATTTATTGTTTTAAGTAGACAAGCGGCCAGGATGTCCTTCCCCGCTCTGCCTGCCTCTTCCCTCCCAAACCCCGCCCACCTGCAGCAGGCATGAGCAGACCGGGCTGAGCAAGAGGCAAAAGAGCGCAAGAACAAGAGGCAGCCATGCAGGACTGCGAGCAAACCTTGGTTTGCCCCCGCAGGATTGTATACTTGGCATTGCATTGGCATTGCATTCTGTGGTTATGCAAATAATGAAGTTGACAGGGATGCAAGCATGCTCATGCAGCAGCAGAAATGCGCGGGTGCACAACGTGCACACATGCGCACACACACACACACACATGCACAGGCGCACACACACAGGCGCACACACACAAACACACACAGACACACACATTCTCTAGCACCCTTGCACACACACACACACACACACACACACACACACACACACACACACACACACACAAACACACAAACACACACACACGAGCACACACAAAAGCATACACACACGCACACACACACATACACCGACCCCCAGAGCTCCAAAAGCCCCTTTAAAAGGGGGTGGTTGGTGCATGTTATTATAAAACAAATAATTATAGGGGGGTGGTTGCTGTTTTTTCTGTAAAAAAAATTTTCAGGGGGGGGGGGCAAGGACATGTGCGTACGGTACATCTGAACACAACAAACCATGAGGCACAGCAAGCGTGGCGTGTTTTATGGGCTTCCGCTTGAATGCCTCTTGGGTGTCAGGGAAATTACGGCAAATGACCGGTCTCAACCACTGAACACTTTGTTCTGACCCATGCTGCTGCCTTCTTGTGCGCCTGAGCACCCTATGCGCCTGAAAAGGCGACTGCAAAACTGGTCAAGCCATCCAGTGCAAAGGCTGCATGCAGGGCACGCGGATTTGGAAGTGCTTCACCCAAACAGGCTTTTGAAAGTTCTTGCCAATGGCTTCAAGGATTGCAGCCAAGATTGACAGATTGGAACAAAGAAGCATGCGTAGGGTTGGGCAGCACCATATATATACGGTGCATATATATATATATGGTGCATATACGGATTTACTGGCAGGGAAGTCACCAAACATACCAAATGCAATGGTCAAATACGGTGTATATATATACGGCTCTGGCCAACCCTAAACATACGCAGGGAATAATAGCACCCCAAGCATGAAGTAAGGAAACGGTGCTGTTGGACAGTGAAGTGCATACGATGCCAGGCACAAATAAATGAAGTAAGGAAATGGTGACGTTGCTGTTGGACAGTGAAGTGCATACGCTACCAGGCAGAAATAAATGAAGCAAGGAAATGGTGACATTGCTGTTGGACAGCAAAGTGTATACGATGCCAGGCAGAAATAAATGAAGCAAGGAAATGGTGACGTTGCTGTTGGACAGTGAAGTGCATACGATGCCAGGCAGAAATAAATGAAGTAAGGAAATGGGGACGTTGCTGTTGGACAGCAAAGTGCATACGATGCCAGGCGGATTTGAGCCTGCAGTCCTGACGAGTCTGGTCTGACCACTAGGTTCCAGGCTTTGAGACAGCTAACCTAGAAACTGGAACTTAGTAGTTTGTAGCGTGCCTTTGTACGTATTGCTTCAGGCCCAGACCACAACTCCTTCTGCAGCTAGAGGCCAAGGCTGCCAGGGATAGCCAGGGCTCAAAACACGACACGCCAACCAGAGCTCAAAACGCAACACGCCAATCAGGTTTCAAAACATGACACGCCAATCAGGTTTCAAGACACGACACGCCAATCAGGGCTCAAAACACGACACGCCAATCAGGGCTCAAAACGCGACACGCCAACCAGGGCTCAAAACACGACACGCCAATCAGGTTTCAAAACACGGCACGCCAACCAGGTTTCAAAACGCGACACGCCAATCAGGTTTCAAAACACGACACGCCAAATAGGTTTTAAAACACGACACACCAATCAGGGCTCAAAACACAACACGCCAATCAGGGCAAACACAGGCAAACACGGGCAAACACGGGCAAACACAATACGCCAATCAGGGTTTAAAACACGACACGCAAACGAAAGACATGTGTGTGGCAAAAAGCTCAAGCGGATGCCTACCTCCACAATTTGCTCTATGGTGCACTCGGAACAGGTAGGCCTACATAGTTCAAACCAACCCTGACCTCCATGTGTTGCTGTATGGTGCACTTGGAGTAGGTAGGTCATAAAGCGCTCAAGCGAATGCCCACCACCACATGTTGCTCTATGGTGCACTTGGAACAGAGAGATATAAAGCGCTCAAACGCAACCCTGACCTCCATGTGTTGCTGTATGGTGCACTTGGAGTAGGTAGGTCATAAAGCGTTCAAGCGAATGCCTACC
>Ga0307968_1001575_pt1:12500-18713 | contig 18713 bp, 17 predicted proteins | sample OrgLakmetagen650_FD_201834 | JGI IMG/M metagenome (GOLD analysis project Ga0307968, IMG submission 201834) | Saline water microbial communities from Organic Lake, Antarctica - #650 | ecosystem: Environmental > Aquatic > Non-marine Saline and Alkaline > Saline | place: Antarctica...
GATGCACAATTTTCTGAGGAACTCGACTGTGAACTGGCCACACACCGCAAATTTGTTGGTAACAAATCAACACCAACAACACCAACAATCGCAGCTGAAACGTGCCGTCGAGGCCGTGCTCTCCAGGCCGGGCGCCCAGAGGCCGGAGCGGGCCCGGTTCTTCAGGGGCCAAATGCAGACCATCATCACCAAGGCCCTGACAGAATGCCAAATCAAGCCCATACCTAGCAGGAGGTGCTTCACTGTCATGTGTGAGTGTGTGGGGTTTCTGTGTCGGATTGCCGCTCAAGAGCGGGCATGCAAGCCAGGCACGACGCACGCACGCACGCATGCGTGCGTGCGTGTGTGTATGTGTGTGTGTGTTTTTGTATGCATGCATGTGTGCGAGTTAAGCGCATGTGTGTGTGCTATTTATGCATGCATGCATGCATGTGTACGTGCAAATGTTTGCATGTGCGTGTGAATGTGCGTTCGTGCAGGCGTGTGTGGTTTATTTCAACAAGAATCAAGCAGCATGTCCCGGAGTGAATAATAAGAAGAAGAATGCATGCGCTCGTATCCACACTTAAATATGTGCCTATTACAAAACTCACAAATGAGCTTGTTGCCCCATGCAATTCGCAGCATGGATTCAAGAGCGCTTAGAAGCTGTGTACAAGCAGGACCCCCGCTATGATGATAACGCGCAATCGCTCTTCTCATTGGATCTAAGTGCACCTGAGGTGAGTGCTCTCACCTCCTGTCATTGCACGCACATGCACATGCATGACGCATGACATTCATCTGTGCTCGAGCACAAATGGTGTTTAATTGGTTCATCTGACTCCTGTTCATTCCCTCTAACTCTACTCTACCATCCTTAAGTGTACTCTATAACTCTACTTTAACTCTACCGTCCTTTAATATCGTACTGTACCGCAACTGATGCAAGGCTTAAAACATTGTGTGTGGAATTAATTCATGGATGTGTTAAAGGATAGTAAACCCCAATGCAAGCATGAAGGTTTTCGTGTACTTATATAATTAGTGAGCAGTGTGCGTGTGTGCAACTCTTGTTCAAATTCGACCTACATGCACCACTCACACGTCCCCTACAGCCTCTGCCTGACGCCATGCGTGGAGAGCAGTGGGCATTCGTGCAGTTGCCGCTGAATACGTTACTGGGCATGATGAAGGAAGTGCAAGAGGTGAGGAACGCGCCTGTGTGGTGACGTCTTTCTTCTTTCTTAGTCGCTGGACTAGGGTGTGCTGCTGGATCGCTGGACTAGGGTGTGCTGCTGGATCGCTGGACTAGGGTGTGCTGCTGGATCGCTGGACTAGGGTGTGCTGCTGGACTAGGGTGTGCTGCTGGACTAGAGTGTGCTGCTGGACTAGGGTGTGCTGCTGGACTAGGGTGTGCTGCTGGACTAGGGTGTGCTGCTGGACTAGGGTGTGCTGCTGGATCGCTGGACTAGGGTGTGCTGCTGGATCGCAGGATAAGGTCGTGCAAGCGGCGGAGTCGCTTTCCTTTCTGCTTTGTTCGGTTGCACCCTTCCTGCCCCAACCCCAGCATCATAGCAGCTTTCACCTTTCGTTGCTGTCATGTATCTCTTTGGGTTACAGCATCCTTGTGTGCTGAGGTGTGCTTTCAACTCTAATTTTGATGCTAGGGCATGTTGCCTGGGCATGATAAAAGAAGTGCACAGGTGACGGCCTTGATCCTATGGTCCGTCAAAATTGCATGCATGGAGTTTATGCCATGAACTCTCTCTGAGGTTGTGCTAGGAGTTCGTCCGTTGTCATTATGAGGTCATCTGCAGATCTCCTTGCCTGCCTGAGTAGTGTCCTGCTTCCAACACACACACACACACACGCACACACACACACACGCAGTCCGACATTTTTGGCACCACCTTTGACCTAGACATCGTGGGCGCCAGTGGCCTACCTAAAGACATCCTCATCCCAGGTGCGCAGCAACGTGGCACGATAGTGTCTCGTCAGTGGTCAGAATGAGGAACCAAAGAAGCTCGCCTGTAGAATTCTTCCCATTGCAGGTGTGCAGCAACAGGGCCCAATTGTTTGTTGTTAGAGGTGAGAGGGAGGAACCATAGCAAGTTGCCTGTAGAAATTTTCACATTCCAAGTACGCAGCTCTGTTGCCTGAGCGTTCTGCACGCATTAGTGGGCGTTATGTCTGTTTTTCTGCGGCAAGGGGTAGCTGCCGGTGCGGCATGGTGGTGAATGTTTGTTTTGGTTCTGCGCTTTGTAGGTCGATATTAAGTAGCTTAGCCATAGGAAAAAAAGCTTTGGTGAGGTTCTTGCCTGCAAGCCGTTTGTGCGACTGTAGTGTGAGGGGGTCAAGTCACGGGAGCACGACCTCTAATACTGCCTGATAACGATCGGGCATCCTCTTCTCTTGCTGCCTCTTATTACTTGTAACAAGTTGACTATTTTAAGCGCAACGTTCCTTTGTGCCGCAGGTGTGGCTGTGTTCAGCCGTCGTGCCTTGCCCTTGGCAGCCTGGACTAGTGGGCTGGAGATTGCAGCTGTGAAGGCAGATGTGCAGGTGTGGTTGTGGGTGCGTGAGTGTGTGTGTGTGTGTGTGTGGTTGTAAATGTGCGTGGTTGTAGGTGTGTGTGGTTGTAGGTGTATGTGCTTGTAGATGCGCGTGGTTGTAGAGTAGTTTGGTTGTATATGTGTGTGTGTGTGTGTGTGGTTGTAGATGTGTGAGTATGTGTGTGGTTGTAGATGTGTGAGTATGTGTGTATGGTTGTAGATGTGTGAGTATGTGTGTATGGTTGTAGATGTGTGTGTGTGTGTGTTTGTGTGCAAGTGAGTGTATGTGTGTGCTTGTGTGTGCTTGTGTGTGTATTCTGTTTAATTTCTGGTCGACTTTTTGTCATTCAACTTAGTTGCGCAAACCAGCAGTTGACTTATTCCACATGTAGCCACCTTGTCATGCTTTCTACTTGTGCATGCGGGTATCCACACATCTTATAATCTACTAAATGCATGCGCATGCATCTCCATGCCTAATACTCAAACGCGTATATGTATGTGCAGACACACATCCACGCATGCACGTGCTCATACACGTTCATGCTTCCTCACGTGCTCACTCACTTCTACACTTCCACTCGTGCACACACACACACAAACACACACACACTTCCTACACGTGCACAGCGGTCTTGCCTGATCTTAGAGACTGGGGTTAACCAACGGTGGCGTTATGGAGGCTGGAGGACAAACCAGGACGCCATTGAGGAGGCAGAGAACTGGGAGGACTGCAAGCAGGGTGTCAAGTGAGTGATTACAGCATGTGTGATTGCATGCTTGTGCTGTACGTGCATCTTCTGTGCAGGGTGTCAAGTGAGTGAAAACAGCATGTGAATGCATGCTTGTGCTGTACGTGCACCTTCTGTGCAGGGTGTCAAGTGAGTGATTACAGCATGTGAATGCTTGTATGTGATGTACGTGCATTTTCTTGAGCTGAGGGTCGTTTGAAACGTAGGAAGCCGACGCCGCACCTCCTGGTGTTGTTTCAAACAATGATTCGAGGTAAAGAAGCAGCGTCCATAATATCGTGAGAATAGGAGTGCAAGGGGTAAAGAGTAGTTACATACACAGTCAAAGAAGTGTGGTTGCACTTGTTTGCCATTTGGTTGGTCAATATGTTGGTCAATACGTTGGTTGATGTATGGCAACGTTGTCTTGCACATGTTGCAGCAGGCTCTCTAGTTCCGTAGCTCCATGTCCGTACTGTAGACACAATTTATGCGTGGCAACACACCACAAAACATTCCATCCAACGGTGCAGCGATTAAAATCAAGTGGGCTTTTCATTTAATTGCCCCTTACATTTCAAAATTTGCGGTAGGCTGTGGTCTTCGCACCACCTTTCAGAGCAGAGGTTTCTGAGGTGTACAAATAGAATCGATGTCAAAACCTGTTCTAGGTCAGACTGCAACGTGCTGAATTTTCCCACAAGCACACAATTTCCAGTACGTCAAGATGCCAGAAGCTCCCCACTCACTCTTGTCACGACTTATCTCCATGTGTCAAAACCTGGATACTAGGCGTGTATCTATTGTGGCTGGTTTGCAATATTGTTCTTTTCATTTCACCGCTCCTGCAGAACAGCAGTGAGCAGTCCGATAGGCGCTGTCCTGTAGCTCTCAAACAAGAAATGAATGCAAGCAAAGAATCACTGTTGGAATGGATGACATGAAATCATTTCAAGTCCTGCCTGCTCCAGTCAATAAAGCTCAGAATTAATTAAGCAAATGAGCGGAGCAATTACACCTGAATGTTTGTCCTTCGATTCGCAGGGGTCTGCACTTCTTAGCAGTTCAGCCTGACCCAGACTCGGAAGAGCTCAAGGGCCTCTGGCTTTTACAAGATCGCGAGCCACCACAGATATAGAGTAGTGCACGCTAGTGCGTATGCTATACTATATTCACCGACAAACATTTTTGGAGGGGCGCACTGTTGGTTGGGCCTTCTTGGGAATTTACTCTGTCTGAGCGAGTATTTTTCTCCGACCTTGCTAAAGAAGGTACAGAATGGCCTGATGTGTCGTAACTTAAAAACCGTACTTGCCTTGGTCGTTCAAAGCTAATTCTTGTTTATGCCAATGATTGAAGTGTTATCCTGTCCTGCAACTGATCAACGTTGCCTCTATGGTAAGGTAAGGTTACATCGCCATTGCCTCTAAGACATTAGAAGGCTTGCGTTTACAGGGTTTACAAATTAAGGCAGGGCTTGTGTTTCGTAGGCTGGTGGCCGAAGTTGCTGTAACTCTTTGATGTGGCCGAGGTCGAGTGAGTGACACTGAGCAACTTGGCTGTTAGGAAGCAAAGAATGGCCTCCATCAAGGCAAGGTAAGGTTACATCGCTATATATGCCTCTGGGGGGCATCTGAGCGGAGACTTGGAAAAAGCCTGAAACCCAACCAACAATCCAGGGAAAAAAGAGAAACGGGCTGCCAGATAAATTAAGTTGGGTTTACAGTTTTTAAGCCTTCAGCCAAGTGGTTCGGCTGCTCAGCCATACAAAAGCAACTTGATCAGGAAGAAAAGTAAACTGCCGCAAAAAAGAGAACAGGAAGTGAACAGGAAATGCTCTGTCAGTAAGCAAACGTAAGCCAAGAAATGCATTGGAGCTAATGGTTCAACAAAGGCAGACTCAATAAGCAAACCAAGGCAAGGGGGAGCAATGCCGGGCTGCCTGATAGACACTCAGCACAAAAGAGGCAACACCAGACATCTAAATGATTTAAAAGGAATCTTGAACGAGTCGGGCCATCCTTATATTGAGGCCGTGGGAAAACAAGCTGGTGCTGTTTGCGAAGGCTAATAAGACGTTTATGCGGCCGAACAGTCCAGCAAGAGATGAACAGTGTGAACTGTGCCAGTCAAATTTGTCTCAGACTCTCGATTTCGTTTTCTGTCGCTCATCCCACCAGCCAGGAGCATTCCCCCAAGGTACTACGTAGTACAAATTGTGTGTGATAAAGGTAAGGTAAGGTTATGTCGCTATGTGCCTCGGGGGCGGGGCATCTGAGCGGAAGCTTGGAAAAAGCCTGAAACCAACCCAAAAGGGAAAAGGGCTAGGCACTCAGCCACAAAATAGGCCACACCGTAAATATTAGGTTGGTTAAAAAAGTCCTCAAACGAGTTGGGCTATCTTCATATTGAGGTGGGAAGACCAGCTGGCAATGCTGTGTGCGGAGGCTGCCTAACAAGATGTTCATGCGGACAGTCCAGCAACATGTGTTCCTTATCCTGAACAGAGTGCCAGTCACATTTGTCACAGATCCTGAGCTCATAAGGCCTTATATTCCTGTTATGACGCATTCTTTGGACCAGAAAGTTATGGCCAGAAAGGCGAAGGCAAGAAAGTGCACGGCTGAGACTGTGGAAATATTTAAGCGAAGGTAGATTGGTAACACAGGCTTATGATTTCTTCTTCTGTCATCCCACCAGCTAAAAGCAATCCCCAGCTGGGGAGAGGTACACCAAATTGCGTGTGATAAGTCCTCATAAATCTGCTGGAATGGTGAGTCATATGTGGTGTCAAACTGTCAAGTTCTCTCCAGCTCCCAATGATTTTTTTTTTTTTTTTTTGGGTGGTGTTACAGCTACGGCCCCCAGCAGGGACCTGACAGACAACAAAAAAAAGAGGAGAGAGGGCTCAAGCAGAGGAGAAAGCAAAAGAAAGCTGCTCAAGG
>Ga0307968_1001578_pt1 | contig 18689 bp, 15 predicted proteins | sample OrgLakmetagen650_FD_201834 | JGI IMG/M metagenome (GOLD analysis project Ga0307968, IMG submission 201834) | Saline water microbial communities from Organic Lake, Antarctica - #650 | ecosystem: Environmental > Aquatic > Non-marine Saline and Alkaline > Saline | place: Antarctica: Organic Lake...
GGGAAAGATGGGGGGGGAGATACCAGGGGCAGTTGCCATGGGGTTCATGGGCATACCCCATTCTGTGCCTTGCGGGAGGGGGAGGGACGGAGGACACCTGTGTACGAGTGCATGCACGTAAGATGAAGCCCTCCTTCCTGATCCTAGTGCCAAGCTCTCGCTTCCGGCGAAAGTCCCTTTCTAAGGAGCTTAAAACACGTGCTCTGTGCTCAGGCAAGGCATTGTGCATGGGCATGCACAGGCGTAAATGTGTGCGTGAGTGCGTGTGTGTATGTATGTGAATGTGGGTACAGGCTTTTTTGTAATGCTCCTCATTTTCCGGCTTCAGGCACATGTCACATGCACCTCAGCAAGTGTGCTTAATGTGAGCTACTAAGCGCTCACCAAGGCATGCCAGGAGCGCAAAGAGGAGGCGGAGGAGGTAACTCAAAGGCCTGGCTGGAGTGAGAGGCTGCTTGTAAGGGAGGAGGAGGGGGAGGGAAAGGAGGTAGTGATCCTTGGTGCTGCTGGACTTTCGAGGTGACATCCTGGTAGGGGAAAGCAGCCTGGCCCTGGAATTCTCTGGATCTGCGCTTAGGAGTGATCCTGCTGCGTGCGGAGAGGGTGGGAGGGGGCTGGGGGGCAGAGGGCAGCGCGGGTGCGGGTGCAGAGGTGAAAGACGCAGCCTGCTGCTGCTGCTGGCCCTCGGGCTCCTCCCCAGGGATGTTGAAGCAGGGAGGGGCTGGCTCCAGCATGAACTCGTAGGAGGCTGAGCTGGAGGGACTGTTAAAGAAGCCAGATGTGAGGGGGGAGTGGGGCACATCCAGCACCTGTTCTGGGCCTGCCTCCCAGCCAAACTCTCCACCCACCCCTGGACTAGCACACCCCACCACGTCGTCAATGGGCGAGCCCAGCAACGGGGAGGGCGGGTCATGGGGCCCCCCACGGCTGGACCAGCAGGCCCGGCCAGAGTGCTGTTGAACGTGGCTCTTGAACCCTACTCCCCCCGGGTTGTGCCCCTTCATCGTCCCCTGCTTCGTCCGCGTCATCATCATTCGCCGCACGGTGTGCTGCCAAATATTCTTGAGCTTCAGCACGCACAGCGGCTTCTCTAGGAACTCAGCTGCGCCCAGCTTGATGCCCAGCATCACCTGCAAACATTGCGGAAGCGTGTGAGCCATCGTTGTACCATTATACAGCCAATGCTGCCTGACACGCAACATACTCTAGCAAGGGGCACAGGCTCATTGTCAAGAACTAGCATTGTAGAAAACACGGACCAGTTCGAAGAAAGCGTGCACTCCCGCCATACCTCGTCCGGGTGAGGGGAGGAGGACATGAGAATGAAGGGCAGTGTCCGGCATAGCTTGACCAGCTTTCGGCTGTTGCTCATCCCGCTGTCGGGGAGAAGGAGCCTGGCCTCGACGATGAACACGTCGAACGGGCTGCCCTGACTGGCTGGTGCTTCGGATGCGGATGGAGCGCCTGCTGCTGCTGGGGCATTAGCTCCTGCTGCTGTCACTGCTGTCGCTGCTTGACCCCCGTTCGTGGACTCTCCAGCGTGGCGCTGAAGGAGCAGGGACACGGCCTCGGCCGGGGTCCCACAGGTGGTAACACTGTAAGAGCACTCCTTCAGCTGCTCTTCCGCAACCTGCCGAAAGCTGGCATCCGCGTCCAAAAGCAACACTCTCAGCCCTCGCGGGAAACACGGTCTTCCTATCACCCTCATTTTGCAAATTTGCTAAAAACACATTGTTATTATAGAGAAAGACCGTGTAACAAAATTGAACAGTCGTGTATGCTAGTATCATAAGTTTTCCTTTCAAAACCTGCCTACCTTCATGACACAGATGCACACCTCCTGGGCTCCTTCAGACCTATCACACAGCATCGTGCCCCTTCCCCGCTGTGGCACGAGGACCATCAGACGCATTGTGCACAAACACTCACCCTTCATGCGCACGCATGTTCGGCCTGTTTGTACAAACTCTGTACAGGGTGACATCCAAATTGAAGGTGAGAATGGTAGAAAACAAATGTACACACACACATACACACACACACACACACAAACACACACACACACACAAACACACATACACTTAAACACACACACACGCACACACATACGCACACACGCACACACACATACACGCACACACACACACACACACACACACACACACACACACACACACCACACACACACACACACACACACACACACACACACACACACCACACATTCATGGACGGACGCGCACACACACACACACACACACACACACACACACACCTCAAACATACACACCTCATACACACACGCACGCACACACTTACACACTTACACACTTACACACACACACACTCTCTCTCTCTCGCTCTCTCTCTCTCTGTCTCTTGGTCTCTCTCTCTCTCTCTCTCTCTCTCTCTCCCTCTCCCTCTCTCTCTCTCTCTCTGTCTCTCTCTCTCTCTCTCTCTCTCTCTCTCTCTCTCTCTCTCTCTATCTCTCTCTCTCCCTTTCACACACGCGCACACACACGCACACACACCTCATACACACTAAACACTTACACACACACTCACACACACTCACACACACACATACACGCACATACACATGCTGACAGACAAATACGCCCATTCTGCACATGCACGCTGGCAGACACGAAATATTTGGTGTTGTAACTGATACCTTCTCTCACTGTTGTAACTGATACCTTCTCATTGATCATTTAGCACCGCTTATGATACCTTGTGTGCAACATGTGAATGCAACCATTCCATTGCGTGCAGCCAGCAAAATGCTCCGAGACCCACATAGAGGCATTCAAGAAGACTCCACGAAGCTCGTTGGCAACACCCCACTGGTAATGCTCCTTCATTAGCTTCAATTGGCTGAGTCAGGTGAAAGGGTCCAAATCTCAAACAAGACAAGACGTTCGTGTTCAGGCAACCAGGGCGCACGCTGTCACTCTCGCACAGCATTAACCGTACGTCCCTCCCTTCCTTCCCTCTTGTCGCCCACTCATTTTTCTTGACTCCGCCTCTCGATGCTCTTTTGTAATCACTTGATGCACGGTGACTTACGTTTTGGGTGGTATGTAAAGGTGAAACCACTAGATGGGTTTCCCCCTCAGCTGTTTGAATGGGCAGTCTGCCCTGAACCCTAAACGAGGGTTATCTTCATCATCGGTGGTCGATGGCGTAGGAGTTCTATGGCATTGGGTGCCAAAGTACTCCTATCTCTCAAAATTCATGGGGAATGGCAGTTTGATGTGTACATGCGCCCTCCCGTTCTGCAGCAATCTGGGAAAGTACTCTGTGATGTGCGACCTGTACTGCACGCTCTAAAACTTGTCGTGTTAAGTGTAAAATGTGTCCTGCAGATTTTTCTTTGTGCGCACGCGTACACCTATGTGCGCACACTATCACACGCACACACATACACACACAAACATCCACACATAAGCACACATATATGCACATGCACATGCATACACACATGCACACACATATGCACACAGATATGTACACACATTTTCACACACATACATGGTTGGTGGCTTAACAGGTATACTTGCCAGAAATCTGCAAGGGAGCTTATGGAACTGTGGCGGCTAAGCTGGAGAGCCTTGAGCCGTGTAACAGGTGTGTGTGTGTGTATGTGTGTGTGCATACTTCATTTCTCCAATCCAGGCTTGATTGGTAACCGGTACGCTCACCTCTCCAATGCATGCAGCCTCTGTTCTTTTATATAGGCACAATAACACAGCACACTCACGTGGTTGTTCTGCTCTTTGTTTAATGTCTGGGTGTTCCTGCGTCTGTCAAATTTCCAGAGTATGACTTGCTGGATGCTACCATCTTCACACACACACACACACACACACACACACACACGCACACACACACACACGCAAACGCACACGCACACACACAGACACACGCAAACACATACAAACACTGCAGTGCAAGAGTTTGCATCTGCCTCGCATAATCACTGCAGCAGAGAAGGACACACACACGCACACACACACACGCACACACACACATACACACACACATACACACACACACGCACGCACGCTGCAGTGTGAAAGACCGCATCTGCTTGGCCATGATCACAGCAGCAGAGGAAGAAGGCCTCATCTCTCCTGGCAAGACCTTGCTGGTGCGGCTATTAGTATTTGCTTATTCTGGACCAGGGGCGTTTCATACGGCGTATTTGTATAATATGCGCATCGTATTCTGTAACGCGTATTTAATCGTATTGAACAAATCAGGCCGTTTTATACGATTGCATTTTTACCGTTTTGGGAGAACTTTTTGCCTTTTTAGTCAGGCCAGCCATGTCTGAGATTTCTTGTCCCAAAGCAGAAAAGTACATTTAAGTATGTTAAGTATGTAGGAACCTTACTTTAATATATCTAAGCACCCCTGCACCCTCAGTTTGTGGCGGGAGGTGCCCAGGTGGGCAGGGTGGAAATCCCTATCAGAAAGTGGATTTCCAAAAGCTCCTTCCCGGTACCATCAACTTACCAGGGGTGTTTGCAATAGTATTGGGGAAATTTTGGTGAAGGTCTGGGGGTCGGGGGTGAAGGTCCGGTTTTGGACTTCCTTTTGGCAGGGAAACTACGAGGAACCAAGGCTTTGGGCGGATGCGTGGATTGCAAAGCTGATTTTGCGATGTTCAGTGTATAATAAAAGCTTTGACACGTGACAATGCTCATGGTCTGAAATGGCCCGGCAGATATGAAACGGCAAGCACTGGGCATTCCGGCCCGCTCACAGCTCCTCCTGAGGTGAGATTGTCATTACTTATAGTATACTCGCATTAAAGTCATCTGGTCGAGTTGGATTTGTAGTTAGACAGCTGAACACAAATCCTTGTTTCTTAGAACGTCAGCTGTCGGTGCCCACCATGGCCCATCTCCAGCATTCCAGACCATATTACTTGACATGGTATGCCTTGAAAGCATACTGAAGGGCTCCTGACACTCAGGTGATGGCCAGAAAGCGTGTTCCCAGGTTTCCAGAAATGCACCATTTTTGCCCAGCAAACAGACCCATGCACTGAGTCCTTCAGGCAAAAGTTCACCCCCCCTTTTTTCGCTGTAATGGGTACGATTTGACCCTAAACCTATTTTTGAACAAAAGTATTGGTGATATTCGGACCAATATCCGCATTTCTACACCCATGCCACCATTCTGGCAGGGAAATGGCACAAATCCAGCCCCCCACTCACACCCTTGACATTAATTTTTATGCAGAAGTCAGGAGGCGTCAGGACGCACTTTTGGACAACACGTGTCAAATCAACTAAAAGATATATTCGGAATCCTGACGTCGAGACCTGTTAGTTGGTATATATATGGGTCGAAGCGGGGGGTGTCTCCCGGTGGGGTTTATTTTGGGGGGGTTTGGGGTCTCCAGTTTGTTTTCAGGGCCACTTCCACGGAATTTTAAATATATCATCAAAATCCTCGGCTCTAGTCCAGTTGATTGCCACCCTTTTTGAGCAAATGGGGCAAAAAGGGGGGTCTGGGATATGTCCAAAAGTCAGAGGCACAGCCGTGGGGTGAGTCAAGCCAATGCAGCAGCAATTCACTCCAAGCTTCCAGGATTGTGCCAGCATGAGATAGTCGGTGGAATTCTGAAGAAATGGAAGCAACGTGGGGCTTTGCAAGCCAGTTGTGGGTGCCTGGTAGGTCATGTGTGCATGGGCGTCCGTATCTCAGTTTTTGCCTTATTATTCTGCAACATTTCAGTTTCATATCTTGATGAGTATGCAGATGGATGCAGAATTCAAAAAGGAGCAGATTGGTACCCTTTTTTGTCTGGTGGGGGCACTGGAAGGGGGGTTTGGGGGGGGGGGGTCCCTCAGGGGTGTCCACGCCAAAAAGTATACGTGCCTGTTTAATAAAGAACGCCTCCTGCAGAAGTGTTACATTTATGTAAAGAAACTATTGTTTTTTGTGACCTCAGATCATTTCAGGAAAGGGGCATTAATCCCCTCTTTTTGGGTGGGGCTTGGCTAGGCTGAATTTTAGGCAATTTTCTGCCCTGAAACGACCTCACAGCAAGCTTCCATATGCCATTGTGTAGTATATTAATACATTTGAATTATTGAAGGAGAATTGGAAACTTTTTGGGAAATTTGGGGGCGAATTGGGTTCATTTTGGGTTAAAAATTGGCACTCCCAAAACTGCTTTAAAAACAATCGTATTATACGCGTATTGAACTTCCCAAATGACCGTATGAAACATCCCTGTTCTGGACACTGAAAATAATCAGAGATAATCCAGTTCAGCCGGTTTGGATTAAGATCATGCACGCATGCACAAACACATGCGCACAAGGTTAAACATGCGCACACACACGTGCAAACACACGCGCACACATGAGACCCCTCCCCCCTTCACAATTCACAACACACACAAACACACACGCACACCTCCCTGCTTGCAGGTGGAGCCTACAAGTGGCAACACAGGCATCGGCTTGGCGTACGTGGCTGCTGCCAAAGGCTACAGTCTTCTGCTGACTATGCCAGACTCCATGAGTATAGAGCGTCGCACCTTGCTTCGGGCCTTCGGGGCTCAAATCGTGCTCACAAATGGCAAAATGGTGAGTGTCAAAGAAATAGGGCAAGGCCATCAGGGGCGCAGATCATGCTCAACACAAATCAATGGAAAACACGACTAGCACGCAAGTGTGTGTGTGTCTACAGACACACACTCACACTATTTACCTAGCTCTGCTCCTCCTATGAACTGTTCTAGTGCTCCTACGAAGGGCATTGCGCATGGTGAGAAACAGTCTCACTTTAATTACCATGGGAGGCTGTCCTGCATGTAAAATCGCCTTGCTTCTCAGGACCGTACCTATGCACATGAACACACACACATACACAGACACACCCAGATGCATACTCAGACACACACACACACACATGCACTCACACACCCGCTCACACACACATACACGCACACATCTGCAGTGCATAAGAAGCGCACAATGAAAGAGGGGACAAGTTTGCACTTGTGCATAGGTTCACTTGTACATCACACGCCGCACGCCACACACACACACACACACATGCACGCACACACACATGCACGCACGTGCACGCTGTAAACCCCACAGGACAATGTGGGAGCGTCGCTAGCGACGCTGAAAAGTAGGCGAAGCCCATCACGCGCGCAACGTGTGCGTGCATATGCATGTGTGCGTGTGTGTGCGTGTGTGCTTGTGCGTGTGTCTGTGTGTTTGTGCGTGTGCATGTGTACGTATGTGTGCGCGTCTGTGAGTATTCGTGTGCGTTTGTGTTTGTATGTGTGTACATGCGTGTGTGTATTATATGTGTGCGTGTGTGTGCGTATGTGAGTATTCGTAGGCGTTTGTGTTTGTATGTGTACATGCGTGTGTGTAATATATGTGTATGTGTGCGTGTGTGTGCGCGTATGTGCTTGCTAGCCTGTTGTGTGTGCCTTGCTGCCTCACAGACGCTGCAGTGGTGCGCGTGATGCTGTACTAGAGCATCCTTTGCTGAAGCAGGCGTATGGATGTGCTGCTGCTGCTGTTCCCTGTCTGTTGAGAGGGCAGGTGCGAGCATGGTGCCCGGGCTGGCCACATCTTCTACCTCTGCTTCAACACACAGTGCACGGCAAGCACCTGCACCGTGCACTCCATGCCCCTCAAACAGTCCAAGCCAACACGGACCGCGTTCCTGAAGGGTCCCGTCCAAGCTAAGCTTCGCGCATCATGAATATCTGATTAAACTAAAATTATTAAGCCCATCAAAATTAGTACTACTTAATCCCGCTTGCATGGTCAACCGTGAACTTTGCAGCCGAAACACAACCAAGGGCTCCTGACACAGCATCTGTGGCCAGGGAAGTGAGCTGATAGATACTGCACCAGCAGGAAGTGGTCCAGGGGCCTGGCCGAGGAATCCTGGGCAGCTTCCTGGAGCTTCCAAACATAAAAATTTGCTCTTAAACTTTGCACACGGCACCCCAGGTTCCCAGAATTCTTCTGGCACGGTACGAGTTATGGTTAGCAGCCAATGTCGAGTTTCAGCTCGGGAGGTGCCGTAGATGGTCCTGGGGAGGAGGTCTTGATCCCCCCAAAAATTAAACTTGTCTCTAACACTTCACACACCGCACCTCAGAGTCCCATATTTCATCTGACACGGTGAGGGTCTTGGTTAGGAGCCTATGTTGAGTCTCAGCCCATGGGGTGGCCTGGGTGAGCCTGGGGAGGCCTGTGTGAAGTGTGGTGGGGAGTAGACAACGCTAGGGGCTCACGCCCCCACGAGGGGGTCTTCGCCAACAAGTTCAAGAAAACCGGGTTCATCGTGCATGTTCAAAGCTGAATTATTTCTCACAACGCAGTACAGGGTTTGAACCGTACAATTGCAGAGAATCAAACAGGCCGTGCGGCGTCTTTCCTCTGTCGTGCGTCTGTGCTACCAAAAAACGGTGCTCCTCTCCCATTGCCCAGGGCATGACTGGTGCCATTAAAGAGGCTCAAAAAATTGTGGCGGCCAAGCCAGAGGCGTTCATGCTGCAGCAGTTTGACAACCCGGCCAACCCCCGCGTTCATTACGAGACCACAGGTGTGTGTTTAGGCTAAGTTCATGCTGCGGCAGTGTCAGAGAAACTTTTAGGTTAGTTTTATTTCTATTCTAACTAATTCTATTATGTTTCAAGGCATATTTAGGCAGATCTCTGCTTTCACTACGAGGCCACTGGTCGTACGTGCGTAGGCCAGGAAGGTACATGGGAGGTGTAGGGCCCATGATTTCTAACAGGGGCACTTGCTGTTAAGGGACGCTTGCTGTTACGTGCTTGCTGTTGCAGCAGGTTAACGATTAATAATACGTTAATTATATTAATTATAATAATACGTTAATTGCAGCAGGTTTACGAATAATTTTACGTTAAATATAATAATTAAAATTATTATAATATTACGTTGATTGCAGCAGGTTAACGATTAATATTAACGATTAAGCCGCGTGGGTGCAAGTGGAGTGTTTGCAGCCACGAGTGCAAAGAGAAATGCATGCATTCGTGAGAGTGCAAAGAGGACTGTATGCATTCGTGAGAGTGCATTGAGGAGTGTGTGCAGGTTGCCTTTCTAGAAACTAGAAACCTTCAGCCATACGCAACCTTGTCTACAGCACACAAATTACTGGGCACAATGTATGTTTTTTCTAGGGAATTACTCCCGTCTGGTGGCCAAACTGTCTTGTAAAAGGTCTTAGGTTGCTGCGGAGGCACTGTGTCTATCTGTCTTGACCCTCAGACCTCAGACACAAGCACGCTGGACTAATCACATTTGCCTATTTTTTTCCAAATAAGCTTAGAGCGGCCGTGTGGTGTCAGTGGAGATTGTTTGTGACGTGCTTAACTACTTGTAACCCCTCTGCCTGAAAAGACATTGCATGCCCATCTTCTTCCAAGGTTAAGACTGTGGAGCCATCATACACACTGACACACACACAAACACACACACACACACACGAGACACAGTCGTCTATATAATCAATCTAGTTAGTCTCTTTCATTGTACAATGCTTCCTTTCATTCATTAATTTTGTCGTTTCCTCAGAGCCTGAAATATACGTGGCAGAGAGCTGGCCAGATCGACTTCTTTTTAGCAAAAGGGTAGCAACTCAGGCATCACCCCCTGTGAAGATTACCTACAAATTTGCACCAGGACCTGAGATCTGGCGTGACACTGCCGGCCAGATCGACTTCTTAGTAGCAAAAGGGTAGCAACTCAGGCATCACCCCCTATGACGATTACATACAAATTTGCACCAGGACCTGAGATCTGGCGTGACACTGCCGGCCAGATCGACTTCTTAGTAGCAAAAGGGTAGCAACTCAGGCATCACCCCCTATGACGATTATATACAAATTTGCACCAGGACCTGAGATCTGGCGTGACACTGCCGGCCAGATCGACTTCTTAGTAGCGGGCGTGGGCACCGGGGGCACCATCTCAGGCGCAGGCCAATACCTTAAGGAGCAGAACCCAGGTGCGCTGCTAACAATTGCTTAAACAATTTGTGGCGGTTTGAAAACTGACAATCGCTTAAACAATTTGTGGTGTTTTAGCAACTTGTGAGGTGATTGAGTAGCTTTTGGCGACTGACAGCATGTAGTGGCTGAGTAACTCAGGTGGCTCAGCAGTGGCTGCTGACAACCACCAGTTGAGCAGCAAGTAGACTGCAGGGAGCAGTTGAGTTACCTGAGTTACTCAGCCACTACATGCTGTCAGTCGCCACAAGCTACTCAACCACCTCAGCAGTGGCTGCTACCCACCAGTTGAGCAGCAATAGGCTGCAGGAGCAGTTGAGCAGCTACAACCTGTCAGGCCTGCTTTAACCCAAGGCCTCGCATAATGCCTCTCAAGTCAATCCCTGTTAGTTTCTAAGCAACCAGCTTGTTTAGGTAGACGTGCGCGCACACACACACACACACACACACACGCACACACACACACGCGCACACACACACACACGCACACACGCACACACACACAGGCGTGCAGTTGGTTGCGGTTGAGCCCTCTGAGTCACCCGTCATTTCTGGGGGTCGTCCTGGCTACCATCAGATCCAAGGCATCGGCCCTGGATTCATGCCTAAGAATCTCAAGGTCAGTAGACTTTGTCTTTAGGCTAATGGCATGCCTCCGGTTTCCTACCCAGAAACTTGGAGATCAGCTGGCTGGGCTGGCTTTGTTTCTCAGATTTAAGGAACTGGCCTTGTTTTCATGCCCAATCACCTCAAAAGCAGATGACGGGGCTTTGTTCATGTTGTCACTCACTAAAATCTGCCAGCAACAGCTTCCAAGCTCCATCTTAGGAGCCCAAATAGAGGCATTGTACAGATCAGGTGGTATTGTGATGTTGGAGTCAGCTTCTTGTTGTGCTGCCACAATTCAATTGAAGCGCTATATTGTGATGTTGGGGTCGGCTTCGTGTTGTGCTGCCACAATCTAACTGAAGCGCTATATTGTGATGTTGGGGTCGGCTTCGTGTTGTGCTGCCACAATTTAACTGAAGCGCTATGTTATGATGTTGGGGTCGGCTTGGTGTTGTGCTGCCACAATGAATTGAAGCACTAGCTGGGTCAATGCGCACACAAGGCACGGAGGATGAGCAGCTGTCAGTTCCGTCATGTCGTGATGCCCTCATGCATAGGGCTGGCCAGATCCGAATATATACACCGTATATGACCGTATATTTGGTGATTTTCCCACCAAAAAAACCGTATATACTCCGTATATATATATGGTTCTGGCCAACCCTACTCATGCAAGGTCGGTAGCAGTGGTTATGTGTGTTGTTGGGGGCAGCTTAGTGTTGCAGCTGCTGATTCTTTCCCTTTCTATTCAGCCCAGCCAAGCCCCACCCAAAAAGGGGGAATTAATGCCCCTTTCCTGAATTGCACATCTGAGGTAACCCAATGGTTTCTATACATGAATGTAACACTTCTGCAAAACAATTAGTGAATTTGGGATCAAGGGTGTGAGTTGGGGGCTGGAGATGTACCATTTCCCTGCCAGGAAGGTGGCATGGGTGTAGAAATGCGGGTATTGGTCCGAACTTCACCAATTGTTTTGTTCCCAGACAGGTTTAGGGTTAAAACATGCCCATCAAAGCAAAAAAAAGGGGGTTGAAAATTTGCCCCTAAAGGACTCAGTGCGTGGGCCTGTTTGCTGGGCAAAAATGGTGCATACCTGGAAACCCTGGAAACACACTTTCTGGCCATCACCTGAGTGTCAGGAGCCCTTCAGTATGCTCCCAAGGCATACCCTGTCAAATTTTATGGTCTGGAATGCTGGAGATGGGCCATGGTGGGCACTGACAGCTGAGATTCTAAGAAACAAGGATTTGTGTTCAGCTGTCTAACTACAAATCCAACTCGACCAGATGACTTTGATGCGAGTATACTATGAATAATGACAATCTCACCTCAGGAGGAGCTGTGAGCGGGCCGGAATGCCCAGCGCTTGCCGTTTCATATCTGCCGGGCCATTTCAGACCATGAGCATTGTCAGGTGTCAAAGCTTTTATTATACACTGAACATCGCAAAACCAGCTTTGCAATCCACGCATCCGCCCAAAGCCTTGGTTCCTCGTAGTTTCCCTGCCAAAAGGAAGTCCAAAACCGGACCTTCACCCCCGACCCCCAGACCTTCACCAAAATTTCCCCAATACTATTGCAAACACCCCTGGTAAGTTGATGGTACCGGGGAGGAGCTTTTGGAAATCCACTTTCTGATAGGGATTTCCACCCTGCCCACCTGGGCACCTCCCGCCACAATTTGAGCGTGCACGTGTGCTTAGATTTATCGAATTAAGGTTCCTACATACCGTACGTCCCCACCGCCCCCCCTGACACAAATTATTTATGGCCAAAATGTGCAACCGCCCCCCTAAAAATAAATATTTTACCGTTTTGCACTGCAACCGCCCCCCCCCCCGTTGGAACTTCCCGATGGGTACAGACGGGGCTGGGGCTGGGGCTGGGGGTGCAGGGGCAGGGGCAGGTGGAGCTGGTTGGGGGGAAGGTGAGGTGCGGGAATTCCTGACCACTCATCGGAAGGCTTCCTGACCATTCATCGCTCACACTGCTCAAACACTTTAATTTCCACCACCGACCCGCAACCGCCCCGTTCAGGAGTAAATTTAGATTAAGCCACCGCCCTGTCACCGCCCCTACCAAAAAGAATAATTAGGGGGCGGTGCTATACTTTTCGTACGGTACTTAAATGTGCTTTTTTTGCTTTGGGGCAAGAACTCTCACAGGGATGGCTGGCCTGACTCGCGTGCCCTAAAGCAAGGTCAGTAGCAGTGGTATCTGCATCGTGGTTGTAATGGCCACACAAACATCCCAGCTGCAGAAAAAGGGAGGAGATTCACTACATAAGATGCCCATGAAAACGACGTGCATCGTGCTTATATTCCAAAATGACCAGCACATGTGTGGGCGGGAGGGCCTCCTTTTCTCCTCACAGCTCCGTACTCATATTAGGGTGTGCAGAGGGGGATATGAGGCTGCACTTTTTACATTGCAATTTGTGTGTTATCCTATGTCGGTCTATTCTGCAGCGTTGTGCCTTTTTTCCCCCTCCAAGGGTTTATTGGTAGGTGCTACAAGTCTGGTGCTACAACAACAACTATCACAAAGTTTTACATGCTTTTCATACGCAGCCTAGCAATTGCTAGGTTGACACTGACTGACAAAGCAATTGCTAGGCTGACACTGACTGACAAAGCTTTACATGCTTTACATACGCAGCCTAGCAGTCGCACGTTTTGACTGATGGCTTTATCTGTAAACTCTGTAAACTCTTTGTCAGCCTACCTACTTCCCTGTACACAGCCTACCTGTTTCCCTGTACACAGCCTACCTGTTTCCCTGTACGCAGCTGGTCCTCCTTGATGAGGTGATGCGCATTTGCAGTAAGGAGTCTGTGGACAAGGCGTGTCAATAAAGGCCTACCTTGTTTCACCACTGTTCATTGCATCTACACACCACCATGCACGTTTGCATGGTGGTGTATTCTCATTTGTGGACCTGACTCTTTCCTGTGTACAGCTGGACCTCCTTGACGGGGTGGTGCGTATCAACAGTATGTAGGGTTGGCCAGAACCGTATATATACAGTGTATATACGGAATTTGTGGCAGGGAAATCACCAAATGTACGGTCGTGTACGATAATCATATACAGTTCTGGCCAACCATAGCAGTGTGTTATGTCACTGCTTTTTGCTAGCGTTTCTCTGTTTTTTCTCCATCTTTCAATAATCTTGGCCCTCACGGCTTCCTCTGCATCTTCTTCCATCTTGACTTGCCATTTGTTTCTGCTATCGTTTTCTTCTCAGAGCAATTTGTGCGGAATCTTGCCCTCACAACGCTTCCTTTAGTTCGATCTTTTCTTTCATCTTGGCTTCCATTTGGCTCTTGTTTATATCTAGGGCAAATTGTGACGGGTCTTGTCCTCAAAACTTCCTACAATTCAATCTTTTTTCTTTTATCTTGGCTTGCCAGTCGTATCTGCTCTAGTTATTTCTCTTCCTCTTTGTTTTCTTTCATCTGAACTTGCCGTTTGTTTCTGCTTTTGTCTTCTCCTTAGAGCAAGTGCATCCTCTTGTTTTCTTTCATTTTGTCTTGCCATTTGTGCATTTGTGTCTGCTCTTGTTTTTTTCGAGCAAGTTGCGAGGGCCTCTAAACAGTTGTGCTTTCCCTTAAAAACGATTTCCTTTGTCTTACCTTGTACGCAGGTGGATCTCCTGGACGAGGTGATGCGTATCAGCAGTAAGGAATCTGTAGACATGGCTCGCCGCTTAGCTCAAGAGGAGGGGCTATTGGTGGGCATTTCCTCAGGTAGGGCACTGGAAGCTGTTATGAGCATTTAACAATGCTACGTAGCCGCGGAAGAAGAGCCATTGGTGGGCATTTCCTCAGGTAGGGCACCGGCAGCTAATGTGAAGGCCTGTGTTGCTTGCAGTCTCGGTAGGAAGCTGAAGAAGGATGCCTGTGTTGACTGTAAGGCCTCTGCACCATCCTTCAAGGAGCCTCTGTTACTCTCCACACCATCCTTTTGGGAGTGGTGGCACCATCTACAATGATCACGCACTGGAGCCTTTTAAGAAGCTGGGTCTTGATTCTCAAAGAGCTAAGAAACTTGATTCCAAGCTTCATGTACATTCTGTCAACTACGCTGCCAGACTTGTCCATACCAGGCGCGCACTTTCCAGTACTATTATCAACTCTCATCATGAGCCGGTTCCAGGTCAGCCTGCAACCCTCCTAATCCCCATTGATTTTTTTTATTGTGGTGGTCTTACGGTACCCAGTACCAAAATGGCTTCTTTTCTTTGATTGATGTGGGGAGTGGTTTTCACTGCCTGCGTTTTCTTTTTTTGTAGTCCTTGATCCATAGCGTTGCGTGGATGCACACAGGCTTTGTGTAAATACAAGTGTACAAGGTTGTTATTGGCAAGCTGTGCGGTGGTAATGGCTAAGGGACACTGGCACAACATATTTGGTTGATAAATTACTGCTTTTATTTCAACTTGTACTGTTCATTTGTGCAGCGCAAATGGCATCACCGAACGAGCGACTGCGCAGTTTGTATTGCTTTGAAAAATCATATCCGTGTGCAAGTTCGGAACATATGCATACAATGAAGTTCAAGGGCTTTTTATGATTGCGGGTGCCCCGCAAGCAAAGTTAAATTATATGCGGGTTGCCCGCACAGGGTTTTATAATGTATGCGGCAGAGATGTGTCATACGGCGTATTCGTATAATACCTAATTAACGCGTATTTTATTTTACCAGAGGGGGTTAACTGAGCAAATGTCCTGAAATCTGCTTTTTTTGGTTGCAAATCAGGTTTGAATGATGTAACTAGATGGTTAACGAAGTTTGGGGCTAAAAGGACCACCCCATTGGTCTGGACAGAAATACAGTTCAGACTTTGGCACTGAGTTTCCACATTACAGGCCACCACGCCCCAACCATGGCCTCTTTTCATCCCAAAACAAGACGGGAGGACTTCCTTTATGATACCAAATCATCCTGGGGTTTGAAAAGCATACTTGGTGAAGATTAAATTTCCACCTTTCTGGCACCTCTTTCGCTAATTTTTCAAGGGAAATGGGCAATAGGGTATCTGGCCAAGTACTGCTCTGTTTTGCCCCATTTTTGTTGCAATGATATTCTTTATTGAAATGTAGACTGTTCATATAAAAATGACACAAATCAGGTCAGTGGGTGGTGAGATATGAGGGAATGGTGGTGAAAAATAGGGTTCACGCCGCGGGCAATCAGGCATGTGCGTCGCAACTGGCAGTTGTCAAGCTCAGGTTTAGCCAAAATTTCAGAGCACCTCTGGTTTAGAAACTGCCAGTTGCGGCGCACATACTCAATTCACATTTCAGCAGTACCCCTGTTTGGGGCCTCAGATGGTTACCACTGGTATTTTACCGAATTAAACAAATCAGGCCGTATTTTACAAATACAATTTTTGGCCTTTATAGGCAATTTCGCCCCAAAAACGGCCTTCCACCGAGCTTCCAATGCTACATTATGATATATTAATATATGAATTATTGGAGAAGAATTGGAGAAGAATTGGAAGCACCCCCAAGGGTGATTTTGGGGCGAATTGGGTTCATTTTGGGTCAAAAATCGGCACTTAAAGCATTGTATTATATGCGTATGTTTTATTTAATGTGGTTTTACTGTATTGAACGTCCCAAATGACTGTATGATACATCCCTGGTATGCAATTTTATAGGCAGGCTTTTTCTCCCGAATGCATATAATCATATGTGTGCATTAGCTGTTGCATACATTTGATTATATGCAACAGCTAATGTTTGCCGTTTGCTAGCCGTGAGCAGTGGCAGCGCTGAAAGTGCGGCACAGCACTCAAATATTTGTTTAGCACGTGGTGTTGTTATGTTTTGGCACGTGCTCTTTCTAATGTCATGCATGTCTAATTGGAAAAGTGCAGGCCATGCAGGGGCGGCAGCGCTGAGAGTGGCGCGACGCTCAGCAGATTGAACTGCACTGAGGCAACCCAATGTTCATTTTGTCTGTGTATGCATGAAACGATCGCAGGCTGTGCAGTGGCGGCAGCACTGAGAGTGGCGCAACGCTCGGAGAACAAAGACAAGCTTATTGTAGCCATTGTTCCGAGCTTTGGAGAGCGCTATGTGGGTACATTCTTATGTTTGTATGCACAGCACCCTGTGTGTTTCTGGGTGTATTTTAAGCGTAGACGGCACTGCTGCTTGTCACTGTGCAGCTGTGTGCAGCTATTGTTGCATCGCGCTTTGGAAGGCACTAAGTGAAAATGTAACTGCAATAAAGGATTGCACCTTGCATGCACTGTGCGCGTTGTTTCTTTTGCACTGAGGTTTGAAAAGCAATGCATGAGCGAGTGTCAGGGGCGCACATTGGTGAGTATGCAATTGTTATTACTCTGTTTTGTGTACATGTGCATGGTTGTGGGTGATCGTGTTCCTGTCCATCTGAGTCCTTACTATGAAATCTTAGCAGCAGCCCAGAATGTCTTGTGTTGACTTGGACGGTAACAGAGAGCGAATACAGCCAGACAGGAAACCCAAAAGATAAAGCAACTAACCAACTGCTAGCCTGCCTGAATACCCAACATCTTGTTGCTGCCATTCAAAGATATACCATGCTTGACAAAGCGATTGACATGCCTGCTCTCCTGCCTTTGCTGCGTTGCAGCTGTCGACCGTGCTGTTCAGCAACCTGGTCGGGGAGTGTGACCAACTGCCAATTAGTTACTAGGCCTGGGAGGGGACAAGCGGAGGATCCGAAAGCTCTCAGTCCAGACGCTGCCTGAAGCATGGCCTCCATCCTTGCGTTTCCAGGCTGCATTGTCTTGGTCCCTGTTGCCAGCCTGCCCTTGCTTGTCAGTGTACAAGCGCTTACTGTGTTTGCTGGCTGTAGGTTTGATGCAAGCAATTGCGTAGTGTGGGTTGGGAAATGTGCATTGCTTAAAGAGTGGAAATTGAAGAATGGAACAAGTAATACTAATGCATGGAGATGGAGGGAAGAAGAGTATGGGGATGGTTAAGTAACGAGGGTGCTGTGGGACGCCAGGTGCGTTCTCCAATGATTTTTTAACACCATCATGTGCTATTTCACCTTTTCTTATGCTCGTTTGTATACAGAAATAATCTGTTCCATTAATGTTCAGTTTCAGCCGCTATCTATCTATTTTGACATCCATGTGTCCCGGGTGTGAAATAGGGAAGTAATGTCACACCCATTCAGTGGCAGCGTCAAATTGTGTGGCGAGCAGTTAGTTGGTTGACAGCTGAGAGTTTATGTATGTCCTGTTCAATAAGCTGGATGTGCGAGTCTTATTGATAACCTTTATCTTCTGGATTTGATAGTCTTGCTTGGTAATCAAATGACATCATGTGAGCGTTATAAGGGTTTACAAAGGTTTTACAAAGGGGGTAACCGGCAGCCACATATTTTGGGCTGATAGGCATAGCTGGATCAGCCAGCATAAGTAAACGTAAGGTTGTATAAAAGGAACTGGTCTCAGCCAGTGCCTTATGGCATTCTAAGAGGTGCCATTAGAGGGGATCCTCAAGAGACCCTGTACTGTAGGTTGTTTGTCCGATCGGCTGCTGACTGATTGCGGCCAGCCACAAATAAATCCGTAAGCTCAGAAAGAAGAAGAAAAAATGATCGGTGGAGTTGATGTTTGGTGTGTTGTATCAAATCACCGTTACTGCAAAGTATTAAGACTCAACCACAGTAACCAAAAAAAACCTAAAATATGAGTTTGTGAAACAAGCCTGAAAGATTATGTGAAGAGGATCATTTACAGAGGATGATGTCGTGCAGTACAACATCATGAATTTAGAAGGTGTGAATCACCCCTGCGAGTCTGGCAGGAAAGGCCTTCAAGGTGGAAAATCCATCCAGCAGAGGAGTTGCATTAATGAAACTTTGCTTTCGCATTCAAGCCAGATGACTTGACGAAATGAGTTGAATAAGATTATAAACCTGACACACAAACTGAATGAGCTCTCCATCGGACATGCATCTGCACTCATAAAAAAAGGTATGCACTGCAATATAACACAAGCAACAACAGTCAAGGGTTAGGGAAAATAGGG
>Ga0307968_1001580_pt1 | contig 18675 bp, 18 predicted proteins | sample OrgLakmetagen650_FD_201834 | JGI IMG/M metagenome (GOLD analysis project Ga0307968, IMG submission 201834) | Saline water microbial communities from Organic Lake, Antarctica - #650 | ecosystem: Environmental > Aquatic > Non-marine Saline and Alkaline > Saline | place: Antarctica: Organic Lake...
AAACCCCCTTCCTGACCCCCCACACTAGTAAAAAGGGTGTCAATCTGCTCAGAATTTAAGCACCTATCTGCTTGCACAGTTCTTATGCCAAATAATGCGATACCTGACGAGCTATAAGGCAAAAACTGGTTTGCGCACGCTCTTGCACTGACCACCTGTTTAGTGCACAAATCCAGCCAAAACCTTTGCCAAAGCACTTTTTTACTTCAATCATGTAAGTTATGCATAATGCAATGCGTAACTGCAAGTTTAGAATGAATTGCTGGTAATTTTCCTGAACACATCCCCGCGGCCTACTTGGGGACATTCCATGCATTTCTATGACCAGGCACCCAGGACACCCCCCTTTATCAAATCACCCAACAAGGGTGCCAATCGACTAGGCTTGAGCTCAAACTCCAAAAAATACCCAAATTTCTGAAAAGGAACTTGCAATGTCCGGGCTTTAACCGATTTGTTTGTAACGGTATTAGGCTCTGAATAGCTCCGCGGCCAGGCGTCTGTTCCGCGTAATATTCTGTAGACAATTAAACTGGCCTGGTTTTAGTCCATGTGTCCAGTTTTGCGGCGAGCTGTGATGGTCGAATTTTGACAACGATAAGGGCTGGAGACGGCACATAGTGACGGCGTCAAAATGCGGAACTTACTCTTTTGATTTTTACTTAATTCCGTTCAGGAATTGTGCAATTATCAAGCGCCGTCAATTTCTGTGGCTGCATGGAGACCGACGAGGAGGAAATTTTTGGCCGGCCACTTTTTCAGGCAGTTTAATGCCGCTGCAGTTTAATGCCTATTATTTTACAGCGCAGTTACGCACTCTGGATTGTCTACTAGTTAAAAGCTCAAACAAGGAGAGACTTGACTGCAAGGTCACTTGGCACATGACGTGCATCTTCCAGCATTCTGCTGTCAGGACAGGACTTGAAAACACATACCGGTATAGTACCAGGCAGAGCATGCATGGAGGCTACGAACAACACATGAAGGACATAATTTGCAAGCTCTCCAAACGGGTGTACGCAACCCACAAGACGTTGCGTAGCAAGGTAAAATGCATGTCACGTATTAGAGCACTGCAAGTCAGCATGCATGCTGCAGTAAGGCTAGGAGGCACACAATTGTCTTGCACATAACTCAAGATGCATTCTTCGCACAACAAAGCAATAGCGTATGTTCAACGCACATGCTTTGCAGCAACATTTTGAGAACGGTTCCTGGACCTTAAGGCTGGTGTGTTTCATTCTTTGCTGAGCATGCTAGTACTGAATGTCGTTGGCAGACTGCAGATTCACTTAAGAAGCACTTGACATGCTACTACTTCCAGAACTGAAACGTGTGCAGCATTTTTAAAGGATTGCATGCATGTTCATGTTGCTGGACCTGACAGGACACGGAAGCTTTTATTGGCATCACTATCAGGTGCAGACAATCATGACATGCAAGATGCTGGCTATTGCGTGTAAAGCGATTCTGTATACTTACTTTGTTATGAACATTCTTGTGTGGTGCTGCACACATCTACATGAAAGAAAAAGAAAAAGAAAAAACCACACAGGCAGTGAAAACCACTCCCCACATGATATTGCTAAAGCGGGTAGAATTGACAATGCATCTATCCCAAGAATGCACCTTCTTAACTGCATAGTCAGTCCCACGCATAACGCATACGTAGGAACGGAAACAAATACACAAAAAGGCAATAAGTTTTGCAAGTAGAAATTTGGGCGGACGGAGCCCTTCTATATTTAATATTTCATGAAAGTGGCTCAGTAAAATTCTGGAGACCCCCCCTGGACTCCCCCCCCTTTTTACCCCCTCAGAATCGAATCATTTATATACCAATCGATAGCTCTCGACGTCAGGATTCCGAATATGTAATTTATATTTCGATTGATACGTGACGCCAAACCGTTATGATCCTTGACGCCTCCTGCTTCTGCTATAAAAATAGCGAAATCTCAGAGCCCTCTCCGAACTGCAGTTAAATTTTAATGCTATTTTTTGTAATTTTTTGGCACTCAAGGGTACAAAACACACCGGTAAAGTACCCTTACGAATTTCAAAAATATTCTTAAGGTCTATCTCCGAACTGAATACAGTAATTAAATTGATATTTCTGACTTAACCTCGCAAAGTGATTGTAGACGCACGGTACCATGTAACAAATTCTGGCCAACCCTACGTTGTGCCCCAAATAATGTTGATTATGAAACAAGCTGCCCGTGTTCAGTTCAAGCAAGGTAGGTTTGGACACTTCTATCTCAAAGCCTAAATGCCTGCATCATGTTGCACACAAAAACAAGCACCCGTACCCCAATACACACCTACCGAGCCGTTGCTGGATGCGCAGGTCAGCAGAGTGGACTGGAGGAGGGGGGAGGCTACCTATGGACGTGTTGCGCGACTTAAGGTACACGCGAGCCTTTGTGGCAGGCATGGCTCTTTTTTCTATGTACCTGCCCAAACAATACAAACAGTGACGCATGTCATGGACGCGTGTCCTAAAGCCGTATATTATAACCCGACTTCAGTTCTGGATAATCCTGCGTTAGGACAGCAGTTCAAAACCAAGGCCAGATCAGAGACGTATTTGTTCACGGACAACAAGATAATCAAGTGGTACGGTCCCTATGAAGAGCATGGCGTAACTTCTCATCAATCCATACCTGTCAAAAAGCTTGAAACGCACATCGTGCGTGCGTTCATAGTAGCCCACAAAGTAAAGCGGAAACCAAAAGAGCCCTCTGCGAGCAGCAATTTATGTTTAGGCATCAAGGGTTTAAAAGAGGGCACAAAACTTCCGTCAGAGGTTAACAACGTAAACCGCGCTTTAAGGAGAATGCAGCATCAACCCCGCCTCTTTGCATTGCATGTCAAGATGCCAAGCAGACAATCATTGCTCTGTAGATCAGGTGAAAATATGATATTATTGACTGCAAAAAATTTTGTCACCTGGATTGCTACTGTGATTAGGCAGTGGACAGAGTCAAAAATTAAGGACGACCAAATAATTGATCGTCAATTGGTGCGATTTAATACATGAGCAACTCCGTGCATATATGGTTCTGGGCAACCCTACAACTAAGCTCTTCAACCTCCAATTGCTTCAATGGCCAATGATTGTAAATCAACATTGTAGTGTAGCAAAAACAGTACCCAAAACTAACACGCACTTGATCATCCTCCTCAGTGGGGCTTCTGGCTTGGTCAGGTGGGTGTGGACGGCGCGCGCCACAACCTTGGAATCCGAAGTCAGCAGCTCGCCAGTGATTTGGAACAGCTCCGCATAGTGCACCGGCAGCTGCAGGTTGACTTGAACACTCAGCTCTCGACCCACCTGCATGTGTGCCCCCCGACTCCAAGGATTTAATCTCCTCTACCTATAAGTCTGAAGGCTGACATGTACAACAGAGTACTGAGGATTGTTGTGGTTGCTTTTGGGTTAAAATAAGTTGACCAATTATAAACTAGCATGCCAGAGTGACCCTGCATCTTCATGTCATAACCAGGACTGACCTTGTCCGAAGCCCTCTTTTGCGAAAATGTGAGTTCCTAATCAAGCGTTCGACCTTCGACCAGCTGAAAGCTAGCACGCACATTGCGCACCAGTATCAAGACCTCTGACGAGACTAAAGGCTCTTTACCACAAACTTTCATCGAATGCAAACGACAAAAAGAGGCAAACACAGACGCACTTGGCAATGCACCACTTCCCACTTCAAATGAGCGGCGCCGCGTTGGGCAGACCTCACCACAAATTTGGAATTTGGAAGCTTTGCTCTAAAATTTCAACAAAGACAGCAAGCACACAGACTCCTTTTCTTTTTTTTTGGCCTTTACAAAACTGAATTCCAATTACCACTGCTCAAGATGTATTTTGTTGTGAGCTTCACTACATGAATTCCTAGATGGAGATGGCAAGACAGCCATCCTACTCTCGCCTTGGCGCCATTTATGACGGGCTGATCGCCCTGTAGATGAGGTCCTCACCGTGAAAGCACGGTGGTCGCCCCGTGAGTCCAAGAGCTTGGGAAGGGGTGCTTGCCTCGGGGGCTTGTCCCCGTGCCACTGCTTTGCTTGCTGCTGAGGGGTGGGTGAAGGAGGGACCTCAGACCAAAGGTATTCATATGGGCTTTGCTGTGAGTGTGTGGGCCGGCGGGGAGAAAGGGGCCAGGGCAGAGACCAATGGCTACCAGAGCTAGAGGAGGCTAAGAGCGACACGGATGCTATGGCCACGGGCGTTGAGTAATCAAATGTCAAAGCCCGGGTCACGTCTGCATCCTCCCCTGCATGGTACCTGGGTGGTGATGTACGGATTGACTGCTGAACTAGTTTTGTACTAATCAAAACCCTGTAGACTTGACCAGCCCCCGCAGCGTGAACATCCATGCACGAGTGCTCTGTAACCCCACACATAAGCACAGAAACAAGTAACCACGTCACCTCCATGCTCTCACCTTATGAGGACAAGGCAAAAGAGGGCGACAAACCCTGCCACAGCCACGAGGAAGGACAACCCAGCTACCAGTGCTGCAACTGATGCATATGTGTTGGTCACAAGCCTCCCAACCCTCTGGAAAGCTTGCCCGACGGAGGCAGTTGCCTTTGGTTGTTTGAGTTTGGGTGCAAGAGCGAGGGTGTGTTAACATTGCTTGGGGAGGCAGAATGATGACGATAATGATAAGCTGTCGTGTGCAAAGTGTTGTGTATGCACCAGTGCATATTTATGTTTGTTGCGTACATGTGACTGGGCACGCACGTGTAGGTGTGTGTTTATGTGTGCGTGCATGTGTGTTTATCCGTGCGTGCACGTTCGTATGCAAGTGTGTATGTGTGTGTTTTTGTGCGTGCATGCATGTGTGCGTATGCGTATGTGTGTGTGTGTGTGTGTAAAAGTGTGTGTGTGTGCGTGTGTGTGTGCGTGCGTGCGTGCGCGTGTGTGTATGTGTGTGTGTGTGTGTGTGTGTGCGTGTGTGTGTGTGTGTGTGTGTGTGTGTGTGTGTGTGTGTGTGTGCGCGTGTGTGTATGCACGTGTGTGTGTATGTGTGCATGCACGCGCATGTGTGTATATATGTGTGTGTGTATGTGTGTATGTGTGTGTGTGTGTGTCTTGGATCAGCACTCTCAACAGAAAATCGTGCTAAGGAGGTCCACTGAACTGATGAAGGAATTCTACCAGGGTTTCCTGTATCGTTCTGTAGTGTATTCGTACCTTGCCGCGTAGCTTGGGCGACCTCATACCTAGTTCTATCGCATCGCTGTCAGCATATTAAGAAATACAACAACGGATAAAAGATTTCGCAACTTGTTATGACGTAACTTACTACTTGACCACCGATGTAATAATTTTTCAAATATCACCTTTACCTGTGAATTCTGAATGCCCCACCACCTTTGAACTCCGAATGGCCCACCATCTGCCTAGTTGCCTCCTCGTCGCGCAAAATCATGTGAAGTTTCATGAACTAGTAGTGTATACAAGCTTCGAGTGATGGGCAGTCAGGGTTCCGGTTGAAGTTTCACTCACTTCAATGGATTCAGTACAGGGCAACGGGTGCTCCGCAGTAATCCAGAATCCTGCGTTGCCCTTTAACCTGCGACACTCCTCCGCTTTACCGCATGGCCGGTGTGTGTACATCCAGAGCGGTGACCCGGGGGATTTCGACGGTGAGAGAGTGGGGGAGAGGGTGCGTGGGGCAATGCATTGCAAGTACACTAACTCGCTAGAACATTGGCAGACAGGCTACAAGCATTTGCTGTACAGTTTTTTGACCTTCGACGAGCTTGCGCCCGTCCTTGCAGGTTACTTGATTGGCGTAGCAGGAGCTGAGTTAGAGAAACGAACGGAGGACCTCCAATTTGTGTTAGTGGTGAGTGGATAGCACGGACGATTATCCCCTCTGCTTTCGGTTATGCACTTGCTTGCAAGCATTTGCTGCACACTCCCCGTCCTGCACACTCCCCGTGCTGCACACTCCCCGTCCTCATCCCCCAGATGCCTGAGAGGAGAGCCTGTCCGTTCAGGGATGAGCCCAACGTGAACAAGCACGATGAAAGGTTTTCAGAGCAAGTCATGCACGTAGCTGGGCGCCTTGTCCGTTATCTCTGCCCACACACTTTTGTAGTCAGGTGTGTGTGTGTTTGTGTGTGTGTGTGTGTGTGTATGTGTGTGTGCGCGTGTGTCTGTGTGTGAATGTGTGTGTCTGTGGGTGAGTGCGTGTGTATGTGTGTGTGCGCGCGTGTGTGTGTGCGTGCGTGCGTGTGTGTGTGCGTGTCTGTGGGTGTGCGTGTGTGCGTGTGTGTGTGTGTATGTTTGCGTATGTATGTATGTATGTATGTGTGTGTGCGCGTGTGTCTGTGGGTGAGTGTGTGTGTCTGTGGGTGAGTGCGTGTGTATGTGTGTGTGCGTGTGTGTGTACAAAGGTCATCTTTGCCCCCACTTGCATGCCTGCCTGCCTGCACACGCTTTTACGCGAATGAGATCCACGTAAACGCACTTGCGCTTGCTACGCATGTACATGCCATGGTAGCGTATCAGACACGCGCACATATACACAAACACACACATACACAACATTGTACAACTTCAGACAAACGTATTTGTTCTCGCAGAGGGCCTTTAAATTCCCGCAACGTGATTCCACTCAAGTACATATTCTCAGAGCCTGAGCATTATGGGCCGGTGGTTGCCTCTTTGCCTCCTGGTATGTATCTGCCCACAGCACGTCTGTGTTTGTGTGTGCATGTACGTGTGTGTGTATCTTTGCGTGTTTATGTGTGTGTTTGTGTCGGTGTGTGTCAACTTGTGTGACGTGACTTTCAAAAGGTGAACGGTCGTTGTTTTGAGGCGGTTTCCGCCAAGCTCAAAGTGTGTCATATTGATACACAAGGCTAATGCATGTCAAACCCCGTTAAGTTCACTCTGATTGTGCCCCTTGGGATCTAGCTTAGTTCCCCACTGCACTGGCTCCTTCGCTTTTTCTGAATCTGCCTGCTGTGCCACAAACAGGGGCAGTTTACTGGAGGTCTGTGGAGGACCTGGCTAGCTTAGTAGCGGATGAAGAAGTCTCTTCTGTAATGCTGGACATGAATGGATCCGTGGGCTACCTCAAGCACCTCTTGCAGCTGTACCCCAACTTGGGGGCCAAAGTTCACGTGAGATTTGTGGTCGTGTATTCCTAAGTTTTTGCGTTTGGCATTAGGTGGGGCCTCAGAATTGCCAGGTTGCTTTATCCTTGGCCTTCAACAGTCTGTGGCGCTTTAAAGTTTGCAAGTGACGAGCGGGCCAGCGTCAATCACAGGCACATGAAACGTGCAAGGAGTTGAGCACGACTTGAGCATCGGTCTGTGCAATATGCTTTCAGGCTGTCTCCTTGCAAAATGTCACACGACATCCTAATCAGGCTTTGCATGATGTGTAACAAAAGGCTGAAATGCAGGCGTCAGCTCACAGCAGGCCTGATTCCAGCCTCGACCTGATTTCAACCTCGGTCTGGAGTGTGTGTGGCCATGGCTAGTATGCTTCTGTACTTGTGCACACACTTGCAGGCCTCAGGTATGCCAGTCACTGTCATGGCAGGCATTCTGGCAGAGTGTGAGACAGCAACGCTGCGAGTCCCAGGAAGGTGGGTGTGCCTGTCATATTCCACTGATGGTCACCTGGTATTATATACGCGCACTATATGATATAAGCAAGGACGGTCTATCAAGCAATGCAGACCTCATGAGCACTGTTATGCACTCCTTTTTAAATCCGTGGCACTAAATAAGGTACACAGGCTTTTGCTGCATGTAAGCAGACACTCCAGCATCCTAGGATGTCATTTTCTGAGGTGGGAGCAAAAATGTGTCTGAGTTTCAATGATTGCATTCGAGAGATGAGCTGAGCCCTTAACTTTTCTAGTGTGGGAAAGCAGAAGCAAAGAGAATAGTGTACGCAAGTAAAATTGAATTCATGCTTTGAAAGCGGGTGTGCACGTTGAAAGGAGAAAGCCAAGAACGGCGCGTGAGGTACAAACGCTGTCCCCTATTTGCACAGGGACCCCCGGAGTACGATGAACGCGCTGTACCACGCGGAATCGTCTCTGCTGCTCCTTCAAATGTCCATCGACCATGAGGTGCCTCTGTTATTTATAACCAACAACGTGTGCAACAAGCTCCTGCGATTTAAGGACGCTTCAGAGGTTGCGCAGGTGTGTGTCTGTGTGCCTCAGCTAGATTGCCGTTACGTTGCTGAGTGTGCACAGGTAGGCTGTTTTGAGAACGCATTTCCCTCAGGCTTTCTCGTTCTTTTTTGTGTCGACATGTAAGGGGGCTCTTTTCCCCTCGTTAGTGTGGGGAGTGGTAGGTTTACTGCCCGCTCAGTTTTTCTTTCTCTTTTGCAGCAATTCAGCAGGCAATTCTCAACTGAATGCTGCACAGCTGCTATTTTGGCAATGCTTTTTGGCAAACCCCCCTCGTGAAGGCGTGAGCCCCTAGCGTTATCAGATTCCCTCCAAACTTCACACCAGTCCCTCGAGGCCCCCCAGGGCACCTCTCGGGCCGAGACTCAACATAGGCTCCTAACCAAAACCTTTATCGTACCAGAAAAGTTTGGGGGCCCTGGGGTGCATTGTGTACAGTTTTAGAGGTTAGTTTTATGTTTGGGCTGTCCAGACCTCCTCACAAGCCTCCCCAGGCCCACCCACGGCACCTCCCAGGCTGAGATGTAACATAGGCTCATAGCTTGTACCGTGCCAGAAAAAGTTTGGGACCGTGCAGGAGCCTGTAAGTGTCATAATTTTTGACGTCATGTGTCAAATGAAATATAAATCACAAATTCGGAATCCTGACGTTGAGAGCTATTGATTGGTATAAACGAGGCGATTCTGAGGGGGTCGGGGAATTTTGAGGGGGTGCTCCAGAACTTTACTGGGCAACTTTCACAAAATATTAATTTATACTTTTGGGTTCCTCAGCTTGAGCCCGTTTGATTGTCATCCTTGTTGGGTGATTTGATTAAAGGGGGGGGCCGGGTGCCTGGCCACAGAAATGTATGGAATGCCCCCAAATAGGCCTTGGGGGTAATTTGTTTAGGCAAAATACCAGCAATTGATTCCAAACTTGCAGTTCACGTATTGCATTAGCAAAAGTTGCATGAGGTAAAAAAGTGCTTTGGCAAAGGTTTTGGCTGGATCTGTGCACTAAACAGGTGGTCAGTGTAAGAGCGTGCGCAAACCAGTTTTTGCCCTATAACTCTTCAGGTATTACATCATTTGGCATGAGATATGTGCTGACAGATAGCTGCTTATATTCTATGCAGATTGGCACCCTTTTATAAGTTTGAGGGGTTAGGAAGGGGGTTTTAGGGGTGGGGGGGCATTTTGGGCCGGAGACCCAAAACTTACAAGTGACTGTCAGGATTTTTTACACAGCCTCCTGTAACGTGTGTAAAGTTTAGGAGGTAAGCTGTATGTTTGATAGCTGCAGTAAGGTGCCCAGGATCACTCAGCCAGGCCCCCAGACCACTTCCTGCTGGTGCAGTATCCATCGGCATACTTTCCTGGCTGCGTTTGCTGTGTCAGGGGCCCAGGTGTGTTCCGCCTGCAAAGTTTAAGGCTGAACATGCAAGCATGAGTTTATGTGCTTGGATTCAAGTAATGTTATTTTTAAGGGCCTTTGTAGTTTTAACTTGGTCAGGTGTTTATGACGCGCGGAAGTTTGCCATGCGACCCTTGAAAAATGCAGTCCGTGTGAGACATTGTGGCCAGTCTGGGCACAATGCTCGTACCTGCCCTGTCCTTTTAGCAGCAGCACATCCTCACGCCTACTTCAGCAAAGCCTGCTCCAGCGCCATGCACACCACTGCAGAGTCTGTGGGGCAGCAAGGCATACACGTGCGCACACACAGGCGTGCGTGCACACACGCGCACACACACACACACATATAGGTTCACACACGTGCACACACACATACACACAAACGCTTGCACGCACAGGCGCGCACGTACACACATACACGCACAAACACACATGGACATGCATGCACGCATTGCAATGACAGTGCTGATGGGCTTCGTCTACTTTTCAGCGTCGCTAGCGACGTTCCCCCACTTGTCCATCTTGCTGAACCAACACACTTGTACATGTAACAATTGCCACCCTAAGTGTAAGTCCATGGTGCATTTAACCTGCAGGCCATGGGGCTGCAAGGCCTTATGTCTGAGCTAGCAAAAGCATGGTACGGGCCTCATTTAGACGGTGAGTTTGGGTGTCTGTTTTAGCAGCCTACTTGCGCTACTGTACCCAAGAGCAATCATAATTGAGATGCCTAGTCATCATAAACACCTTCCACCATGGTTATGGACCCTCCCTAGGTATTAATTCATTCGGCCCGCCATGAGGAGCTCTCAAACTTTAGGGATAATGGTAGCCTGCCACTGCCAGGCTGATTGATGGTTTTCCCTGTCACTGATACTACCATACTCGATACTTGCGTAGCTACTGTATGCTACTACTGTGACATGAGCTACTCACCTCTAAAGAGTTGACATGTTCCTGCTTGGTCTGACGTATGCATGCTTGTATCCTTGAAGTGCGATACACGCACAGAGCTCAACCAGAGTTGTAATATCAATGCGGTCACTGTGCCTGGTGCACATGATTCAAGCTACCGGTTTTGAAAACGTACCCCCCCTGTGTACCATTCTGTAGCACATGCAGTGAGAAAGTCAAGGCAACATCGTGAATCGACAAAGAGTTTTTTTCAGCCTTGATCCCAAACCCAAACCCCTAATTATAAAGATCAGACACATATTTTGCTTACAGCACTTTTAGCAGAGAAATTTTTGGGTACACGGCTGCATAATATAGTGCAATTTTACAGTTCCAACCACTTGTAGGAGCTACATCCAACCATCCTGTGCCCACATACTTTGTACAGGCCGGTGTGTGCCCTTTGACTGGGTGTCCTTCTGCGCGCTGCTCCTGCACAGCCGCTTCGAGGGCCTCATGCATTGTGAGCCTAGACAGCTGTTTGTTGGGGAAGAGGATCCGTCAGTCATGGTTCTTCTAGATCCAGGTAGGAAGTGCTATGCTTCTGAAGGAGGATAGGAGGAAAGAGGATAGGCATGATTGGGGTGCCAGAGAGGGGCACATTTGTACGGGTCCAAGGCAGAAATGAGGCTTAAGCTGCCAACCACAAATTCGCTGTGCTATTTTTTGCGAGTGATGGTATGAGGCAAAGCACACCTGGCTTGGTTAAAACTGCAGTGCTAATTGTTGGCTGCGGTGTTATGGCTGCTAGGCTGTGTGTAAACTGAGGTTGCTAGTGTTAAAGCAAGGGGTCCAAAGTGTATTCTTACAGTTTGCATTGCAACTTTCATTGCGGGGGACAAGATACTGAATCGTCACAATATCTTTTACTTTCCAGGCTCTAGTCAAGTTCTGTTGAAGATTGCATGCAGTAATTTATTGAATTGCCAAAAAGCACCTTTCATTTGATACATCTGTCGTTTGCTTCTTGCAGGGCTGCCCATCACCCCCACTATGGAGCAAAACTTGGAAGGGGCAAAGTTCTGGGGGGAGGTGATGTCGGTTGTAGATGTCAATAGAGACATCATGCTTAAACTTGTGCGCTACATTCTTGAGAGCTCGCCTCAATCCCAGCGGCGGATACCATAGAGTTGGGGTAAGTAGCTGTGCTGGCTTCTGGAGAGCAACAGAGAGCAGTGAAGTCCTTGGGCAGCACCTGCGCCCCTGCTTGCCTGCTGTCAATGATAAGAAGGAAGATGATGGATCACACTTGGTTGAAACTGTTCCGTAATGATACTTAAGTAGCAAGGGAAATGGTCGACATGTTTGAATGCAGCTTGAAGCTGGTGAGCATCTGGTCAGCTAATACAAGGTTGCCTAGCTAAACTCGTTTCTGCTTGTTTACGTCACATCAGACTACCCCTGGACCCTGACCTAATTAATGCATGCTGCCACCCTGTAATGCATAGTTATAGAATATTTCTTGCTGAGTGAGCCTATCAAGTGCATGGTCAAACAATGATACGGGGAGTTTGATGACGTTGGTTGTGCCTGCAAACGGGGAGTTTAATGAGGTTGGTTGTACCGTTTTGTGTCACAGGCCGTTTTTGATCCAGCAAACTTATTGAAGCCTCCGCGTAAGATGTCCGCAAGCGTAACTTAATGCATGTCATGGAATGCACGCAGCATGAAATGTAATTTTTTGCTTTTTCACCATTTTTGAGGTTCTTTGGGCCTGGTAAAAAGTCGTTGCATGACTCTTTGGCGCGCTTTTAATGCTGGTTCGCCACCCCTCTCTGCGTTTGTAACAAACAAAGCTTCATCGTGATCCAGCTGGATGCACTGTTTGGGTGTGTTTCTAGTTCTGGCTTCCTGCGTAGCCTTTGGAAGACAAGGACGCTGCTTAGCTGCCAGCAGTTGCGCCTCTCAGTCAATGCCAAGCAACCTGTCTTGCCTGACTGGTTGCAATGCGGGGCGACCTTTATCCAGGTTGTTGGGAGAGACACTGAAACTGGTGCACCCTTACGTGCACAATAACAAATTGGCTATATCATCGACTTTAGTACAGACTTCATGTACAGAAAAAGGAACTCTGGTTGGGCCCTGATGAGGGCTGTACAAGACACAAATGGTATGAACAAGTTCAGAAACGGAGATGATAGAGTGTGCATGTGATTACATTGGGGGACCACCTTCAGCCAGGGTGTTTGGCCAATCGTTGTTGTTAGAGTGCACATGGAGCTCAAAGACGCTAGTTACTTGCTGCAAGGACTTGCGTCACGTTAACGCCATTAGTCAAAAAGGTTAACCAGTGTAGGATGAGCTCCAACACGCTCACCTCCATGGGCCACTTCTTCCTAGAGTCATTTAAGTCAGCAGACCTCCTGACTTGGCCCCCTAAGAGCTTTGCTCTTACACTGGCTCAGATCATGGTTTTTCAGGAAGGTCTCGCGTAGTTTCATACTCCCTGACCAGATCGTCACAACCAAGCAGGTTCCACTCAGGTTCCCATGTGTTGTGCTCCTCCTCATTTCCGTCCCACTTCACTAAAAAGCGGTAAAACTTCTTGCGTCCCCTTTTTGCCACCATGTGCTTCAATAAGCACTCAACACTATACAGGAGTTTTCCGTCTAGCCATTGCACAGGCAGAGGGGGCGTGACAGTCCTATGTAACTTGGCAGGGTCGCTGAGGAATGGCTTGTCAAGCTCACATCATGTGATGATGATGAAACACGTTATGGATCTGGCGCCATTCAGGCGGCAGGTGCAATATCACGGCACTTGCTCCAACCATGTGATCCACCTCAAAGGGACCCATAAATAATGGACGCAGATTTTTTACGCCTGGCGCATCGTGTTTTTCATACTGGGCATCATCATGTCTCCTGAACTATACACCACTTCTCTAGGCTACGGTGTTTGTCTGCCCTTGCTTTCATTTTTTGCTGTACAGCTTCCATGCATTTCCTTGCTTCCTTCACACTCTTTACAATCTCTTCTGCAAAATCAGCAGCCTTGGGCACTGTAGAGGGCAACTGCTTGGTAGCTGGTGTCAAGGGGTGCTGGCCGTAGTTAAGGAAAAATGGCGTATTTTTTACGTTTTTCTGCCAGGAGTGCGTTCTTGATTGCAAACTCAACACGTGCCAACTTAGCATCCCATCGTGCTCTAGGCTTACGTAAACTCTCCTCCAACGTGCGATTCGTACGCTCCGTCTATCAATCTGTTTGGGGGAGGAAAGCGCTGGACATCCTCTTATCCATGCCCAACAACTCACACGTGTGCGCCCAAAAGTTGTTGTTAAATTGCGGCCCACGATCTGATATGAGGGTGGCTGGCAGCCCATGCAACCTCACTACGTTGTTCACAAACAAGGCAGCAAAGCTTCTAGCATTTAAGGACTCTGTCGTGGGCACCAAATGCACCATCTTGCTCAGCCCGTCCACAAACACCAAAATTGAATCGTGGCCATCAGCCGTAGTCGGCAGCTTCACAATGAGATCTATTGACACACTTTCCCACCTCCTTCCAGGAATAGAGAGAGGCTGGAGTTTACCCGAATACATACGATTATTCACCTTGTGTCTTTGGCAATTGGCAAGCATCACAATTTGGCCTTGGCTATTTTTGCCGTACCTCATGGGCTTCCAAAAAGCTTAGGCACACCAGTATTCGTAAACAGATAAACAGTAAATACCAGGAGTGTGTGCAGACAGTAAAGGAACCCACAACAATCGCACATTGGTCTTAAGGAGCTGAATCTTGACTCTCAAAGAGCTAAGAAACCTGCTTCCAAGCTTCATGTACAAGGTTTACAAGGTTAATAAGGAAAGGCCTTCAGTCAAAGCGTGCAGCTAGCCTGCTCATAAAAAACAATCAGTTATGTAGAAAAATAGAGCATGTACATGTCTATTACGCTGCCAAATTTATCTATACCAGACGCGCACTTTCCAGTACTAATATCAACTGTCATCAGGAGCCGGTCTTAGGTCAAGCCTGCAACACTCTCTTTTTCTTCTTTTGGTGGAGTTTATTGGTACCCGGTACCAAAGTGGCATTTTCCTTAACTAAATGTGGGGAGTATATTTTCACCTCCTGCGTAATTTGTTCGTTTCTTATGATTTTGATGCGGATCTGATTGCATGTAGGCTCAATTTTTTCATGAGTGCTATGGCATGAAACTATATTAGTGACTCCGAGGCTGTGGAGTGGTTTCCTTATGTGGCTGCTGTAGATGGTGCCTGTTGCTCCTAGCACACGAACCGCAAAGAAGCTTCTTCACACCTGAGGTGCCAGCACTAGTGCTTAAACGCTTGATAACATTACTGAATGGGGAACATTACTGAATGGGGACTGAACAGAGGACGTGGTGTGTGCATACCCCTACTACCGAGATAGGCTTCATTCATGTTGACGCTTACCTGAGCGCAATACCTTTACACAAACAGCTGTGTGCTTTCCCCTGTGAAGAATGTGAAGAACAAACATCAGTACATCTTGGCTGCAAGGCAGATATAAAAAGAGTCAAATACACTGTTTCAATTGAACAAGAAATCCTTGGTTCTGATTGTATGTGCTTTGCGAGGTGAAAAACGGGAAGTGCCTGCTAATTTGCTCTGGTTTCAATTCGCTCTTTTTACACGATTTTACGGTCTTAGCCAGGCAAGTGCTGGTTCAGAGTTCATCTAGCAGCAGGGCCCGCAACAAAAGAGTGATGAACCAGACCATGTAGTTTGATGTTCCAGACCCTCTCGTTGCTGCATGTGCTGCTCCTCACACATGAGTTTATGTATAATGTTATCAGCCTCCCTCATTCTTGGTATCCTCAGTGTGACAAATGTTCAGCAATGCAATGTCACAAACAGCGTTGTGCCTTTTTTCCCTTCCCAAAGGTTTTTTTGTAGGTGTTACAAGTCTGGTGCCACAACAACACTGTTACAACTTGTAACTTAACCTTGATTGTTTACATGCACAGTCTAGCAGTCGCACGTTTTGACTGGTGGCATTACCTGTTACCTCTGTTGCTCCTAGCAGAATGGTGTGAAGGTTTTTGCGGTGTCTGAGTAAGCGAGGCATTAGCAGCTTATGTTGTTCTACCAGATATTTGTGGTGTAGCCTCCTTTATGGCTGAGTGCCTAGCCCTTTTCCCTTGCATTTTTTGGTTTCATTTAGTTCGGTTTCAGGCTTTTTCCAAACTTCCGCTCGGATGCCCCCCAGAGGCATGTATAGCGATGTAACCTTCTTACCTTACTCACCTTATGTTGTTCTCGTCCCTTTTCTGCTTTTTGGGTAGGGGAAGTATCTACACAGTACTTAATTTCGATTTAATGTATATCACGTTTGTTTGGTTGTATGTCTCTTGGTTTGATAGCCAGGGGGTATGGATTGGCAGTGCCATCTGCTAGGTTATCACGGACAACTCTTTTTGCATAATTGGCAGACCTAGTCTGATACGGGGATTGTTTTTGGCAATATATCCGAAGCCTACACCATTGCTGCCATCCATCACAGCAATAATGGAAAGGAAAAACGAAAGATTCAAATACCACAAATAAATTTGTTCGGGACATGGCTTATTCACACTTCGGAGTCCCGCACAACGCACAACTCAAGAACTCGGCCTCTACCCCCTCATGTACATACGTACACACAGCACAGCCCCAAGGCTGAGCTGCTGCTACCGGTGGTGTTGCCACACTATAGGAGGAAGGAGGGGCCTGCTGCTGCGGCAAGTGCTGTTGCGGCTGCTGCTGCCATAATCTAGGGGTTGGATGCTGACCACCTCCCAACGACCCATTGCTTGTGCTAGTGCTCCGAGGAGCAGACGATGGTGCAGGCATCGCAGGGTAGAAGGAGGGCTGCAGATAGCTGTTTCCATGTGAGCTGCCATTTATGGGAACGGCGGCTGGGTGAGGGCAGCCCCCTCCTCCCACTGGAATAGCGTACGGCAAGAACTTGCTGTTTAATGCAGCAGGAGGACAAGGAGCTGTGGAGGTGGGCATAATGTTGGCCCCCCCAGTTCCTCCTGTGCTGGGCAGGCTGTAAGAGGGAGTGGGTGAAGCAGAATAGGGTGCACCAGGTCCAGCGCTGCTGCTGCTGTTTAAAGAGCTGCTCTGAGCGGGCGCAGACGTGGAAGAAGGACGGGGTAATGTGTGCATCGCTGGTGACGGCTGCTGCTGCTGCTGCTGCTGTGCGAGGGCCAGCTGCTGGAAGGTGGTGGACATGCTGGAAAAGGGGGGGGGCGGGCGTGGCTGCTGCTGCTGCTGCTGCTGCTGCTGTGGCACAGCAAGGGTGACGGATGAGCGGCCTTCTCCATTTGTCGCGCCCCAATGCAGAGGGGGGCTTGCCTGATGCAGGGGTGGTGCTGCTGCGCTGCCAAAGGGAGGCATGCGAGCTGCAGACGTGGGGGTGGCGATAGGCAAAACGGAAGGGTGGCGTGCGGGGGGGATTGCTGTGGGCAGGCCAGGCACGGGCACAGCAGTGGACGACGGCCTACGGCCCTGCAGCTGTGGCTGCTGCTGGTTGGGTAGCAAGGGCTGCGGAGGCAAGCCACCTGCTATTTCACTCCCTCCTCCAGGCACAGGCACAGGCATTGGGATCGCAAAACCGGGAGGGGGTGTGCGGGACACGGTGGGTGGGCCTGAAGGCACAGCTTTGGGTAATGAGGCGCTTGGGGCTGGCCCTGCGGCTTGGGGTGCAGCAGCAACAATTGCAGGTTTTGTGGGTGGCACTGTTGTGCTTGGGAGAGGGGGACGGCTGGAGGGGGGAGGGGGACAGCCGGAGGGGGGAGGGGGAGGGGGCGGGATTTTGTGACCGGAGAGCAGCCACATACGCAGGTCAGGCTGAATGGCGGAGGGCATGTGATACCGTAGGGGGGGCATCTGTGTGGTGTGAGTGTGTGTACAAGTATGTGTGTTTGTGTGTGTGTGTATGTGTGTGTGTGTGTGCACGTGAGATAAAGCGGTCACAGAGGTAAGGGAGTGCACAATGCACAATGATTGAAGGTGGGCCTCAAAGCTAAAATGTAGTGCCATGGAAGGAAAAGGTGATGCTGTTCTGTGCATGGGGGCTCATTTCCTTCGTTACAAAACTGTGTTGCCAAGAAAGGACGCTGACATCATTTATTACTTTCTAGCTCATCTGGTGACAGCCTGAAGTTTGGGAACAAGGGAGAAGGGGCTCCTCAGGTCATGCATTTGTTGCACGAATTGCTCTTAAAACAGTTGTACAGAAAAAAGAAAGGAGACAACCCTGGACCACGTCACCCAAACCTTTAAGCCCGGAGTTTGACAAAATGAATCGACCTTTTGTGGAACCAGCACAACACCATCACAATTCACCAATATTATAATATATGCACACACAAACACACGCGCACACACACATGTTCACACCTGCATATTGGGCCCCCTGGTGGCCTCAATTTGATTGGCAATGCCATACACGGCCTGCCCTATGAGCTGCCGCAGCTGCAGCAAATGCAGGTGCACATCGTCGTCTGTCAGCAGGTCCACGCTCAATGCAGTGACCAAGGCGTCTAAAGCTAAGGGGTGGGCAGCCATCTCGTCCCCTGGGTTTATGTACATGATTTATGGGCAGAGTGGGGATGGGGGGGAGAGGGCAAGTGTGAGTGCATGTTTGTGTGTGAAAGCCCGCATGTGTGAGAATGGCACATGTTGGAAATTATTTACGTAACAGCAAAGGTTCAGAAAAGGAGAGTGTTGCATGAAACAAATGACGATTGGTAAGGATTCTCTTCAAACACAACTTTCATGCAGCGTTCCCTCCCAAAAATCAGTGATGTGCCAGTACCCCGTATTTTCATATTCAGACCGTATATTGGTACGGTTACGGTACGGTCTGAAATCATATTATACAATTTAAGGAAAAATATGGTCCAAACCTTGCTAGTAAGGTCCACCGTATTTGCCTTTTTGCAGGGAAACAGGGGGTCCTGGGTTCAAGTTCCGGATAAATTCCTTTCGCTTTTTCACACCAATTTTTTTTGAGTGCTTTTCCTCTTAGACAATACATCTTAGTTTTACATTGGAGAAATGTAAGTCACAATATTTGTATTTTGGAAAAATGAGCCAAAATGACCCTTGACTGCGAAAAGTAGGCAATTTCCAGCCTTTGGCACTATACCGTAACCGTACCGTATTTTA
>Ga0307968_1001584_pt1 | contig 18667 bp, 13 predicted proteins | sample OrgLakmetagen650_FD_201834 | JGI IMG/M metagenome (GOLD analysis project Ga0307968, IMG submission 201834) | Saline water microbial communities from Organic Lake, Antarctica - #650 | ecosystem: Environmental > Aquatic > Non-marine Saline and Alkaline > Saline | place: Antarctica: Organic Lake...
GCGCCCCTCTCCAGAATTTTACTGGGCCACAATCACAAAATAGCAATATATTGTTGAAACCCTCAGCTCAAGCCCAGTCGATTGGCACCCTTGTTGGGTGATTTGATTAAAGGGGGGGTCTGGGTGCCTGGTCATAGAAATGCATGGAACGTCCCCAAGTAGGCCGCGGGGGTGTATTCAGGCAAATTACCAGCAATTGATTCCAAACTTGCAGATTACGCATTGCATTATGCAAAAGTTGCATGATTGAAGTAAAATTGTGCTTTGGCAAAGGTTTTGGCTGGATTTGTGCACTAAACAGGTGGTCAGTGCAAGAGCATGCGCAAACCAGTTTTTGCCCTTTAGCTCGTCAGGTATTGCATAATTTGGCATAAGAACCGTGCAGGCAGATAGCTGCTTGAATTCTGAGCAGATTGACACCATTTTCATTAGTGTGGGGGGTCAGGAAGGGGTTTGTTAGGGGGGGGGGTCATTTTGGGCTGGACACGTGACTTGTCATGATTTTTATTTGAGCCCTCCTGAATTGAACATTGTTTATAAACTTACATGCGCTCAGCAAAACAATCGCGAACCAAACGATTCAGTGGTTGATGCCTGATTGTAAATCGCACTTTTCCCTGCCAAAAGGGGGTCCAAAACCGGACCTTCACCCCCAGACCCCCGGACCTTCACCAAAATGCCCCCAATATGATTGCAAACACCCCTGGTAAGTTGCTGGCACCAGAGGAGAGCTTTTGGAAATCCACTTTCTGGCAGGGATTTCCATCCTGCCCACCTGGGCACCTCCCGCCACAAACTGAGTATGCAGGGGTGCTTAGATACATCTAGCTAAGGGTCCTGGATACTTAAATGTCCTTTTCGGCTTTGGGCAAGAACTCTCACAGGAATGGCTGGTCTGACAGACAGTCAGGGTACACTAGGCGATTTGTCTATGTAAATTTTATGCGGAACAGACGCCTCGTTGCGGAGCTATTCAGGCCAAGAAAGCACTCAACCAATTTGGTGAAAGCCCGGACATCGCAAATTCTTTGTCAGAAATTTGGGTACAGAGCAACCCGGCCTTGGTTCAAGCATAACAGTGCAAACTAAAATCTAAATTTTAAAGTTTCAAAGCTTCAAAACACCACAAACCTCAAAATATGGGGCACAGGGAATCTTGTTTGCCATTATTGGGGTCCCAAAAAGTGGCTGACAATTTCAATTCCATTCCATTTTTACAGGCCTGTCTAGTTCAATGGCAAGTGGTTCTGCATGTTGGCCAATGCATCCTAGCTTCCACACGACTCCTCTAATTTCCATTTTACAACGTAAAGAAATGTATGCACGTTAAACCATTCTTAGGAATTTCCGATGTGGAAAAAACTTCCGCGCGTTGTAAATGCTGTCCTTCTGTTTTTTATATTTCATTGCTGATGGTTGGCCCCCATGGTGGTCAGGAAAGTGGACTGGTGGGGGGTTCAATTGCTTCGTTTTACCAACGATTCATTTCACCAACGACCTCAAAACCTCAATTTTGCTTCTCACATTTTACAGACGTCAGTACGGCAAAGAATGTAAATTGTCATACTACACTGTTTACACAATCTATTATTGCAGTGGCAGTCGCAGAAGGTAGCAGACAGAGCTCGGTTAACAAGGCAATAATATTTATGAGATGTACACATCCCTTTCTGCTCATGATGATGGCATGTTTTGCCAAGCTAAGCCACAAATTTAAATTACCAGTCACTTTTTGACCTGAATGATCATAAAATGTCCCAATTGATTGTACCTCTCTGTAGCAACACCACCAAAAGTTGAGCTTCCTTGCAGAGTTTTTGAGGACCCCAATTATGGGAAGGGAACATCCTACTAGTCGCATCTATTAACTTGAGTCTAAGACCGTTGTTCACTTTTGAGTCTAAGACCGTTGTTCACTTTTGAGGCAATTCCAAATCATCTTTTCTGGGCATTAGCGCTTGAGTGACAAAGGTGTCCCGCATTGCCGTCATAGGCTGCTTTTGTCAGATTAGCTTTGTAAAGTCAGGCACTATTATTCTGCCTGCTTATTTGACTCGCAACCATAGCTTTTACCATAGTGGCACTGAACATGCGCAACTGAATAAGAATGAGCAACCCTGCTTCAAAGTCACCTCCTTACAGAATTTAAAACACACTTTCAAACAGAAAGTGATTAAATAAGCTCTACCAGTTCATACCTTGGCAGCTATATAGGAGCTCCCTCCCGCATCTGGGTGGTTGGCCAGCATGATGCGTTTGTGTGCGTCCTTCACCTTCTCCTCTATGGCGCTCTCTCTTAAACCCAAGATGAGTGCCGCCTCACGTTTTGTCATTTCCGGCAGGAAGCCGCCCTGATTGGATATGGCATAAAGCGAGGAAGTGCTTACAGCACTCTAGCATGTTGTCATATGGTGTACTGCCCCCCAAAAAGGGTTAAACTACACACATATACGTGTGCATGCGTGTTCGTGTGCACGCTAAAACGCTGACACGTGTGTGCATGTGTGTGTGTGTGTGTGTGTGTTTGTGTGTGTAAGTGCGTGTGTGTATGTGTGCGTCACCTACTTTATAGAAGGGTTTCAAGGAGGGGGGGGACGCTGCGATCTTGACATACAGCTGCACGGCCTGCTTGCCCATGAAAGCAGCGGCGGCCACACTTAGCCCTGCAGCTATGGGCGTTACCTGCAAGGAAAGTAAACGGGATACAGCCAGCATTCATTGCGTGGCAAGGTAAGGAGAGAGAGGACATGCTGCTGCATATGCGTGAATCTAGTGAAGTTGTTCCATGCATGAGACCCCTGGTCCATACCATCTTAGCTCAGTCCACGAAGGAAGCCTTTTCAATTCAGAGGCTTGTTAATAATTATTTGATTTGAAAGAAACACAAATAATACATGTATTGTGACTGGCCATAAGAACATGGTGCAATACCAACCTCCTGTCCTGGTAGGATTTATGTCTCACATACACACACACACTCACATACACACACATGCGCGTGTGCACACACATGCACACACATGCACACACACACTCACACACACACACACACACACACACACACACACACACACACACACACACACACACACACACGCACACACACACACACAAACACACACACACACACACACACACACACACACACACACACGCACACACACACACACAAACACACACACACACACACGTGCACACACGCATGCACGCACGCACTTGCACACACGCACGCACACACACACACGTGCACACACGCACACACGCACTCACACACACACACACACACACATACACACACACACACACACACACTCACATACACACACACACATGCACACACACACACACACACACACACACAAACACACACACACACGTGCACACACGCATGCACGCACGCACTTGCACACACGCACGCACACACACACACACACACACACACACACACACACACACACGTGCACACACGCACACACGCACACACACACACACTCTCTCTCACACACACACACACACACACACACACACACACATGCGAGCAATGGCATGCCATTGCGCACAAACAAAAACGTACATTGGCATGTGTCTACATGCTCATACCTTAAACCACGTGATGTCTTTGTAGGAGCAAGACACAGGCACCAGCACCCAAACGCAACAGCACTTGAACACGTCCACGACACAAACCACAGCGGCGCCAACTCAGCAGCAGCAAAGCACCACAACGACGCAAACAAACACCACACAACCTCCTGCTAGTACAATTGAGACAGTAAGTGCAATGGCTGGTCACTTCTGTGGTCCTCTGTCATCAAACCATTTTCCTGGCATGATGAATACACCTTCATGTGGTCCCTGGTCCCTTTGTACTGTGCTAGAGGGCGACCTGCTTGAAATCTTGTGTGCAACTTCACATTCAGTCTTTAGCGCGCTGAAGCATGCGCTACAGCAAAACCTGCAGAGATTAGTTCGGACCACGTGCACTAGCACAAACACAAGCGAGTCCCCCACAGTTTGCTACCCCCTGCGAAAGCAATGCGCTTTGGCAACAAAGTAGTTCTGAACATTGTCAATATTGTAATACGCGTGTGTGTTGTCACGCACCATGCAGCAAACCGAGGCCCCTCCAACCACAGCTACTGCCTCACAGCATCAGCCCGTGCAGCAGTCAGCCGCAACTCAGACAGAGCAGTTGCATTCACAGCAGCAGCACCACCACCAACAACAAAAGGCGAGTGCATAGGGGAGGAGAGCGGCCGTAGCAGCACAGCAGCAGCAGTAGCAGCAGCACCAGCACCAGCAGGCGTGTGTGTGTTTTAAGGTGTAAGGAGCAGTACTAGCAGCACAGCACAGCGCAGCACAGCACAGCAGCAGCAGCAATATCAGTAACAAGGTTGGAAAGCAACAGCGGCAGTTCAAGGAATCTTGCGTGGGAGTATCTTAAAAGGAAATTTAACGCTGTTTGAAAATGCATTCTGCTGTGGAGGGTCCTGTGGAAGCCTTGGTCCGCCACCTCTTAGGTAATGATTGTTTTAGGTAATATTGCAAAAGGATTTGGTTCCTCGATTTGCAGTTGTAGAGGAGCTGGCGATAAGTGTGTTCATGCTGCTGCTGCTGCTGCGGAAAACTGCCACATAGACTGGTAAATGTATTACGTTTACATGGCAACCACACGGTGCACGGCTTTACATAAAAAATCTGGATGTCTACAGACAAGGAAAAGGGACTCAAACCTATAATCCATACACTGCAGATCTGCCTCATGCTCGACGTCGTGAAGCCACGCATGTCCAGCTGAGCGAGGTGGGTTTTGTTGCAAAGTATATATATGCGTTTTTCCGTCTGCTATAGCAGACATCTCAGCTTGCTACACACAAGTTTGTGTTGCATCTTATGCTGATGTTTCAGCGACCGTGCGCCATCCGTATACGTTGCATCCGTATATGTTGCCATTCATATACGTTGCATCCGTACAACGCACTTGCGTACAACTGACATACTTGCGCCCTGGCACAGGCTGCTCTTGTGCCCCATATCGCATACAAAGCTCACGTGTGCATGTGTTTTCGCAGCTCTTGAGCGATATTCGCTCGCTGCAAGGCTGTGCCCGCTGTGGATTTGTCTCGAGCATGCTGGCTGCTCTTCTCCCAGATCAAGCCATTCTGCCCCCCCCCCTTCACAAGGTAGGCGTGCAGGAGGCATCGGTGCAGTGATCCATAAAAAATAAGTACACAAAACTGAGTGAAAATCTATGTGTCATGTAAGTCATTGCAAAGGGCGATTGCTTTTAATCTTTTATGGAATGCAATTTCCATACTTTCTGTCTTTGCAAAAGTCCCGCCTTGGTGAGCAAACAATTTGGTGTCTTAGCAATGTGATCAAAAAGATTGGTCTGGAATACAAACAATGTTGTGCCTCAGCAATGTGGGGGGCGAAACCCCAGCGCTGAAGGGGCATGCATGCTCAGTCATTCCCGTTATTCTTTCCTTTCCCTTCTTCATGAGCCCAATTCTTTGAAACAACCTTGCACAAAGGGGAACCAGTGTGGCCAAGTGGGCATGCGTGCACCTCATGATCTCATGTCGACTTCCCACCAGCCAGACGTTGCACGTGTGCTTGGTGGTGTGCCCTCCTTGGCGCACGCTCAACCTTTGTTAAGTACGCGCAAGGTGAGCAATTTGGGTCCCTTTGTTCTTCGCCAGCAGATGGTGGTGCTGCTGCTGATCCTTGTTGCGAGGGTAAAGGACTCCAAAGGCAGTGGAATCACTCCACACATCAACAAAAAGAAATCAAGTCCACTTAGAACGATTAGCCAATTATCCACCCCAGCGCGTGCACATTGAGATCATTTGTTCCCTGCCCGAGTCACCAGTTATTGTGGCCTGTAAGTGGTTCAAGCCAATCAGCATGGAAATTGCGCCTTGCCCAGTTTAAGATCATAAGCTGCACTTGATTTAGCCCCTGTGCAAACTGGATCCATACCTCCTGCACCAAACCATGAGTAGGATAAGCAGATTAGTTGCCGGTTACTCCATGCTGCTCCACTGCCAGGTCCTCAGCCTGATGCAGTTTGTGTGGGGGCCGCAAGTCCACAGCAGCTCTGCTCAGCAGGGCAGCCGTGCTATTCACCTGTCGGACTCCATCATCTCTGACGACAAGCTTCTTGCTAGGTTTATGTCAGAAGGGCTGCAGCATCTGCAGGTAGGACTCGCTCGATGTTAGAGAGGTGACTCTGTGTCAGAGGCTTTGCTTGCTCACGTCGCTGTGCGGACTCAGTCGCGACAAGTCAATCAACTCCCTGTACCTTTGCAAAGGGTTTCACAACAAGTCCGAAAGGGCTTCGGACCCTTAGCCCAGTAGCACACCTCACCGGCTTAGACCAGTAGCACACCTCATACAGTTTGTATGCCCTCCCGTTGCACAGCTACTGCCTTGTTCTCCGCTCACACACACAACACACACATACGCACAGACACACACATACACACACGCACACAAGTACATTCACACAGGCAGTGGCTCGAGAAGGGGGAGGGTGTGCAAGCCACAAGGGCTCCCCAGGTAACATATTCACGCAGCAAGCGTTTCGGCCTCATTCAATTGCTTTGAACTACATTGCTCATGCTAGCGATGGTCGGCATAATTGCAAACCTGCACACATGATCACCAGAAAGGATTCCTTGCTCTGGACATGAGGCATGTCAACCCCCCTTCACAAGCAAAATTGACTTCCCATGCGTTGTAAAAATGCGCTGTGCTCAGTCTGGTGAGAGTTTGTTCTACTTATTTTCAACGCTTGACAGGCCCTAGCGAGCTCGGTGCTACAGGAGCTCGGTTACTAGAGCAAAAGGCAGTCACCCTGCGCCGAATCCAGGTGAGTTTCAATCAGGCCCACCATTTCTGTTTGTGAGAACAAACACATACTTTTTGAGTCAGGCGGGTTACAGATTTGCTGAAGCATTTGAGAATTAAGAATTATAGCTAAAGCTACAACGAGAAATCAGAAAGTAAGAATCTCAGATTGAGAATCATAGAGTCAAAGCGTCAGGACCCGTTTGATCGGTGCCACGTCTCTGGACGCACTTTCGCACCATCTCCAGGTGACCCAGAGCAGCCAGAGTTACAAAATGATACGAGTGTAGGGTTGACAAAACCGTACATACACGCCGTATATGACCGTATGTTCGATAAAGTTCCTGCAAAAAATGCCGTATGCACACCGTATATATATGCTTTTGGCCAACCCTATACAAGTGTTAACCCTGGTAGGGGCATCACCAGCTGCTTGTCCTGCTTTGCTGGTTAAGAACCAAGCAGGTCATGTTGAATTCACGATGCAAGCTTGAGCCTGTGTAGCAGTTCCAGAGGTGGTAGTTGCGTTTCTTTAAGAACCATATTGGTGCTGCGAGGGAAGCTGAAACACTCACACATACAAACGTACACTGCAGCAAGCCAAACTCTCACTCACATGCAGGAGCTTCACGTTGCAAGTCATGACGGTGACGATGGTGACGATGACGTGGGCAGGGAGGCTGAAGCAGCAGCAGCAGCAGCAGCAGAGAAGGCAGCTGTCCATGTGGCACATGTTGCCTTGGCGCCATCGCTGTCTGATCCGTTCCTTCCTCAGCCGGTGTGTGTGTGTGTGTGTGTGTGTTTGTGTGTCTGTGAAAAAGGCTACGCAATAAAGATCAGAGCTTATGCTGAGGACCAGAAAACCCTCTTCTCCCATGCATTGCTAAAACAGTTGGGAGCCTACCACATTATTTCTTATTGCACCCTTTTTGCCAACCATACTTATCCTCTGGCGTGCAAAACGCAAACCATGCCTACTGCCTCTGTCAACTTTTTATCTACCAGGTGGGTCTTAACACCTTCAGCGTCCTTGAACACCGCCCCAACACCGATTCTGGCCTTGCTTCCGTCCACAGCTTCCCCCCTCAACCCTCGCAGTCTCCCCGACACGTGTCCCAACCACCACACATGTCGCACAGCCAACCACCACACATGTCGCACAGCCAACCACCACACATGTGGCACAGCCAACCACCCAGCCAACTCAGGGGTGAAGAGCAGCAAGTGAGTGCGCACTCAGCACTTCAGTACTAGGAAATGCTAGCAGGCGCTCTCACCTTGCCAACTTAACAGGTATCCTTGCCACGTGCCAGGCGTGGTGCAGTGTGCAGTGCCTTGTGTGCTTGGAATTGCCCGGGTTACCACATGTGCGGCATTGAGGGCAATTGGTGACACATTTGTTTAAACTTCTCCCAGAGACTTCAGCAGTGCTTCTCAGGGGCTCCAAGACCCCACCTACGATTACATTACATTTATTAAGTGTCCAGTCTAAATAGGGCAACATAATACTGTACCTCGCATCCTGGCTTTCTTAGTTTGACAGTCACGTGTGCTTGCCTGCTGTTGCTACAGACAGAGCAGTGTGGTGTGAACTGCTGGTCCGTGCTCAGGGCCATGCATGCACCAAATTCCCCTTGCTTCCCTTGCCCCATAATTGAACTCACTTAGTCACAGTCTACTGCAACTACTAACTACACCGTGGCATCACCTCCTGCAGCTGTGGCAGGTAGCGCAGTATGAACGGCTGAACCGTGATGTTCATGGCCGAGTGCTTCGGTTTGATTTGCCTGTTGTTCACAGATGTACTGCTTGTATTTTTTATGATCATCTGTGCTTGCCTGCAGATAGAGCAGCAGTGTGATTAGCTGGTTTATGCGCAGGTCAAAAACCGTACGCTTTGGTTCTGTAAGGCTTTACACATGTTCTTTAAGGCTTTGTTCTTTAAGGCTTCACAACATGTGAACATAGAAGCGCACATATTCTTAACGGTTTTGTTCTTTAGGCTTCACAACATGTAAACATAGAAGCACACATGTTTTTAACGGTTTTATTCTTTTAAGTCTTCACACATGTAAACATAGAAGCAACATGTAAACATATAAGCATACACACATATATGCAACATGTAAACATAGAAGCAGCAATGCCTTTGCGGCTACTCTGTATCATTGCAGCTGCTGCAAATAGAGCAGCGGTGTAAACGGCTGGTCCGTGCCCAAGAGCATGGGCTAGAGGCAGGCGGCAACCGGCTCCTCACGCTTATGATATCCAGGTATTTGTAAGGAGCAGCACAGCTGTGCAGGCTCCTCACCCTTATTGTGTCCAGGTGTTTGTGAGGGAAGGCTAGGCGGCTAGGCAGCAACAGGCACCTCACCCTTTTGATATCCACGTGTAGCAAATTGGCCAGCTAGGCCAAATAGGAGTCTACGGGGCCATACATGGGGTGCTTGTTCTATGCGGATGTCTGGAGTTTGGGAAGTATCTTGAGTGAATGCACAATTGAACTTGCACGTTGTTTGTGCCCAAATACCAATATTTGGCTTAGTGGAAGGCACGTCAAAAGGTGCGTAAGGCATCCTCATACATCCCTGACCTCTTATCTGCTACCTTCCAGCACCTTTTTTCATTTGCCTCCTTACGTCAACGCTCCTTGTCTGCGCTCCTGGGGGTGCTGGCTTATTTCCATTTGCCTTACACCACCGCTCCTTCTCTGCATTGCACCACCGCTCTTCCTCTGCATTGCACCCTGCATTTTATGCTGCAGGTGCTGGCAGTCTCTCCTCCAGCATGCCCTATCTACTCAAACTCGACCTCTCCTCACCGCCCTGGTTGGAGCAGCAGCTCCTAGCAGTTTTGTAATTGAAAGGGCAGGTGAGGTTGTGGAAAGCATGGAGGGAAGAGCAGACAACCAGGAGGGGGTGATGGAGGGCAGAGGCAGTCAGGCCAGAGGTGGAGGTAGCGGAGGTGCTTTGATGAGCGAGGCTAGGGGTCATGAAGGTGGGAAAGGTGAAAACCCGTGGTCATTGCTCAAGTCCCTTTCAGCACTGGCGCCCCCGGAAGCAGAGAGCTTGCAGTCGGCCTTACCGCAAGCCCAAGACGCACCCGCAGGTGTGCTTATATGTGTTTGCATCTGATTGCAGAAGGCGTGCATGGACCGGTTGCTAGGATGGCTGGCTGCTTTTTAGCTTTCTTCCACCGGATATTGGAGGCGTGGCATGCTTCTTTTATTATAGATGCCAACAGTGATCTTAAAAGGCTAGCGCCTCAACGGTGTGCAAACGTTTTGGCATAGGAAATGGTGTTTCTGGCCTGTAGTGCACGAACAAAATTCATATACTCTGCATTTCTAGTTGCCATGCCCGGCCACGCTGCACGTTTTGGTTTTCCTGCCTAGCAGCCTCCAATTGCATTTGTTGCCAGCAATGAACGACATGTCCAAATTATGAACGTGCGTCTTCGTGCACAGGCCTGGGTGAGGGTGAAGAGGGGGAAAATAAGCACTTTGGGCTTTTTGGCCCACCGTCTTCGCCGCCCTCACGCGCCACTGACCTTGCGTACCCTCCACCAAAAAGTCGGCACGAGTCGCTGGCTGCACATGCAGAGCTGCATGCCGTGAATCAGCACCTGCTAGTGCTCTCTTGCCAGCTTGCTGAGTGCCAGGTTTGTGTTTGGACTGGTTATCTTAATCATCAGTTTGTATAGACACGAATGCACGCTAGCTTGCTGAATGCCGGGTAGTTGGGCTGGGGTTTAGTGGCATACATACAAATCTGCATACCGTCACTTGCCTATGCTTTATGACTGCATTATGTGTAGGGTTGGCCAGAACCGTATGTATCCACCGTGTATGACCATTTTGTGGTTTCTCTGCCAACATACCGTATATACACTGTATGTATATGGTTCTGGCCAACCCTAATTACGTGATGTGGTGGTATGCCACATGCCAACGCATTGACGCTTGCATGCGCAGAAAGCGCAGGCTGAAATGCAGGCAGAGCTAGTGAGCGCAGTGGAGCAAGCTGATGCGGCCCAAGGAGACGCAGATGAGGCAAGTCCTGTTACGACTCAGAAGAAGGAATGCTTATAGGATCTGATGAGAAAGGGGTGCACATTTACTGCATGGGCGTCGTGCACGCCTCTTACCAGTTACAACTTAAATTCTTATGCATGCTGCGTAGAGCTTGGTAGGTTTCTTGTGCAAAGTAACTGCTCGCGTCCATTATAAATTCAGGGAAAACATCGGGAATTGTCGCCCGGTATTGACCGTTAATCCTTGATTGGGAATGTCGATGCATTCAGGTCTATGAGAGAGTAGAAAGTGTTGCAGGCTCAGATCATTTAGCTGAGCATACATCAGTTTTGCTCCAGCCTTCTCTACTCACATGACACTAAGCAAGAAGCAAGCGCCTCCCTCCTCACTTGCGCATGCTTACACAGAAATTGCAAGGCGTTCGACTGACCTTGTCACAATGGCAAGGGGATGAAAGCACCCTGAAGGAAATGCTCCCAGAAGAGCTGAAGGATCTAGGCTGTGAGATGGAGACGGCTCTGGGAAGGGTTCGGTCGGCACATGCTCAGGTCAGAGCTACTTGTGTTATTTTTGAGAGGATGGCCTGCCTTTTCTTCGCTCAGCGGCTTGATTAAAAGAATAGGAGCGAGGGGTCGGATTTCATGTGTCAAGAATGTCTTTGTGTTAGGTGATTTTAAAGTAGTTTGACCAAAGTCTGGTTACAACTCCTTTCTTTTCGATCGTTTAGCAGTCTTTGATAGCTAACATTGCGTTTTGTGCTTTTCCGGAATGGCTGCAGAGTTTCCATCCATCTAAGCTTGCACTAAATGAACGCGCTAAGCACTCCCTGAAACACCCTGCTACACGTACAGGCAGCGGCAGACCACGAGCTCCTTTGCCCGTGTTGTTGGGAAAGGAAAAAGGATTTGGTGTTCTCTTGCGGCCACCTGTGTTGCTCCAAATGTGCGTATGAGCTCTTGGCTCGGGAAAAGCTTGCATTGTGTTACAGACAAATGTGCCCCCAACACTCTGATGTTTTGTCGCGTTTTTAAGCAGAGTAGATCAGAGCAAACATGCAATGATGTACGTGTTAGACCTTTGGCGAACGGTGCAACTTGTATTTAATTCCTTAGATTAAAATGTCATCCACTGACCTACTATGGCCGCAGGCGGGGAGCGTATTGCTGTTTGCCCCATTTGCAGGTATGTACTCCTCACATTGATAAATAAGTGCACTAGATATACTGGTGTAAAAATGGAAGTAAATTCTTGGAGGGGGACCAAAGAGGCTTTAAAATGGGCAAGTCTTAATGCTCTTTGGCTCATGTATAGCCAGCCCAATTGGCAAGCTCCAAATCTTACATTTTATGGATATACCTGTGGGTGTGAAATATGGAGCTAGCCAATTGGAGTGCGCGACATGCTGTGACGTGAAATCCACTTTGCTGCTGAAACTTCATAACAGCTCTCACCATCTGGCGTATATTGTCCCAGTGGTTGGCGAGGAAGAAAAGAAAAGAATAACTACGCAGGCAGTGAAAACCACTCCCCACATTGATGAAGGAAAAGAAAGCCACTTTGGTACGGAGTACCGTAAAGCTCCTTTACTATGCGAGATATCCTAATTAGTATGCCATTTCCAATGGAAAGCACCTATCTATGGCCTCATTTCATTTTGTGAGACCTCAGGAGGCGCAAAAAAAAGTAATGGACGTCAACCCTATTTTTTGGTTTGGGGGCCCTTGACCCCCAAACCAACCAATACCCATCACCCAGTGCCCCCACCCAGACAAAAAGGGTACCAATCTGCTCCGTTTTGAATTTCGCATCCATCTGCATACTCATCAAGATCTGAAACTGAAGTGTTGCAGAGTTATGGGGCAAAAATTGAGATACAAACGCCCATGCACACATGACCTGCCAGGCACCCATAACTGGCTTGCACAGTCCCACATTGCTTCCATTTCTTTAGAATTCCGCTGAATATCTCATGTGGCACAATCCTGTAAGTTTGGGGTAAATTGCTGCTTCATTGCCTTGACTCACCCCGCGGCCTGCGGCCTGCACCCGAACGCGTGTACCTCTGACTTTTGGACATGTCCACAGACCCCCCCTCTTTAACCCAATTTGCTCAAAAAGGGTGCCAATCGACTGGGCTTGAGCTGAGTATTCCGCTGTTATATTTAAAATTTTGAAGAAGTGGCCCAGTAAATCTTTGGAGGGGGGGTCCAAAAAACTTGGACCCCCCCCCCTCCGATTGGACCCATACTTATATCGATCGACAGCTCTCGACAAGAGGATTCCGAGTGTTTAATTTTTGATGGGATTTGGTCATGACGTCCAAAATTTGTGCATCCTGGCGCCTCCTGGACATCTTGTAAAAAAAGTCGAGCATGTTTATGATCCCCTCTGAAAGCTTTTATCCTATCACCTTACTGTCAACCAATTTCTTTACCCTGTCATCATTTTTAACCCTATCACCCAGGAGGCTGTTTTAATCATGATTTTGTGATGCCACGTTTCAAATGAAATATAAATTACATATTCGGAATCCTGACATCGAGAGCTGTCGATTGGCATATGAATGAGTCCATTCTGAGGGGTCGGTTGGTGGGTGGTCATTTAGGGGGCCTCGGAAAATTGGGGGGATCCCCAGGGTTTTTTGGTCACTTACAGCAAGTAATAAATACATTTTAAGAATCCTCAGTCCAAGCCCAGTCAATTGGCACCCTTGTTGGGTGATTTGAATAAGGGGGGGGGTCTGGGAGCCTGGTCATCTGGTCATAGAAATGCATGGAATGCCCCCAAGTAGGTCGCGCGGGTGTGCTCAGGCAAATTACCAGCAATTAATTCCAAACTTGCATTTCGCGTATTTCATTAAACATAAGTTGCATGAATGGAGTAAGAAAGTGCTTTTGCAAATGTTTTGGCTGGAGTTGTGCACTAAACAGGTGATCAGTGCAAGAGCGTGCGCATATCAGTTTTTGCCCTATAACTCTTCAGGTACACAGGCTCCTGCTTTCACCTGCTATCACCTTGCAGAAAAGCCATAGACCGGACCCGCCAAATCAAGATATTTTGAGCCATGTAATTTAAGTTTCCCCTTGGTTTCCCTTTGTTTTTCCTCTTTGCAACTGATTCATTATTGAAGGCAAAAAGCATGATCATTAGGGTGTGATTAATAAGCTAAGTGTGAGAGGAGTTGAGCATTCCCTGCTTAGAGGTGAGATTCGCAACCATTTAAATTGGATGGCCGGCGGGTGCTGCATCTTTGAGGTGTCACAAGATTAACAGCGGTTGCAGCGTGCTTCTGCCAGGAAACAAAAGATTGTGTGTCCATGAATATTGAATACTCCAGTCTTGGACGATGGAGCGTATAAAGTCTGAACAATGTCTCACTCACCGCAATCATTATATGGTTCACAGCTTGCTATCTATAGCATGTATAGTGATGTAACCTTACCTTAAAGCATGTATATTGTGAATTAGTTGTTGATCACTGCTGGTATGACTTTAATGCTAGTCAGTGGTGCACGGACCTTGGCTGCATTCACGCACATATGTAACGAGGTCGGGTTCCATACCATCAGTCCAACTGCAATAGTACCCTTCTGGGAAGCAACAAAATACTCTAAACGCTCTTGGGACTTGCGGATCATCTGCTGTATGGAGAACACCGAAGGCGGAATCTGCCTACAATTAAAATGAAACTAAAAGTAAAATTTACCAAAGTGGTTCGTTCCACCCTCTTTCCCAGACAAAATAGGTTTACCTCCGCCGTCCAAATGATGTACTGGTTGCTCCTTCCGCAAAAAAAAAAGCTACAGACAAGCAATGCAGGGGGGTGAATTATTAGGAGTGGCAAGGGGCAAGGGCTGGGGGAGAATGGGAGAACTTCAGCGGCACCGCCAGCCGCCACCAGCAGATGCACCTTCTCCAGACACCACCGACCCAAAGATCTCAGCATTCTCCAACGAGACATTTACCTCATCAAGTTCAAGTACTGTAAGGACACTAGAGCGCAGAACCAGCTGAGCACCAGGCAAGAACAGCAAAAAGATCTCTGCACCACTTTAACCCTAAGAAGCATGTACTACATCATCCTTTTGGGAATGGGTATCGCCATCTACAACACTTACACGATGGAGCCTTTCTCAAAGAATAAAAAAGATTGCTTCCAAGCTTCATGTGCATTCTGTCAACTACCTCTTTGCCAATATCGTGCAATCAGAGGTGCAGGCCTTCTGGTCCCAATTATAATAATTATTAAGTGGACAAGTTGTGGCATTGTTCTGACTAGGTAATTGCAAGTATACCCTTTTCCAAAGAGTAGGAAAACCTCCGCTGCTGGAAGTGGCAACGCTTCCAGCATGACTAATAAGCGAAGGGGGTAAGGAGCAGGTGACATGCCGGAAATGCGGCATAGTGTGCCATGCCACCCAGGCCCATACCTAGGATTGCTGTTTGTACTGGCAACCATACTAGAGGACCAGTGGGGGAAGCGTTGCAAGCAACGCTGAAAAGTTGGCGAAGCAGTTGTGGGCGTCTTCTTTATTTGCGTGCAACCTTATAACAAATTGCCGGATTTCTTTTGTTGCGTGCATGCGTGCGTGCTTGCATGTGCACGTGTGCCTGTGTACACGCATGCATGTGTATGCGCATTATGTGTGTGTATGTACGTGCGTGCGTGCACACATGCATGCTTGCACATACGTGCAAGTATGTGAGTGCGTGCGTATGTGGAAGTAAGTGTGTGTTGTGTGCATGTGTGTGTGTGTGTGCGTGTGTGAGTGTGTGTGTGTGCATGTGTGTGTGCGTGTGAGTGCGTGCGTGTGCACGTTTGTGTGCGTGCGCATGTGCGTGTGTGTGTGTGTGTGTGTATGTGTGTGTGTGTGTGTGTGTGTGTGTGAGAGAGTGAGCGTCACCTTCCATGCAAGCATGAGCCAACAGACCTCGGCAGCAAAAAAAACTTGAAACCAATTAATAATAGTTCATGTCAAATTCATCAGAAACCAATTTTTTGACGAACCTCCCCAAGGTCTCGCCCCCAAATTGCGAGCTCAGGAATACATGCTGACGGAGCCTATCAAGTTTGTGGCTGTCCGGGGGGTCTGTGCTGAATTTCTGGGCTGGTCAAACCTTTCTGTCTCAGACTGATTACTCCAGCGTACTCCTCACGTCACCCCAGCCTTCCTAAATTTGCAGCTGTTCCATCAGCATACTTAAGGGGCTGGCCAAAGTTCCAGGGCGGGAGGTGTGCTGAGCATTTAAGTTTGGCCAAACTTTTACCCAAGTTTCAACTTTGGTCCATATAACTTCACATAGACAACTTGAGCTCTCCAACTTTTGGCTACCCTCCTAGCAGTTTTGTTTGGGAAGCTAGCCAAAGTTTCAGGGCGGGGGGTGGCCTGGGTGAGGCTGGGTGGCCACGCATAAACTTTGGCGAGATTAATAAGTTAATAAACCTAGGGGCTACGCCCCTGAAGGGGGCTTCGCCAAAAAATAGCGTCTGATAGTTTGACTTCTCGACGTCGACTAGACCTCCCCAAACTGGAATTGTGGAATGCAGAGTTAGACAAAACAGGATAAGTTAGGCAAGAATTGCACAATACACTGTAAATGGCGTCACATCTAGCTATAACCCTCCCATCCTGGCCTTGTGTCATCCACGGGTTTTAGGCGTCACAACTCCATGCGGAAGCTTGTTGGCATATGTGAATGCCGTGCGCATGGTTGCACATGTGCGCTTGATAGGGTTGTATAGTCCTGAAAGCCAAAATGTATAGAGACGCTAAAGTGAATAGAAGGTAGTTTGCGTTGCTGACACAACAAATTTGTGCATTTATGCTGCAGTGATCTGAAGCTGTACAAAGGGAATGACGGTTTTAACTACTACAAAATAGGTAGTCGTTTGTTTGTTTCACACCTGGGGCCTCCAGAACCATTGCCTGCAGACTGCGGTTTTGTTGGTTGGGAAGGTGACCCAGTGAAATTATTGTAGCAGGGGGCTCATGGCGGCACCGCAACTTGCCATGCTTCCAAAAGAAGGTGTGCACCCACTCCTGAGGACAAAGAAAGGGAAAATGGGTTGCTTGCAGTAAAAAGGAGAGAAGCTTAGCATGTTTTGCTGCTCCCTGCATGCCAGCTGAGCATCGTTCACTGAATTGGCAGCCTTGCAGCTGGGGCATAATTGCCAAACCTAGATTTAATGTTTAATATGTAGTCTGCAACGATAAGGTGGTGGACTTACGATTTTGATTCTCAATTGTTGCGAACAATTCGTGTGCTACACAGACATCCATGTGTAGAGCTCACCTCGTGATGCATCTTGAAGAGCATGCAGTCTACCTGCGAGTTGAGTGGATGAGTTTAGTCCTTAATTGTCAAAGGCAAATGCCTAGAGCACGGAACACCAGCCACGACGCTACAGTCAATTGTTATGCATAATACAACTTTGCCTTTGTTTGCAGTACGCTACCCAAGAACATGGCAATGGACATCGCAGTTCAGTGGCATTGGAAGCAGGCATTGCTTTTAATTTACCACATTGCGAACATTGTCCACTGGTGCGCTGAGCAGGAGCTGCTCGTAACCAGCTAGCTGGTATTCGTTATCAATCTGCACCAGACTTTCCTCGTACATTGCTTCCAGGAACTGCAGGTCAGGATGCAAGAGAGAGACCGTGTAGATGCACCCCCAGCTGAGTCTGCCTATTCTATGGGTTGTAAAAGCAAGCTGGCGCAGATCATTTTTCAAGCAAGGCTGGTCTCAGGTGGGGAGCTGCAAAGGGACGCGTATTGACAAGGTGCTACAAATCCTTTTTATATAAAACCCTGAGAGACAATTACAAAGGAACTCATTTATGATGATTCAATACATATATACACATGCAGATACACACACACACGCATAGAGGCTGCAAATACAGAGTGCAAACGTTGATCAGGACTGCAACTGCAATTCCCTTTCAGGCAAATTTCTAAAAGACCGCCACAAACAATTTGCTCACATGTGGTGACTTGATGGGGTCGCTGAGCATATAGTCCATGTGGCATGCACCCTTCACACTTTTCACATAGTTCATCATGTGGGCTGTGTGCGTGCCATCACGTGAGCATGTGCGTGCCATCGCGTGGAACTCAGCTGGATGGTAGTAGTCACAGACGTTGCTCCAGCTCATGCTGGTGGGCTGGAGGGACGCGATGTGGGCAAGCAGGGCTGGGTTGGCAGGGTCCACCATGCCGTGGTTCACCTAAAGTTATGTAGTGACATGGTGAACCGATAGTTGCAGGTCATGCGGAGGGAAGCAAAGGGAAATTGTTGCTGCAAAAAGCATAATTGGAAAAGGTACCAACTTGCAAAAGGTACCAAAGGGGAGTCGAAAAGATACAAGGGAAGAACAACGCAGGTAACCCAGCAGAAGCATGAATAATTGGTATCGTCTCCTGGGAGGTTTCGTGATCTGGCAGCACTGCCCACAGGGGCACACACCTCCAAGGTGATCTGGCTGCTCTTGACAGCGTCTGCCAAGCATGCAATGCGCGTGCGCAGGTACTCCACTCCGGCAGCAATAATGTCAAGCTGACCGTTGCTCTTGAAAACACGCTCAGATACATCCTTGAAGGGTATGGTCTGCAATTGCACAGAGACATGTATATGATGGGATTAATGTTAAAGTCGCTTCATAACTAACAAGAAACAGGCACCAGATGTTAGCAAAAAAGCACCATGATCTCTTGGCCTACAGTCAGTGTTAGGGGCAAGGAAAATTGGGGTGAGATGACGCTCTCTGCAGAGCTGTAT
>Ga0307968_1001585_pt1 | contig 18667 bp, 18 predicted proteins | sample OrgLakmetagen650_FD_201834 | JGI IMG/M metagenome (GOLD analysis project Ga0307968, IMG submission 201834) | Saline water microbial communities from Organic Lake, Antarctica - #650 | ecosystem: Environmental > Aquatic > Non-marine Saline and Alkaline > Saline | place: Antarctica: Organic Lake...
CTCTCTCTCTCTCTCTCTCTCTCTCTCTCTCTCTCTCTCTCTCTCTCTCTCTCTCTCTCTCTCTCTCTCTCTCTCTCTCTCTCTGTGTATATATATTTCTCCTGGATGTTCATGCCAGAGGCCAGCCTACTTATGGTGTAGAATCAGCAGGTCTTCAGCTTAGATGTACTGAGCCTGTTCCCCTGCCAGCTCGGGCTGGGGTGAAAGCCTAGCACAGTACGTGACACAGACCAGGTCACTTGGCAACCTGCCTGACTGCGCTGCAGGTGGGCCTGGCAGGCGTGTGGGTGCTGCTCTCACTCCCATTGCCTTTGCAGGAGCACCAAAAGGGTTTGTGCTCCACGCTGGACGCAACGCAGGGAAGGAGGACAACGGTCCTGCATTACTAGGTGGGTCAGTAATGCACTGTAATGTACGTTAATGTACGCCTCACTAGATTTTACATGTATTTATGCCTCACTAGGTTTCTGATGTACACCTTCCATAGTCAATAATGCACGCCTCACTAGGTTTATGATATATGCTTTTTGGATTTGTGATGCACGCTTCATTGGATTTGTGATGTACGCTTCATTGAATTTGTGATGTACGCTTCATTGGATCTGTGATGCACGCTTCATTGGATTTGTGATGGACGCTTCATTGGATATGTGATTCACGCTTCATTGAATTTTTGATGTACGCTTCATTGGATCTGTGATGTACGCCTCACATCCTGGAATGTGTACGCACGTGGTTTGCTTGAGTATGAGAGGAAGCAAGGCTTAGGGGTGCTACCTTGTCATTTGGCTGCTGTGGCCCTTACTTCTTATTATGAAGTGTATGAAGACCGAAAAGTCAAAAATGAGGAGTAGGCTGTGGGAATCTGCTTATAAAAAGGTGGTTGAGGTGTTTTTCCTTTTTGGGTTTCTGATTTGACCGACGCCAACACACACATATGCACTCTCACTTGAAACACATACTTGCAGACGATGCATGGTTCTTTGACTTACGCAAGGCAACTTGGCGGCTGCTGGGGATAAGCGGCTCTGGTCCGTTGCCCTCTGCGCGGAGGTACCACGGCTACACCCACGGATACGTGGGGGTTCCTGAGGCAGGGGGGCGGGGGCTATGGGGGAATGCGCACAAGACGGAGTCGGTGCTGGTGGGCGTGATAATTGGGGGCAGCGTGGACTCTCCGTCTCATGTGTGTACAGGTGAGCGTGGTTTGTAGATAGAGAAGAGGACAGGTGGTGGGGGTGCGTGCTGTTGGCTATGAACACCTTCACTCATCTTTCACGGATGTAAAGACCCTTAACAACTGTTGGAAGATGAATAGCTGAATGATTGAAGAGAAAACGAAATGCTTATGGTGCATCCATCACGATACAGGGACGACTGTTATGTATGGCGTTATTAATACCACCTACCACCTGTTTACCTTCTTTTGCGTGTGTTGGGAATCCGTACCGCCGGTCTTCCTTCCCTCTCTGTGGTTGGGAGTTACGCTACTCAGCACTGACGTGGCTCCTTTTATTCAATTAATGTGGGGAGTGATTTTCACCGCCTGCATAATTTCTTTCCTTCCAAAGCAGAACAGTATAAAAGCACGATCTCGGACTTCAAGCAGCTTCAAACCATAGCGCACATGTTGCTTTCACAGGTGATGCCTGGGCCTTCACAGTAGACTGTAGTGTGAGCCACATCACGTGGATTCGGCTGCCAGACATTCCATATGCCATTTATGACATGCACGCGGCTGCTCACAAGCAATCAGTTTATAGTTTTGGGGGGCATTTGTGTAAAGACTCCAAGAAGGACCTGCCTTTCTCTTATACGAACCAGGTGGGTTCTGATGGCTTGGCTAGTTGGCTAGATATTTTGCGACATTGCAAACGCTCTTATTATATGGATGTGCTACCTTACTTTTTGCTGTGTGTATATTTGAAGTTGCTAGAACTGTTCCCACTCACTTTTCAAATTGCATAGTGCAGCGTCAAGTGCAAATATAGCGTGAGCTTGCTCTGAATTTTGCTCGTGTTGATTGTGCACCCAAAAAGTTTCAATTCTCTGGAGTTATAAGGCAACGCAGTTTTGGGGCGCTATGGCACGTTTGGTGGAGGAGTGAGTTTAGTGGAGGAGTGAGTTTGGTTGGAGGAGTATGTGGTATGGCATGTTTGGAGGAGCAAGTTTGGAGGAGTGAGTGGTATGGCACGTTTGGTGGAGGAGTGAGTTTAGTTGGAGGAGTGCGTTTGGTGGAGGAGTTTGTGTCACCACTACTAGCAAAGTCTTTTTTTTCTTTTTTTCTTGAGTTTGGTGGAGGAGTTTTACGGTACCCAGTACTAAGCGGCTCCTTTTTGAGTGACTTCTTGACTGGCTTAATTTTGAGTTTGAGCGCTTACTGCGAGTCTTTGCTCACTATGCGCTGATCTTACCATCTCAAACTTCTACTTTTGCTTTTCCTGCGCAACCAACACATGCAGGTGTGGAAACTGAATCTGGCTCCTCTTGTCCTGCCACACATAACAAGGAGCTCCTCTTGCCACATCCAAGGAGACAGATCCATGGATTTGAAAGACAATGAGCTTTAAGGGCGAGTTAGCTTTTTCTGTCAGCAACAGCACTGAGTTGCAACAAAAGAAGAAATTACGCATGCAGTGAAAAACCGCTCCCCACATTGATCAAGGAAAAGGAGCTGCTTTGATTTCAAACACCATATAACACCTTATGACACCAAAGAGGAAGTACCGTTGCTTATTACATTAGCTACAGCTGCTTTTCCTTTTTTGTTTACTCCTGGTGATTCATATTTGTGAAAGCCTCAGAGGATGCAAGCCGCCAAGAACAGTGCTTGCTGAATTCCACTGTTCCTTGTTCAATCTTTGGATGAGAAGAGCGCTAATTCCCCCCTTCTATCATTGTACGTAATTGCTAGACAAGGACAACATTACGCTGCATAAATTAAGCAGAGTTCAAGGAAGTCTCTGCAGACAATGGCTAGCTTGGACCCAGTGAAAGAATCCAAGCTTGTTCAAAATGCTTGCGTATTGACTTGTGTTCTATGGGCAGAACGACTTCTACTTATGAAGAATGACAGTAGCTACAAGCGCATGTGAAGTTTGCTTAAACTGACAGAAGCAGCCAAATGTAAGCTGTGTCACCAACACAAATGCTGTTCAGCTAATGTAGCTTAATTCTCGAAGGTTGTCCTCAAAAACCTTTGACCAAGCACTCGAACGAGACGCAGGTGAGAAATGTGGCCCTCTGACACCCAAAAATTTCCACCTCGCTTCAAAACAAATCCGGAAAAGCAGCCTGACCAGTGTAGCCACGCACCGTGACAGTAAAATCGTAAAATTAAACAGTGGAAAAATAAATCGTGATTTCCCCGTGTGCTGAAATGCACTCGTCGTAGCTGGTTGCAAGTTTATCATTAACACGATGAAATGAGAAGGCTACGCTAGGAGAGAGCAATGAAACAGGAGCATTCATACACAAAACCGGTAAGTGACGTAACGGCCAGCCGTTTCACTAGGCCTCACAATGCGCACCACCTGGCCTCGTTGCAACCCAAAGTAGCGAGCCACGGGGTCCGCGTGCTGTGCAGGTGTGTGCAGGAGGTGAAAGCAGAGGAATCATTGAAGCAAAAGTCTAGAATTGGACGGAATTGGCAAGTGTTAAGAAGTTAAGACGGAATGCAAAGTAATCCTAATAGACCTGAAGAGATTATCAATTGGTAATAATTTGCTTAGGTACGGCAGCAGGGGCATTTCAAGCGGCTGCTGTCTGTTTTTACGTGGCCAATTTCTTTTAACACATTTCTGAAGCAGAGTTGTATGTTTGCCGTTTGGTAGTCGGAATCCTCCTCAGACTAAGGCAGGCACGGTGGGAGCGGTGTAATGCTGAGGTAGTGCAAGCAGCGTTTGCTTAGTATACCTTTCGATAGGCTTGCACCGAGCGACTGTGTGGTGGAGAGCACGGCAGGTTCAGTGCTGTAGGGCTGGCTATAAGACTCGGTAGTTTTTGTGGATTGGCAGTGGCCAAGATGGGTGGTCATCCCTGTAGACCCTTAGCTTAGCTCTGCAATGTCTGTGCCTGGTGCTCTTGCTTGTTTGAGGCTGGTACTCCAGTCTCTTTGTGACTTCTTTCCTCCTTCTGGTACTCTGTTGGACCTCTCTGACTGGGCCTTTTTTGTCTGCCGGTAAAGAAGTTTTACGGTACTCGGTACCAAAGTGGCTTACTTTTCCTTTTGCTGGCCGTAAACTGAAAGTGGGCATTCACGATTTCTAAAATATGAACAGCAAGGGCGCATAGATTAGAAACCTATGTGCCCTACAGCTGCTGTCCTGCACTACTATAGCAGCTGCCCTAAAGTTGGTGGACTTGTTTGTCAAAGTCTGCCTAAAACTCTTTTCTTCCCTCCCCTAGCTTAGTAGCTCTTTTCTAGGACTGTCGCTGAATGAGGCTGACTCAACTCTGAAAGCATACAGCACCTGGGAAATACATACAGCACCTGGGACATACATACAGCACCTGGGACATACAGCACCTGGGACATGCGTGCACACTCACCTGTATCCGTGGAAGCTGTGTGTCCTTGACCTTGTATCTATCCAGCAGCACCTGCTTCTCTTCCTTCAACAGGATCCTATGCTCTGGCACGAGCACATGTTCTGCACAGAGGAGGGCCATGGCACAAGATAAGAGTGCCGGTGAACGGTGGGCTAATCCTTGATCTCACGTGCATGTGCAGGAAGTGAGGCAATCATCACGGGAGTGTCAAGAGAGGGCTTTTGAGTGGAAGTCTAAAGGGTACAAACTACGTCCTGCATACATACTCGCACTCCTCACACTCAGTGCGCTCATCCTCCACCTATCTGCGCAACGACAAGCAAGCATGCATGCAAGCATAGGCAGCTGCATCAACCACGCAGCACACGCCAAATTGCCAATACATCAGTGCCAATGATCAACCTACGAGGGGTTGTGCAAAAGAAAGGCACTGGCTCGTAACAAGGGGAAATAGGTTAAGTTAACGGTAGTGAAAACAACTCTCCCCACATCAATCAAGGAACAGAAGCAATTTTGTTACCAATTACTGAAAAGCTCCTCCACATGTACAATCAAGGCACGTGGCCTTGTGTGTTACCTGTGATGTTTACCAGCAGCTCGTTCTCTGTGAACTGCTCTATGTGCAGCTTTGGCATGAGGTCGCTCAGGCATTGCTTGGCAAAGGGAGTCAGGTTGGAGGAGATGACCATGATAGCACGCGACACGCTTTCCGACTTCATGCGCTCAGCAACAACCTGTGTGTGCGTACGTGTGTGAGTAGTGTGTGTGTGTGTGTTTGTGTGTGTGTGTGTGGTGTGTATATGTGTCAGTGGCGTATTTGTGCATGACATTCACCAAGAAGCTATAAGATTGCTGAGCAATGGCCATCTTGTTGGTTCCTTTTTTTGCTTGCTGACACCTCAATCTGCTGAGAAGGAGTTGCAACACTGTGCGCATGACCTTAGGGGCGTTTTTGGAAACGGGTGCTCATTAACCTGACATGACACCGACCTCTGTTTGTGGTTTGAAAGCAGTTACTATGAGTCATGTAGGTTGTGGTTTCTGTGAAGCAGCATCTGCAAGAGGCAGACGTCTGGGATACAAGTGTGGGCCCATGCACATGCAGGCAGTGAAATAAGGAGTTGGGGAATCGTTATACCAGAGGGAACGTGGGGAAACTGGGGTGGCGCAAGCTGCGCGTGTTTATGTTTCACTAAATACGTCAGCCTGCAAGTATTCCTTAGGCGGCTGCTGAAGTCGATACAAGCGACTGCACGTTACTTTGTCTCCATCAGAGGCTCCTCAGACAGTAGCAGTCACAAGTTTGCCGTAAATATTTCCTGTCGAAATTTGTCTGTGGCCTTGTGCCGCACCTTGATGGTCTTGACGCCCACTTTTTGCTCCTCAGGGAAAAACACAAACATCTACGGCAGCGAGCAAGCAGGCGTAAATGGTTCGGATGAGAACATGAGACATGATGCGCGCGTGTGTGTATGTGTGTGTCTATGCAAACGTGTGCGTACCTAAGTGAGCATGTCTTGCATGACATGATGCATGTCTAAGAGTGTGTGTGTATGTGTGTGTGTGTGTGTGTGTGTGTGTGTGTGCGTGAGAGCGTGTGCGCGCGTATGATTGAAGCCGCACCTGCTCTGTCGGGTCATCCTGCCGTGGCACAAGGATGGTGAGGTCATCCTTACGAGGATTCTCACCGTAGCGCTCTCTAAACATGTCCTTGGTCAAATTCAGTTCCTCCTGCAGAAGGCAGTCAAGTTGTCACTGAAGGTCAATTGACGCCGTACACTCACACATGCACGAGTGTCACGTGATAGCAATAGGTGTGCTGTAACAAGTGTTTATTATGACCATACGTAGGGTTGGCCAGGACTTTTTAGTGTATCATATGGTAGTAGTACAGTCATTGTCATATACACATACTTTATGGGTGCACATGTTCATGTACCCGGCCGGGCACACGAGCATTGCACACTTTTGTGATGCACCATGTATCCCTATCTTTGCGACTTGTGTTGCATCAGGCTTGTGTTGCATCTGACGGTGACACATCAAAACAGACATTCAGTGGAAAAGAACATGACAATGCCTCCAAACAAAAAAACTTCTCACCGTGCTAACCAGGTAACCTCTGTCCTTGAGCATCTGCAGGCAGGTGTGCCTTATTCTATACAAGCGGTTCAAGGCCTCCATCCTAGCTTTCTTTTCTCCTGCTTCTCGCTCCTACAGCTTAAAAATTGCCTCAAGACGACCTTGCGTTAACAGCCTGCGCATTGCGAGAGCACGCACATGCCCAAATTTGTGTGTGCATGCTTGTGTGCGTTTGGGCCATGTACATGTGGGGTGTGTGTATGCGAGTATTTGTGTTTGTGTGTGTGCACGTATACGTGCGTGCGTGCATGTGTGATTGTGTGTGTATGTGAGTATGGGTGAGTATGGGTGAGTGCGTGTGTATGTGCGTCATGTGTTGTGCGTGAGCGTGCATGCGCGTGTGTACATATGTGTGTGATATTTTGATATCGTGCACGTGTTTGTCTGTGCGTATTTGTTTTTGTACTGTGTTTGCGTGCATTTGAGCACGTGTGCGTTTATGTGTAAGTGTATGTGCGTGTGCTTATGCGTATGTTTGTGTCTGTGTTCGTGTGTGGGCGGATATGTGCATGCTCGCGTTTGTGCATGTGTGTATGTGTATGTGTGTGTGTGTGAGTGTGTGTGTGTTTGTGTGTGTGTGGTGTGTGTGCGTGCGTGCGTGAGTGCGTGTGTGTGTGTGTGTGTGTGTGTGTGTGTGTGTGTGTGTGTGTGTGTGTGTGTGTGTGTGTGTGTGTGTGTGTGTGTGTGTGTGTGTGTGTGTGTATGTATGTATGTATGCGCGCACGTGAATGCATGAGATTCTAATGCTTAGAGCCTGCTTCAACCATGCATGCATAGGAGAGGGGGATTTTTGCGGCACAGACAATCTGATCCTGCCTCAGAGTGGGTACAGAGACGGCTCTTCAGCGTCCTGTGCTTCCTTTAGGATGGCCTGCGTGCAAAGAGGAGGGTAACATTTTCAACGTAGGCAGGAGTAGCAGGAATGGCAATGTGGCAAGCCAGGATTGCTGTTTAACCTACCTAATGGTATGCTTCTTCACAATTCCTCTAGAAATTGATATGACAATTAATATTTAATTTTGGTAATTTTAAGGCGTACCTACGGTATACAATTGTAACTTGCTTCAACCTGCCTTGACTGATGAAGGGAACTCACTAGGTTTCAGGGCTTTAGCTCCCCTAATGGAGGGCCAGCCTGTGAAGACACTGTTTGTCACGCTTCGGCGTGGCTTGATGGGCAAGGCTTACTTCCACAAGCGGGTCTTAGCTGCCTTGGGTCTGCGCACTCGTCACCAATGCGTGGAAAGGCCTAACAATGAATCCATACGAGGAATGGTGGCCAAGGTGACACACACACACACACACATACACACACACACACACACACACACACACACACGCGCGCACACACAAGCAAACATACACATTCACAAGCACACACATATACGCACACATTCACAGACACACTTATACACGCACACACGCACACACACAAACGTTCACGCACATGCACACACTCACACATGTACAAACACACACGCACGCACATACACACACACACTTACACAGATACAACATACGCAGCACTCAAACGCTCACACATGCAAACAAGTAAACCCATACTCAAGCAGCTAACTGCACTCTGATATCAAATATCCTTGATGAGTAAGCACAATTCATGTGTACTCCTGCGCAGGTATCCCACTTGGTAATCGTGGAGACTGATCGCATGTTCTACCTGCAACGCATGCGCGACTACTACCAACAATGTACACGGGACCCTGTTGCTGTGGGCCATGGTGCAAGCGTAGCTGCGGCCAATGCTCGCCAGAATCAGGTATGAATGACTCGAAACGTTTGTAGGTGTAGCACTGAAACCTGGATGTGTTAGCATTTTCCCAAATACAAACTCACTTTAACCGTTTGTAGCTGTTTCATTAGACTGAGCTTTTTTGTAAGAATTTTGTAAGAATGATAAAACGGTTAGCACTTGCCGTCAAATTCATAATATTCATATGCACGCGTGCTCACGTGTCCACCCCCCACAATAACACACACGTATACGCATGCACTAAGTCATACTTACACAAACACGCCCTGCCCTGCCCTGCAGATCATGACCACCACCCCCCGCCTCACCAGCCCCCGTGTGCTGCCCGCGTCCGTCCTTAACAAGCTACCCCCTACGTTGCGTACCCAGCAGCTAGCCCCCTTACACCCTGCACACTCGGTGCTGGTGGCCCCACACATGCATGAGCACATGGAGCGGCTGCCGCAGCAAGGCAAGAGGACCTCACCCCCTGCTGAAGGTGGGTGTGTGCCTTGCTGTGCCCCAGTGATTGTTGGAATCCATGTGCGGCCAAATGGGGGGGCTGGGGCGGCTGGAAATGGTGATACCTGACTATGCTGAAACCCTCCTCTTAATCCATTGTTTTGTGATGCTGCAAGGCATGCTGGGTTGCTTTATCGGTTGCTGTACGTTGGGATGGTTGTGTGCATGTAAGTGAACGTGTGTGCGTGCGTGCATGCATGTGTAGTGGTTGTGTATATGCTCATATCTCATACCAAATGCGCAGGGTTGTTGGGTGCTATTTGCATCGGCTCCGCTGTTGCATGTTTGTTTTTACTTGACATACATAATATAATTGTTGCAGGCAGGTTTTAGGGGCTTCTGTAAACAAGTTGAGTCAGTGTTTAACGTTCACACACATACACGCACACACACACACATACACACCCACATACAGGCATACGCACGCACGCACACTCTCACACACATAAACATACAGGTGGTGAAAAGGCCTATATATACGGCCCAGCAGCTGCCACAGAGACTGCCTCCGCCTCAGCTGTGGTGCATCGGCTCTTGAAGCAGCGCAGCCAGATTTTGCAGAACCAAGACGGAAGGCTGTTCAGCGAGCGCGTGATGCAGTTGAATAAAGCTATCATGGAGGCACGGGAAAGACAGTACCAGCAGGTTGGTCACATGTTTGAGTCGTTGACAGCATTCTTTCCTGAGATCCATGCTGGTAGCGTTACCCTACCTGCGTTCTATTCATCCTATTTCTTTGTCCATCGGTGCGTAGATGTTGTGAAGGGTGCACAGGGTCAGGAAACCAAATTTCCAGATTAAAGGGGTTAAAATCATCTCATTAGGCGCCCCAGCTTTGTTAGAGAAAGGCGCCTACACAGTAAGTGAAAGCACACTTACTAAACAAGTTGCAGCTATCAACCACATTTACTTCCACTTGCGCCTTATTACTATAAATGGTACTTAGTAGGTGCCAGACCCATCAGCCCAACAGGTGGCTGCCAACCATTGTATTACTATTAATATAATCTATTACTTATTACCCATTCATCAATGACGTGCTCGAGTGTGCTTCCTGGCTTCTATGTACTCCTATTCACAGCCACACACATCATGGTGCACAATGCACACACAGGAGGTGGCTCAGCGCTTGCATGCCATAAAGGTGAAGCAAGTGCTAGGCGGCAGGAAATTGAAGAGCCCCGGCCATGGCGCAGGAAGTAGGAGGGGCATGTATGACGAGACAAGGGCAGCAGTGAACGCAGCAGCTCTATCGCTTGGCCATGACAGTGGTGCCTCATCTACTAGCACAGCCACTAAGAGGCAACAAGCCAGTAGTTCCGTGGCAGCGGGAAGCTGACACGACTAATGTTTGTATTTCGTGCTGTTTTTCCCAGTCCAGCAGGACCTTATTTCTTTTCACTTTTTATTGAAGAAACAGGAATTAAAGAAGTAAGAAGTGCAGGGTTGCCGGACAAATATACAGAGTTTACAGAGTAAGCCATCAGTCAAAACGCGGGACTGCTAGGCTGTTGCGGACAATTATACAGCCAAAGAACTCAGTGGTTTGCCTGGGTGCGACAGCAGCTCAGAAGATCATACAATTACATATTGGATCGAAGAGAAATGAATGGTGCTGGCTTGCTCTCTTTTGCGAGCGCGCTGATAGCCTTGAATGGGGGGGCCTTGGCGTCACGTGTCAGTTGGAACAGAGCCATTTCACTTGTGCATAGGAACGCGCCTGGGACAAGGGAAGGGGAATGGATGATTGACAAAGGTTTCATGTAATAAGGAAAATAATAATTCACTCATGCAAAAAGGCATGCTTTACATGAAAATGTTGACCACAGCAAAGATGTGGACATGGATGCTTCTGCGAACGGCCCTCCTGATCGACATCAAGTGGCTTACAAATGTTATTTGTTTAGGCGCTGGCAACTAAGTGCTGCTTCGTTTGATCACGCTGGATGCGCGTGCGAACACCACCAGCATAGCCTTTTCCTTTGCAGCCTGTTGACCTCAACAACCTCAACAGAAAACAAACCCACTCCTCATCACATGATTTGTCACCAGTGGTGCATGGCGCCAGCACTAATGCAAAATAAGGCACCAGAGTCGGTTGATGAGCACGTCGTTTTGTTGTTGTGACTGAATTTGACATGACAGCACAAGAATAGCATGCTAAGGAGGAATACTAGGTCCTACAATGCCTTGCTCTGCACAAGGATACAGGCGGCAAGATGTGCGACCCTCGTCCATCTAAGTAATAATCTGCCAGTTATCATCTTAAACAGGAGGGCAAAGCAACACCTGCAACAGCCTGCCGGATATAGCCAACTAAAGGATTTCTTTTTTTCCTTTGAGAAATTACCAGAGGGGGTCTACGAAGGCCTGAAAAAGGGGTACTTTTGAAATGTGAATTGAGTATGGGCGCCCCAGCTGGCAACAATCAAGCTCAGTACCCAGAGGTAGCTGCTGATAGCACTTGGGCTTAAATGTTGACAGCCGGGGCAAAAATGTCTGTTTTCCTGCGGCTTGAACCCTATTTTTCACCACCATTCTCTCATATCTCACCACCCACTGACCTGATTTGTGTCATTTCCACATGTTTGTCAAACACGGTCTGCATCAAAAAAGTCACATTTCAGGACATTTGCTCCGTCGACCCCCTCTGAGAAATTACAGCTTTTATTTGAAATGGGAAATGGGTCTTGACATCCAGAGGGTCATCACCATCACGCTGCAAAACTTGTTTCAACTATATGTACTCTAACTAGTATTACTCTCTCATCTGGAGCCAGTGTCAGGCCAGCCTGACACTCTCCTGAATCCCAGTGCCATCGAATTACCCCTCTTGTTCCTCACGGCGGAGTATTTTTGCCTCGATGCATAAATCACATGTAGAATCCTGTCACCAATTATCTGATCCAGAGACTCTCCAGTAGAAAAACGCACATTTCACTGCCTGCGTAGCCTTTTCTTTACTTTGTGGAAACACACAAGAGACAGTCTTGCTCCCTTGCTGCAATAGGTAAATGCACGCTACTGGATTAATAATGGCAGTGCTGCAAACACGCCATACAGCCCATCTTGGTGATCTTGTTGCTTTGTACGCACCTGCATTTGACATCCGTTGCAGGGCAACCGAGCGGTCATGCTCCTTCTGGCTGCTTATTCCGTCCAGGAGCAAATGCACCTACTCATATGCAATTAAAAATCAAGAAGAGGCGAGCCATGACTGTTATGATGCATAGCAAGGCTGAGTGAGACATGTGGATCGTCTCATTACTTGAACGTTGAGCGAGCACAAGTACAAGAGCGACTGTACCTACTTTATTCCTTACTAGTCGTCCCCATGCAACCCCCCCCCTCCCCGCAAATAGGGCCAATACCCCTAAAATGGGCATGTCTCCCCAACCACTCCACCGTTTTGGGAGCTGAAAGTTGTGTTGGATAGCCTTATTTTTTCTTTACTGCCTGCAAAGAGAGCAGGCGCAAAGACCCAGTGGGTGGCTCGCAATAAAAAAAACCAAAAGGACTTGATAATTTACTGCATGTAACAGACAGACAATTCCACCAAACTTCAACCAGACCACCGATTGGCCCCATTTCAATTATAATGTAATTAATATTTTAGACCGCAATTGTGAGAGCAAAAACCGGACTGAAACTCGCAGCAGGTATGGAGCGACAGATTTTTTTATGTCTGTTCCCCCTGTGTCCCTTGTGTGAGTGCCTCCCACTCGCCGGCTTTCCCAGTACCCCTGTCCCAAATTCGACCTTGCAGCATTGTTATACAACATTTATAATGCCTATACCTATCTTGAAGCAGGGGTCGATCGGGGCAACTTCAGAAATGCACCTTTTCCCTGCCAAAGTGGGTGCAGAATACGCACCGGGCCCCACACAGCCCCTCAGAACGCCGAATTTCCAGCAGATGTCAATGGTTTAGATATAATATCAAGTATCTTGCATTCAGATGAGGTATAGGGGGCTTTGAATAGGGTGAACTGCTTATTGGCACTGTTTGGGGTGACTTTGGCGTGGGGACGACCTGCTTGAAATTCATAGTGCAGTAGCGCACAAGAAAAGAAAAGCTCACCCTACTCACCTCGACCCCCCTCTCTAGCAAGTCCAATGTTGTCTGCAGCACACACACATGAGCCTCAATGCCCACAAGTAGCACCTGCATGTCAAGTGGTATGAGACATAATATTAAAACTAATTGTTTTGCACATTTTTAAGGTTGGCCAGAACCATATATATACGGTGCATATACGGTATTTTTGGCAGGGAAATCACCAAATATACGGTCATATACGGTGCATATATACGGTTCTGGCCAACCCTACACATTTTGCACGCTCCTGATTACTGTACGTAATGAATACTTTCATTGGAAAAGAAGCAGTCTGATTCCTGACTCTTTACTCAATCCTTGTATCATCACAAATGGTACAAAGCTGGCGTGCCAGTAGATATTGACCAACCTGCTTCACTTGAGCCATATTCTGGAGATGAGCATCCACCTCGGGAGTCATCATAGAAAACAACGTCTTTTCAAAGACGCGGTGGTGGCTCGTGCCAGGAGGAGGTAACGGGCCTCCAGCCAGCGGGAAGGCTGGTGGCATGACCTGAGCAATAAAAGAATGAAACTAACAGCCACAAATTCTTGCACACCGGTACCTTAATTGCTCCTTACTTGATGTGGAGAGTGGTTTTTGCTGCCTGTGCAGCTATCCTTTTTTTCCTTTTGTTCTTGCACCAACACTTGCTAAGCCAGTTCAGTCAAGCGGTGGCAAAACGCTGAAAGCTCCGCACGCACATTACGCATGTGACTGATTTGTTATGACAAGAAACTTTGCCTGCTGCATCTTCTGACGATAATGATTTCCAGCAAGCATCGGGGTCAAGGAAGAGCAGTACCTCCATAAGCTCTTGTGCGGTGTGGCCCAGCGCCTTGGGGTATTGCTCTGTGACCACTACTGGCAAGCCCAAGGCAGCTGCACCTCGCAACTGCGATGATTTATATGTGTGTGAGACAGGACTAGTTCATTACTTGCACAAACTTTCATGCATATCAATTTCACGTTTAATGCAATTTGCTACACCACAAATTAGAGCGGGGCAATCTTTCTGGCTAGAAAAAGTGGCACATATGGTACGAAACAGCAAGCTGAAGCGTGAAAAAATCCCTCACCGTGCGGCGTGTGGTGTCTATGATGTTGGGGTATCCGGTGATAACATTGCGAAACTGTATACACATCAATGGAGAAATTGGAGTCTACCCGAGTGTTCTTTGCTGCTTGAACCTGAACGTACTCTCAGTTTTTGAACTTTACAAAGGGCTGAATGCTTGCAGCAAGCGAGCCAAGCTGCGACAACTCATCATCACCCAGTCTCGTGTGCCCGCCCCCCTTTGAGCTGATGCCCTCACCTTATCCTGTATGTCACACACAAACACAGCAGAAGTGCTGGGTAACAACTTTCCCAGTTTGCCTGACAATGCTGCCATTTTGCTGCGCCAAATCTGCTTAAAACTTTTGTTTTTATTTTACAAATTAATAGAACCCACACAATTAAATGCTGCATAGAGGGGGCATCAGGCTTTTCAGCCCATTGGGCAAGAAAGCCACCCGTATTCTTCTCCCTCCATCTTCAGGTTCATTACCCTTCAGACCCACCTCTGAGCCCCCCTGCCCCCGCTCAACAAGTTCTAGCAAAACCAGCGCATCCAGTCCTCTTCCCGGCACGTCTAGCATCCGCTTCCTTTATGAGCCGTCTCACGCCCGTCTCAGTTTCAGGACATGGCACCAGAGAAGGCTGCAACGTGTGCCAACCAGCACACGGCCGGAGGTGGACGTGATGGTGGAAGGAAGACCATTGGGTGGCCGCATGTCAAGGTGCAAAGCGTGCACACAGACACACACACACAGACACACACTCATACACACGCACACGCACGCACGTACACATACCCACACATATGCACACATACACACGCACATGAGCATGTACACGAGCACACACAAACATGTACACGTGCACACACATGCACACGCACACGCATACGGACACATGCGCGCACGCTCTCATGCACTCCTGCACTCACATGCATACATGCACTCACACATGCACACACGCACACAAATATGCACACACATGCACACGTACAAGCACATGTGCACACACGCGCACGTGCACACGCACCACCCCACCACGTACTCACATACCACTACCACACATACGCGCATGAAACGCCTGCAGCAAAAAGCTGGATTCCCTGTGTCAGCAAGTCAAGGAGGACACAGCACTCGTGCTTCCCGCAGCGCTGCTGGCAAAGTTAGAAATCAGGCCCGACTTCAAGCTGCCACGTGCGTGTTTCACACATTTCAAATGCTTTTTCTTTGACTGGAGCACTTTTGCAGCCATGTGGCTGCCACACAAACTGCATTAGTACAGATGGCAAACACTCCATTATGCTTCTTTTTGCTTCATCATCTTTTCCTCCAATGTGTACTTCATCATGGGACGCCTGCGCTTGAAATCACCTTCCAATTTAGGCCCAACTGACTGTGAGTACCCATATCCACTCTTACTATGGTTATGCTCTCCCCCAGTCGCAACAGAATTGCGTGCGCCCGTAAACGTTTGTAATGCATGCGTATGCTTCACTCATCTGCCGAAATTGATGACTCACAAAGTGGATGCACACAGTCAGAGAGAGCACAATCTGGCTATGGCTGAATTCTACAGGTGTGGGAGCTGTGTCCCTAGTGCTGTGTGACGACGCACACATCACGTCCCTCAATGCTACGCACAGAGGCAAGTCAGCACCCACAGACGTGCTGTCCTTTGAGCTGGATGACGACATGGACTACAAGGTCAGGGTCGTGAGCTGTGTGTGTTTGCTGCTGCTGATGATGATGATGATGATGATGCTGCTGATGATGATGATGTGCATTGTGTGTGTGTGTGAGTGTGTGTGTGTTTGAATAGGTGACGTGAATGAATGCGCTGATACCTATCCGCAGGAAGCTCTCACATAGTAATTAAATTGCTGGGCTAAGTTACTTAGAATACAAAATGCGTTGTGCAGGTGACGAAGCCCGCTTAAATTACAGAGGCTTCTGCTTCCATTCAGTGCATAAGTATTATGAACAGGGCTCTACGCCGTATTTTTTAAAATGGCACCGTATATACGGTACGGTATACGCCGTATCGTAGCTTTTACCGTATAATACGGTATGAGCAAAAGTACGGTGCCAAACCGTATAGTTTGGTCCCACCGTACAATACATTTTGACCGTAGGTAGGCCGTTTGGCTCCAATTCCGGCCCAAAACATTTCTTTTCCTTTGCAACAAGTATATATGAACACAAAATATTAACTAGGAATCAGGTACCGCGTTTGACTTTGAGTTTCCATGCAAGCCCCTGCTGGGCCCTTTCCCCGAGCTGATGCAGCCCCAACCCAGCCTCAGGGTCGTTCATGGAAGCATTGTGTGGCGTCAGCACATGGGAGGAGCACAGCGGGGAGCGAAAATGGGAGGTTTTGGGGCGGAGAGGCCATTCTGAGGCCATTTTTGCACTTGCAGTGCCAGCTTGGCACCGTTCACAGTACCGTATCTTACCGTAAATACGGTGCCAAATTTCAAAAATACGGTAAAAAACGTTCTTACCGTACCGTACCGTATTACCGTACACCGTACCGTACACCGTACTGCAACAGCCCTGATTATGAAAGAAGGGGGGGGAGTTGTCGTTATTTGCCTACCGTGAAGACAGCAGTCTCAGATTTTGAGCGTTGTTTAGTGTTTTGGCACACAATGTTTTGTGCTGTGGGAATGTGTTTTTGGCACACAATGTTTTGTGCTGTGGGAACCGTGCTGCGGAACTATTCACCGCATCTCATCCCAGCAAATTCAAATCTGTGATGCATGTTGTCCCTAGCCCTTTTTGCATTTTGTGCATTGCATGAGTTCCTAAGGAGGAGGCCAAAACTAGTGCCATGTGCGTCAGTGCATTTCGTACGACGTGAAGATTCTGTCAGTGTGTGTCTAACGTTTATTCAAATTCAAGGACAAACCAATCTGCAGTGATTTTAATTTTTGTTTTCCGTGCGTCCTGTTGGCTGCTAACCCCTGCAGATGCACTTGCCAATCAAGCTGCTGGGCGACGTGGTCATTTCATTGGACACGGCGCAACGCCAGGCAAAGGAAAGGGGGTGAGTGAGCGCACGCGCGATTTCAACAGCGCCCGGTGCCGGTGCAGAGTTAAGCATGCAGGGTGGTGGCAATTGTGCGATTGTGTCCATATGTTCACAAATCTGCTTGTGACATAAGTTGCTGAACTGTAACTCTGGTTATAATTTAGATAGGATGACCTTTTCTGTACATTTAGCTATGTACACACCCCTACGCCTTCGAGGAGACGGCGACGAGGTTGAGTGCCCACTGTATCTTTTGTGATCTCCACTGAGCACGCAAACACAACAGATGTCAGCGCGCTGGCTGTGTTGGGTGCATGTGTGCAAAAGAGCAACTTTGCGTGTGTGTAAGATCGTTGTCTGTTGCGCTAGTGCCTTGATTTCCTTGGACACACACTTTTTGGCGGTTGGGGCCCCTGATATTATGGCAAAATATTCCTTTGTTATGCATACCTTTCTTCATGAGTGGCCTGTTCAAGAGAAAAGGTTTAGGCAACACCTACCTGCTTTATGCTTGACCTGAAACATTAAATGTGAGTGTGAATTATCGACGAGAGTGTGTGCCTCTGCAGTTCCTGCTTACTCTTGTCTTGCCTTCCTGTAAAACATGTATGTCCAAGCTTGTGAATGGCCTACTCCACAATACAATACAACTTGCTGTGTGTGTGTGTATGCAGGCATGAGCTGTTGGATGAGCTGCGTATTCTGTTGGTGCATGGAATGCTGCATCTGTGTGGCCTTGATCACGAGCGGAGTGACAAGGTGGGTGCTACCGTGCCTGTGCGCGCAGGTGTCGCGTGTCCACACGTGTTGCAAGGCATGTTCAGGCTACTGAATTGCATCCGACTTGATTTAATCTCTGCAGAGCTGCATGAGGACAAAACTGAGACCACAAGGCATTCTCCACAGACATTTCAGAACGTGCACACGCACACAAGCACACACACACATACACACACACACGTGTGCAAACAAACACAAGCGCAAACATACACACACAGGATCTGGTGGCCATGGCCGCAGCAGAGCAGGCCATCATGGGTCAGCTGGGCTGGAAGGGGCAAGGCCTGATAGATGCGGCGGGGGAGGGAGGTGCGAATATCAGTGATCACTCTGTCAGCAGCTTTTGTAGCAGCTTCTTGTTCATTAGCTTTTTTAGCTCAAGGCACATCAACAGATCTAGCACATCCATCCATGCTTCAATTTCTGCTTTCCAAGTACGACCCAGCATTATGAGCTAAAATATCTAGTTTCGGTGTGATAAAACTTCTTGTATGTCCGGCTGATAGTCTCGTACTGGTAGTTGTGTGGTATTACATGAAACGGGAGTGGCTCTCTTTTTCTCTCTCTCCCTGTCTCTCCCTGTCTCTCCCTGTCTCTCCCTCCTCTCTCTCTCTCTCTCTCTCTCTCTCTCTCCCTCTCTCTCTCTCTCTCTCTCTCTCTCTCTCTCTCTCTGTCTCTCTCTCTCTCTCTCTCTCTCTCTCTCTCTCTCTCACACACACACACACACAAACA
>Ga0307968_1001586_pt1 | contig 18660 bp, 25 predicted proteins | sample OrgLakmetagen650_FD_201834 | JGI IMG/M metagenome (GOLD analysis project Ga0307968, IMG submission 201834) | Saline water microbial communities from Organic Lake, Antarctica - #650 | ecosystem: Environmental > Aquatic > Non-marine Saline and Alkaline > Saline | place: Antarctica: Organic Lake...
CATGTGCGTGTGCGTGCGTGCGTGTGTGTGTGTCTGTGTGTGTGCGTGTGTGTGTGTGTGTGTGTGTGTGTGTGTGTGTGTGTGTGTGTGTGTGTGACTTCGATAATAGAAAAAGTTACTTAAAATAATGCAGCAAAAATGAATATTTGTGTAAGGGAATAGAATATGCCCCCGATTTCAAGCGGAGTAAAAGTTGTTGTCAGGGTGAGGCCCAAGGCTAAGCAGGAGAGTAGCTGCACTTGTGACTTCTTACAAGTAAATGAGGACAGCAGGACCGTCTCCATTGGCAAGAGCTCTGACCAGCGCGTGCCTAAGCAGTTTCTGTTTGACGCTTGTTTCGGCCCGGCGGTTTCACAGGTGCGTGCTATGCCAAATGTGCTTTTGCACGTGCACACGCATACACACACACGCGTGCGCGCGCACACACACACACACACACACACACACACACACACACTCACTCACACTCACACACACACACAAACACACACACACACACACACACGCACACACACGCACACACACACGCACACACACGCACACACACACACACATACGCGCGCACACACACCAACATGCATGCATACACACAAATACACACTCACACATACACACGTGCTTAACATGTGTACACGGTAAAATGTTGCATGTTGCCCCCTTACAACCTACCTTTTTTGTTACACCTGCGACAGGATATCCTGTACAAACAGGCAGGCATTGACGAGCTAGTTCGTGCTGCAGCTGAGGGCTTCCATGCCACTGTTTTCGCCTGTGAGTGTGTCGTAAGAGAGTTGCAGCTGTGCATGCACAACTATACGCACAAACACACATACCAATGTGCATACTTCTAAATTTACGCTTACTTCTTCACAAGTACACTTTTCTTACAAACATAAAACTCACACAAGAAAATGCGCTCACACATGTTCGCATATGACCCAACCCACATTTACACACACATACAAAGACATGCAAATTTGGCAACAGCCTGTGCGCACGTGGCGTGCAGTGTGTGCACATCCACTTATGTGTCACAATCTCACAGAAGCAATCTGCATTCAACATCAAACAGATGGCCAGACGGGAAGTGGCAAGACATTTACCATGGAGGGCTTTAACTATGTCCATCCAGGAACGGCACCTTCCACATCAGGGATCCACGCCCAAAGTTTCAGCAGCAGCCGAGCACCCCCTGTGCCATACGCAGACTTCAAAGGTGAGAGCTTTTGCATGTAGCTAAGGTTGGCCAGAACCATATGCATAAGATGAAGGCATGTATTGTATTTTTGGCAGGGAAATTACCAAATATACGGTCATATGCAGTGCGTATTTTACGGGTCTGGCCTATTCAACAAGCAGCAATGTGGTAGGGGCCCAGTTGATGGCATTATAGAAAATTTGCCAGAAGAAAAGTGAGGATTCCTGCATCGTATGGAGATTGCAAGGGTGAGCATTTGATGTAGCTGCGTTGTTGTGGCCCACCGGTTGATGCGTTTCTGGGAATGCAGAACCCGGAGATGATCTGCACCATCCAAATGCAGCAGACCTCAAAAAGGTGAGCCGTCATGTAGTTGAGCTGTGTCGGCCCACAGCTGGTCTTCCGCCACAGAGTAATAGCCGGCAGGGGAGGAGTTCCTGCGCAGGCAGTGTTGGCCCTTACCACACCAATGACAAGGATGACGAGGCAATGGGTGCAACAGGGTGCCGTCCAATTCTTCCACAATAGAAAGTGAGATGTCACAAGACTTGGCTGAGGCTTGACCCAACTCTTGGCAATACTTGCTGGCAGTACTTGCCAGCACATGTCTGACAAGTGACTCGTTGGAAATAATTTGTTGTCACGGTTGACAGTTGGAATTAATTTGTAGTCACGGTTGACTCGTTGGAAATAATTTGTAGTCACGGTTGACAGTTGACAGTTGTCAACTTACAAATTGAGGGGGCTTCTTCAGGTCATGAGGCAGAGGGGAGTGTTCATGACTCTCGTGTTCCTGTACGTATCTTGTGCCCTCAATGTCCCACAGCGCACAGCGCAGACTGTGTTATGAAGTTGATAGTTAATACCTTCCCAATGCATTTTGTGTGCTTGACAAGCGTAAAAATAATCCCACCGGTAAGATCGTCCGCCGCACTGACCTTTCTGCTTTTAAATAAGGGCATCGTCGTCGCTCGTCAGATCCGGTATATCCTTTAGTTCGCGCTGTCTTCTTTTGCCACAAAGAGAATTGCAGCTGCACATGGAGATATAAACAAGAAAACTGTCGCAGGCAGCGCAAGTAATGAAGGAGAAGGAGCCACCTGTACCTGTCCTGTGATTTACTAACTGCCGAATAATCTGCCTTCTGATATGATTTGCTTCAAATGCGGAGCAGCTGCAGCTGCAGTTGGGCGTCTTGACCCTCCTTTAAACTCTCGATTCTGCAATGGTGGGGGACAGATGCTGCGTCTGGTACCAAAGTGGCTTCCATTTCCTTATATTGCGTGGGTGGAGTTTTTTCTTCTCTTCTGCTGTTGCAAAAAACACTGCTACCTGTACTGCAGCTGCTAGCTTTGCCTGTCCTGTGATGACTGATGACTGACTTGTGTGATGACTTGTGTGATGACCTGCGTGATGACCTGCGTGATGACTTGTGTGATGACCTGCGTGATGACTTGTGTGATGACTTGTGTGATGACCTGCGTGATGACTTGTTTGATGACTTGTGAGATGACCTGCGTGATGACTTGTGTGATGACTTGTGTGATGACTTGTTTGATGACCTGTGTGATGACTTGTGTGATGACCTGTGTGATGACTTTTCTTGTGCCATCTCTGCTACCTTTCTCTGCAGGGACACCTCCAGAGCAACTGGGCATCGTGCCCCGTGTGGCAGAGGCACTGTTCAAAGTGCTGCAAGAGGCTGGCAGCGGCAGACGCGCCACTGTGCGCTGCTCCTTTGTGCAGCTGTACAAGGAGCAGGTGTGAGAGTGTGTGTGTTTCTGAAAGTGTGTGTGTATACCCACCTCTGTGTGTACGTGTGCCTGTGTATGCGTGTTGTTTTGTAGAAAGCTGTTGCCGGTCTCATTTCTATGGGACTTGTCTAACCTGAGCTTGCGTGTGTGCAGCATCTAGAAGAGATGCTGGACAGATAGTGTATGTATGCCCACGCAACAAAGCTTTTTCACTAGCTTACACGATCTGCTGAGTTCAAACCTTCTACCGTATTTAATTTTATATACAGCCTACAGCCTGCTCAACCCTGTACCATTCTAACTCATCACACACAGGCCTATGATTTGCTCAATCCTGCCCCAGCACTTCCAACTCCTGGAGCCTTCAACGGAACCCAACAGGCCGGCAGCAAGGGAGGCAACAGCAACCTGGCTTTAGGGGGTGCACTGCGCATGCGATGGAGCAAGGCCGATGATTTTTACTTGGAAAACCTGTTCAAGGCAAGTACGTCAATGATCTGTACTTGGAAGAACTGTTCAAGGTAAGTCAGCCGACGAATTGTACTTGAAAAACCTGTTCAAGGTAAGTAGGTAGGGTTGGCCAACCGTATAAATACACCGTATGTGACTGTATATTTGGTGAATTCCCTGCCAAAAATACATTCACGACACATTAAATATTATTATTTTAGCTCGTGAGGGGGTTTGGGGATTAATTTTCGAGTTCGAATCCAGTTCGGGCAGGCTCTGCGGGAATCGATCTGTGAATTCGAGCCCCCCACTGTTGGCTGCTGCTGCTGCTGCTGCTGCTGCTGCTGCTGCTGTGCAGGCTAATGGGCAGACTGCTCATTGGCTGCATGGGGAGAACCACCTGTGGCTGAATGCTTGCACGTGTGCTTCCCTCAATCAGAGAAGTAACCCTCTGTTACCCACTTGCCATCTTTACTAACTCTGTGTGGATGCCCCAAAGAAAGGGCCTGAAGGGCCTGTGAGAGGAGGAGGCTTGTTCTTGGAGCAGCATGCATGGCCCTTCACAGCCGCACCCCTTGCCTTTGCCTATGCCTCTGCCAGCTCCCTGAGCTGCCTCTCCCTCTGCAGCTTCTCATGTCCCTCTGCTGAGCTGCCAGCCTCTCAGCTGGGGACAGGGGCTCAAAAATCGGGTCAGGGGTTCACCTGTGAACCAGGGCACGCTGGGAGCTCATTTTCAAAAGCACCCTCAAAACCACTTATAATTAACTTATCACTTCAAATTCAGTTCGGAGAGGGCACCGAGAGATAAAATATTCTCGTTTTATGCCAAATATTTATGATCGTGAACCTAAGGTATATACATCCCCTATATATTGTTCTGGCCAACTCGATAAGTAGGCCTACAGTCAAGAGCCCGTCCACGTATGATTTTTCACCCCCTGTAGAATCTGAAATGTTTGCCTGACCTGACAAGAGATCTGAGCCTGAAGTGTATAGGTGGTTCGCAGGCTCCCTTGGTGCCTTTGTGCATTGCTCTACCAGCAATACTTCCCAGCAAATTATAAACAGCAAGCTCACGGTCTCGTACTAGGTCTATGTTGCACCCCTGCGGTGCTGCCTCCTAGACGCTCGCACAAACACGGCCTTAAAAAAGACTAGCATGCTCTGACAAACTTACACACGCATCCCACTGCACACCTGCATGTGCAGGTTGAGTGCGCGAACAGTGAGGAAGTGCTCGCTGCATTCAAGAGAGGTGTGGCGTCCAAGGCCGTCGCAGCTCACCGCTTGAACGATGCCTCCAGCCGATCACACTGCCTCTGCACACTGTACATAGATAGGTGCGTATGACGTGTTGCACATCGCTCACTGTACATAGATAGGTGCGTGTGACGTGTTGCACATCGCTCACTGTACATAGATAGGTGCGTGTGTGTACACTGTGTATACTGCCTCTGCACACTGTACTGTCTCTGCACACTGTACTGTCTCTGCACGCTGTGCTGCCTCTGCGCACTGTGCTGCCTCTGCACACTGTACATAGATAGGTGCGTGTGCCGTGTTGCACATTGCTCACTGTACATAGACAGGTGCGTGTGCTGTGTTGCGCATTGCTCATCGTACATAGATAGGTGTGTGTGCCGTGTTGCACATTGCAGGTGCGTGTGCTGTGTTGCGCATTGCTCATTGTACATAGATAGGTGCGTGTGCCGTGTTGCACATTGCTCATTGTACATAGACAGGTGCGTGTGCCGTGCTGCGCATTGCTCATTGTACATAGATAGGTGTGTGCGCCGTGTTGCACATTGCAGGTGCGTGTGCTGTGTTGCGCATTGCTCATTGTACATAGATAGGTGTGTGTGCCGTGTTGCACATTGCTCTTTCGTATGTGGTTGCTAGAGGACCATTCTAGCATTGGCTCATGCCAGGCACTCTGCCTTTGCATGCTCTACACAGATAGGTGTGTGTGCTGTGCTGTACGTAGATGCACGTTGTCTGTTTGCAAGCATTTTCGGGAGATTGCTGAGGCATTGTCTTCAGATCTTAGCACTACATTACTTGCGGAGTGTTGGTGTGTGTGTGTGTGTATAAGCGAGCACCGTTGCAAGGCCCACCAGCTCACCCTCACTGCTCAAGAGCTGTCTGTACAAAGGCATGCTGTTTCTGCACGTTTCTGCACGGCACGGGTTCTCCGGCAATGCATTCCACGCATACTCCTTGTCAACACACATCACAACAACTCACCTCACAACAACACACACCAACAACACACATCAAAAGCAACGCGTGTCCTTGCCCACGTTCCCTTGCCGATGAAATTAATTTCTGCTCTTCTCTGTGCATATGCAGTGGCATCTCCTGAGGAAGTTAGCAGCTCGCAGCTCACCCTCATTGGCCTAGCATAGGTTCTTTGCTCAAACTGCTTGCCGGTATTTAACTTGACCTCTCCTCTGTGCATTCAGTTGCTCCAGTGGCTTCTCACATCTGCTTGCCGGTATTTTTTTTACCTCTCCTCTGTGCACACAGTGCTCCAGTGGCTTCTCCTAACGAGGTCATTAGCTCGCGGCTCACCCTCATTAGCCTAGCATAGGTTCTTTGCTCACATCTGCTTGCTGGCGATTAACTTGACCTCTCCTCTGTGCACACAGTGCTCCAGTGGCTTCTCCTAACGAGGTCATTAGCTCGCGGCTCACCCTTGTGGACCTAGCAGGGAGTGAGCGCTCCGCCCAAACAGGCGCCACAGAGGGTAAGTGCCTAAATAGCAGCCATTTTACAGGGGTTAATCACAAACTGTGATCTCAGGCTTGGCTCAGCACCATAAGTTCATGTAAAGAGTTGGCCAGAACCTTATATATACGGTGTATATACGGTAACGTTTGCAGGGATTTCATCAGATATACTGTTATCAACGGCGTATATGTATATGGTTCCGACCAAGTCTATCCATGTACCATGTGTAAGCAGGGGGATCTGAACACACACATTTACGTGCGGCGCACTGTGGGGGTACAGCCAACGCTGCAAAAAGTGCAGCATTGCTAGAGTGGTGCGTCACTGCCTGCGTGCAGCAATGCTGCACTTTGAGTGTGCGCTGTTTGATTGCCTCCCAAGCATGTGCCTCGGGCGCACAGGCGGGGAACAAGGCGTTGCACGCTGTACTTTTTGCAACAAATAGCGCTCTTAATTTTGTTGCTAATTACTTTTTTCTCAGTGCTGTGGACGTCAGCCAAGGCAACATAGAATTAACAACGTACGTATTGACATTCACGGAAACTCGGAATGATACCTCATCTGGAAAAGGGAAAGGAAAAGTGTTTTTAGAGGGCCTCCAATGGCCATCATCAAAAACAGCGCGCGTTGATGTTTGCACGCGTGCCAAAACATTGACGTTCCTTAAGATACTCAGCTTATGCTTCCTTGTGTGTGTGTGTGTGTGTGTGTGTGTGTGTGTGAGTGTTTGTGTATGCGCGGTTACGTGCAGGCCCACCACGCACCAATGCCGTTTTATTTGCACTCTCGTTTCGACGTTCAAGTCACACACGACCACTCTGTGTGTGTACGTGCAGCAATTTAGACACACTTCACACGGGGTGCGGGCATACACGTGCAGCAACCTTTACACCACTACACTGTGTGCGTATGCGTGCACGTGCAGGTCCGTTACGTGAGGAGAGCCTGGCCATCAACAAGTCGCTGTTCACGCTGCGCCAGGTGGTGCTGGCACTTTCAGCCAACAGCACGCAGCAGCTGGGCCCCTCCACCCCAAACAAGGCCTTAGCCAACGCAGTGCCAGGCAGTGGGGTTGGGGGTGGTCCTCCAGGGTCTGTGTCTGCAGGTTAGTGTGGTGGAAAGCGTCTGGGTGTGTTTTCCTTGGGGCTGTCAGATTTGTTTGGGTAAAAGGGAGGTCCTCCAGGGTGTGTGTCTGCAGGCTTGTGTGGTGGCAGGCGCCCGCACTCGTGTGTGTATGTATGTATGTGTGTGTCTTGGTTACGTCAGTGTTGGTTAGGTTGGGGGAAGGTCCTTCAATGTCTGTGTCGGCAATAGAGTTTGAAGGGTTGGATTTAGAATGTCGGGTCTTCAGCGTCTGCAGCAGAGTAAGAGGTTCTGTATTTCTGGTGTGCAACCATCCAAGCAAAGTGCTGTGGCATCTTGGGACCTTTTGGGGCATTGCACACTCGCTGCGCTTCTGTAAAAAGCAGCACAGCCACAGACACACATACATTACACACACAGATGTGGTGCTTGCTTTTGCTGTACTTATGAGCTTACCCTCACTGGAAAAGAGAGAAAAACATTTCGATGAACCAATGAAGGGGAACTTTTCTTCTTGATTGTGGGCATTCACTCTCAATTTACGTGTCTCACTCTATGCCACGAACAATAAAAGCTGGAAGTTTAATCTTGTCCATGATGGCAAGCTGACGAACTGTCAAATGTTGTCTAACACCATGTTTTAGATGATATCAATTGCATCTTGCTCCCTTTGTGCCTGCAGCCCATGTGCCCTACCGCAACAGCAAGCTCTTAATAGCTGTAAAAGCAAGTGCATATCGTGTCACAAATATATTGCTTTAAACTTTATCATGTGCCCCCTGTCCCACACAGCCCATGTGCCTTACCGCACCAGCAAGCTCACAATACCTTTAAACGCAAGTGCATATCGTTCCACAAACATATTGCTTTAAACTCTATCATGTGCCCCCTGTCCCACACAGCCCATGTACCTTACCGCGACAGCAAGCTCACTGCGTTGCTCAAGAACTCTCTGGGAGGGAACACGCTGACAACCATGATTGCCTGCATATCCCCTTCGGTGAGAATCAGCGCTTTGTCTGGTTATGTATGCAAAAATGGGTTTTGCGTACGCAATTGGTGACAGTATGATTGTCTACACCTCCCATTCAATAAGATTCAGTGCCAAGTCCGTCTCGAAAAACAAGTTATTGCACGCAAATGAATCGTAGTACACATAAAGCGGTAGCTTGTTGGTCTGCCTGAGCGGACATGCCAGGCAAGAATTCTACCACCTCCTGTAAATACCAAGTCAGTCTTGATCATGGCGTAGGTTGGTTTAACCTATGATTGCATCCCACCGGCAGGTCCAGCTGGTGTCATGCTGACCACTTTGTGTGAGTGTGTGTATGCATGTGTGTGCACGTTTGTGTGTGAGTGGTTGTGTGTGTACATGTGTGTGCGTGCGTGCGTATGTGCGTGCGTGTGTATGTGTGTGTATGTGTGCATGTGTGGGGCTGTGTATGTCCATGCCTGCCAATACAGCAGTTGCATGCATCAACGGGTGAGGCCGTGCTACCTCCACCAACGAAGCTTCCACGTCTTACAGCACTCAGTCAATGCTTTTGTTTGTGCCAAGTATTCTGAGCTGACAGGAACGAACAGGCGATCATGGAGCGTGTGTGCTTGCTTCTCTTTACAAACACCAGCCCTCACAGGCCCAAATTCTATACAACTTGAACCTGTCCTTTGTGGCGCATCACTCACAAATTGTGAACGCTGCTTTACTGATCTGTGTACAAACCTGTACAAAACACGCTAACAAGCCTCCATTCCAGTGCATACCAACCTCCATTGTAGTGCTAAGCGACTCCATTTTGACACTAACCGACCACCATTATAGTGCTACCTTTTGCCTGCGTAAGACAAATTTTCCCCCTCAGTGCCGCTGCTGCTCGTCACCACTGTGCTTGCACCAGCGCTTGCTTTCCATCTCCGTGACTATAACCACATCGTTCGTTGCGAGCAGCATTGAGTGTACTTTGCCTCCATACTTGATTTTGTTTCCCCCTGCCCTATAGTGGTATTTGCCGCCATACCTGTGTTAGCTCTGTGTCTGCCAACGTCCCCTGTTTGTACTGTGTTTTGTTGCGTACCTGGTTTTGTACTATGTTCTCCTCATATGTCTGCACTGTCGTTACACTGCACAGGATGGTGCCTTGGAAGAAAACGTCAGCACCTTGTACTATGTTTTCCTCATATTTCTGCACTGTCATTACACTGCACAGGATGGTGCCTTGGAAGAAAACATCAGCACCCTGGACTATGCTGCAAGGGCAAAGCGCGTGACAAACCACGTAATGATCCTCAGTGCACGTTCGTGTTGAGTTATTGTTGTGATGTTTAAGGGCAAAGCGCGTGACAAACCAGGTAGTACTCTTTAGTGTACGATTGCGTTGAGTTATTGTTGTGATAATTAAGGGCAAAGCGTGTGGCAAACCAGGTAGTACTCTTCAGTGCACGTTCGTGTTGAGGTATTGTTGTGATGATTAAGGGCAAAGCGCGCGACAAACCAGGTAGTACTCTTCAGTGCACGTCCGTGTTGAGTTATTGTTGTGATGTTTAAGGGCAAAGCGCGCGACAAACCAGGCAGTACTCTTCAGTGCACGTTCGTGTTGAGTTATTGTTGTGATGATTAAGGGCAAAGCGCGTGATGAACCAGGCAGTACTCTTCAGTGCACGTTCGTGTCGAGTTATTGTTGTGATGTTTAAGGGCAAAGCGCGCGACAAACCAGGCAGTACTCTTCAGTGCACTTTTGTGTTGAGTTATTGTTGTGATGACTAAGGGCAAAGCGCGTGACAAACCAGGTAATGCTCCTCAGTGTACGTTTGTGTTGAATTATTGTTGTGATGATTAAGGGCAAAGCGCGTGACAAACCAGTATGTCGCCTAAAAAAACACTACAAGGGCAAAACACTGCAAGGGCAAAGCGTGTGACAAACCAGGTGATGCTCCTCAGTGCACATTTGTGTTGATTGGTTGTTGTGATGTATTGTCTTGTCGTTGGCCATCGTGTTGGAAACCCGTGTTCTAAATGGCACAGTTCATCCACCAAAATTGTCCTGTACATAACTCAATCAAACTGCTGATTACATGGCGCAAAAAACGCAGATCTGCACTCACTGAAATCCAGTATATTGCACGCACTAACACACACACATAACCATAAGCATACTCACCCTCACACACACACACACACACTCACACATACGTACACGCATCAATCCCACCACACTCAAATGTACCTCAGGTCACTGTAAACGAGGACCCCAAGACACGCATGATTCGTGAGCTACGCTCAGAGGTGGCCTTCCTACGCTCCCAGCTGGCAGCGCTGCAAGGACCCGATGCAGCAGCGGCACTCGTGAGTCGAACCGGGCTAGCAGCGCAGGAATGATATAGACTGCTGCTTGTGTGTGTGCGTGCGGGTGTGTGCGCAGGCGATGTGTGTGTGTGTATGCGCATGCGCAGTTGAGTTGTTTATTTCAACATTGGCGGACAATGCTAAGGTTGGTGTGTGTGTGTATGTGTGTGTGTCACATGCCGCACATGATGCTCAACAGTCAGTACTTGTTGCCAATGAGGTGCAATGTGAATATGTAGAGTTGGCCAGAACCGTATATACACACCGCATATGACCGTATGTATGGTGATTTCCCTGCCAAAAATACCGTATATACACTGTATATACCTATAAATGTATGGTTCTAGCCAACCCTATGAATATGGTGCGTGCCACACTTGCAGGCCATCCCTGCCGGCTTGTACCCACAACACTGCCCTTCTGTGTATCCCCCACCTCTGGCTCTGCCTCCCGGTGTGAGCAAACTGGACTCCCCGAACCTCCAGCCTTCTTCCCCTAGCAAGGTGTGGGTGTTGGTGTGTGCCTTTTTCCCCTAGCAAGGTGTGGGTGTGGGTGTGGGTGTGCGCCTTCTTCCCCTAGCAAGGTGTGGGTGTGGGTGTGGAGTTGCAGTTGGATTAGGGCTAACTGTGGGTGGTGTGGGTGTGCAGGGGAGGGGGGAGTGGGGAGGGGGAGACATGTTTGCGTCGTTGATGATTTCCCTAAACTTAAAATCACCATGCTATTTGGAGGAATTTTTCTATAATCCAGCGCCCTTTCCTCCCGGCACGAAAGAGAGACTCCAAGGTTAGGTTTTAGCCCTGCAATTTTTGCAGGGCCATTCTGTAGCCCCTATAAACACACACACACACACACACGCACACGCACACACACAATTGATCATGCAGGTCGGCCTCCCCCCACGTCCTCCCCCAATGCAGCCCAGATCCAGCTCCCTCAAGAGCGATGGCACCCCAGCATCGCCTTGTTCGCCCTCTAGAATTCCTGGGGGCCCTGCTGCCTCCCTTTCACCCCTGGTGCGTTCATTGTTGTCCAGGCACACTCAGGAACTGTTTAAGAATATTGATCCCTGGACAGACACACCACGTGACAGCGTTGCTCCTGTAACAGTGACGCACACACACACACACACACGCACACACACATACATGCACATATACACACATACATACACGTACACACACACATATACACACATACGCACGTACACACGCAGGCACGCTCAAGCTCTTCAGAGGGAATCCCACTGGTTGAGGCAGGAAATAGAGAAGTGGGCACCGCGTCTATATCAACCCCTCGCACTGGCTCTTCTGGAACCCTCTCGCCCATACAGACTGCAGGGAGCGCCCTGTCATCCCCGGATGTCAGTGTGCAGGTGAGGGACGGCTGTGAAACGATGTTTGTTTGTTCTCATTGGGGTGAGTTCATGCTTCACGCAATTTGCGCGTGTCGAAATCAGTGTGTAGGTGAGGAATGGACGGCTGTGAAACAATGTTTGTTTGTTCTCATAGGGGTGAGCTCATGCTCTCGCAATTTGCGCATGTCAAAGTCAGTGTGCAGGTGAGGGACAGCTGTGAAACAATGTTTGTTTATTCTCATAGGGGTGAGTTCATGCTCACGCAATTTGCGCACGTCAAAGTCAAAAGTGGGGAGACGGACGGCTGTGAAACGATGCTTGTTCTCATAGGGCTGTGTTCGCGCTCAAGCAATTTGCGCATGTCAAAGTCAGTGTGCAGGTGGGGGACGGACGGCTGTGAAACGATGTTTGTTTGTTCTAATAGGGGTGAGTTCATGCTCACGCAATTTGCGTATGTCAAAGTCAGTGTGCAGGTGAGGGACAGCTGTGAAACAATGTTTGTTTGTTCTTATAAGGGTGAGTTCATGCTCACGCAATTTGCGCACGTCAAAGTCAAAAGTGGGGGGACGGATGTGCTGATGCTATTCCAAGTGCTCTTGTTACTCCCGCCTCAGATCACTGCATGGATTGAGAGTTTGAAATGTTTGCTTTGCACGCAGGCAGCACTGCCTTCAAGTCCTCAGCGCCCACGAGGGGCTATGGCAGCTCTGACGGACTTGAATTCGTTAGACAAGGTGCGTGGGACTGTGGCAGCTCTGACAGACTTGAATTCGTTAGACAAGGTGTGTGGGACTATGGCAGCTCTGACGGACTTGAATTCGTTAGACGAGGTGCATGGGGCTGTGGCAGCACTGATAGACTTGAATTCGTTAGACAAGGTGCGTGGGACTATGGCAGTATTGACAGACTTGACTTTGTTAGGCAAGGTGCTTGGGGCTGTGGCAGCACTGACAGACTTTGTTAGACGAGGCGCGCTGAAGAAAGTACAGTCAAAACATTCATGACAGTGAGCGTCACGTTTCTTGGGATGTTGGATATTCTACGGAATTGGTGAGAAGCATGTTTAAATTTGCTGTACGGAAGTTAATTTTGTCAGGAAAATTCCGGAGGGTTTACAACTGGCAGCGGCAAATACCTTGCACTTGCTTGGACTAAACTAAAGCTGGTGAGAAGGAAGTGAGTACACTGGCAAAAGTTGGTTGTTTAATTAAGAATTTCTGAGAATGTGCTTCAGCAAGCGGCAGGTGTTTTGGACTTATTTCTTAGAGATTGACCCGTTTTAAACAAAGCTAGCACGTGAAAAATTGTGTTGTGATATTCGACGTCTGGTGTCAAGATAGGTTGGCAAGTTACACTTACAGGCTGAGGTAGTGTGGATTTTAGCCCACAACCAAACTTTATCTAAAATGAGTCAACAAATTGTGAGTCACCCCTTTGTGTGCGGCTGCTGGGTGATGAGCCCGATGGCCTTGGCCTTACTACGATAAGAAGCACAGAAGGGGAAATAGGAAAGTACAACATGTTTTAAATGAGTTTGTATGTAAAAGCACTGTGCCAGCAGGAGGCGGTTGAACAAATAATTTTGGACAGGCACGCCCAATTTTTGGGCTGGACCCCCCTGACCTACCACCCACCCCCCAACCCCCCCTTCCGGTGCCCCCACCCAGACAAAAAGGGTACCAATCTGCTCCTTTTTCAAATAGGCATCCATCTGCATACTCATCAGGACCTGAAACTGAAGTGTTGCAGAATTATGGGGCAAAAACTGAGATACGGACGCCCATGCACACATGACCTACCAGGCACCCATAACTGGCTTGCACAGTCCCACATTGCTTCCATTTTTTCAGAACTCCACTGACTATCTCATGCTGGCACAATCCTGTGAGTTTGGGGTAGATTGCTGCTTCATTGGCTTGACTCACCCCGCGGCCTGCACCCGAGCGCGTGTTCCTCTGACTTTTGGACGAGTTCACAGACCCTTAACCATGTCCACAGACCCTTCCACATGTCCACAGACCCTTCCACATGTCCACAGACCCTTAACCCAATTTGCTCAGAAAGGGTGCCAATCGACTGGGCTTGAGCTGAGTATTCCGATGATATATTAAAATTTCCTAGAAGTGGCCCAGTAAATTTTTGGAGAACCCCCGAAAAAAATCGGACCCCCCCCGGGGGCCCCCCCCCCCCCCTCCGTGGATCGGACCCATACATATACTAATCGATAGCTCTTGACGAGAGGATTCCGAATACGTCATTTTTATTGGAATATGGGCGTGCCGTCCAAAACTTATGCTAACAAACGCCTCCTGGTGCCAGCGACTTAATTTTGCACGTGCAATGTCAAAATTTTTTAGTAATGTAAGATTAAACTTTTAGCGAAACCAGCTTAATTTTGAGGCTAAGAGCGTGTAGCTTTTTGTACGCGTGCATGTGCAAAGCAACCCTGACACAGATTGAAAGCACTTTATTGAGCATCACACGTGCCACAGCTACTACCTCACTTGCTTTCTTATCCTCCTATTCTGATCAACTCATCACAATTTACACAAACCAGGACTCAATTAGCTGTTTGCAGCTCAGCCTCTCTCTTCCTGATGAAGCTCCTTGACATCTGTGAGAGTTTAGCTGCATGTTATCTTGTGTATATGCCATTCATGTTTACAGAATGCATGCACATTTTGTTCATACTGCGCAGGCTGGTAAAGGCCCCTCTCTCCCAGATGGAGAGTCTTCACAGCTGTAAAACCTGTTAAGCTGCATATACGATGAGATCTTACCCAGTGTGCTTGAAACATAGAGTAATTTGTTTTTACATTGTGTGCAGGTTGGTGAAGGGCCCTCCCTCCCAGATGGAGGGTCCTTCACAGCTGTAAGAGCGAAGCTGCATGCGCAATTTGATCTTGCCCAGTGTGCCTTAAAAAATAGAGACATTCGTAGGATTGGCCAGAACCGTATATGGCCGTATGTATGGTGATTTCCCTGCTAAAATACCGAATGTGCACCATATATACCTTATAAATGTATGGTTCTGGCCAACCCTAGACATTCATGTTACATCGTGTGCAGGTCGGGGAAGGGCCCTCTCTCCCTGATGGAGAATCCTTCACCTCAGTGAAAGCTCAGCTGCTTCGTGCCACGCACATGGATGTTGGCGTGCTTGCTCACAAGCTGTTGGATGCTGTTGGCCTAGTCCAGCAGCTGTCCAATGTCAATCAGCAACTGCGCAAGGTGAGACTAGGCCTAAGAGGGTGAGGGCATGTGTGTGTTAATTTGTGTGTGTGCGTGTGTATATGCGTGCGCGTGCCTGAGTTTGAGTAAGTATGCATACTTAGCATGCTTAGCGTGAACTTGCCCGCAACTTATCGTTTTGACCCAGCAGATGTCCAATGACCATGTCAACCTGAAATTGGCTACATTGTAACGTTTGGTGGTGTGTGTTTGGGTCTTGAATGAACCCAGGTGTCATGCGTACATGATTGAGTGAAGTGTGTTTGTGTGCATGCAAAGGCAGTTTATGTGTGCTGGTAGGTGCAAAAGTGCGTAGGTAAGCAAGCGTCAATGGGTGTATCAGCTTGCGTGGAACGTGTGGGCGTGAGGGCCGATGTTTTAATGCCTTACCTCAGTTCCTGTGCAGGTAGGAGGTGAAAGGTGACAGCGATTTTTAACACTGCCTTGATTATTTCCTGAGAACAAGTTCTACCGATTTTGGAGGTATTCTCTGTCGTTGTCACAAAACAAGCAGTGCAGCTGACCAGCCGCTTCCAGGAAAGGGAGTTGTACTAGGAATGAGGAGCTAATGCAACACTCATCACGCATCACAACACAAGTGCACACACACGCACATGCAGGCGTATGATGCGTCAGCTACCTCAGGTGTACACACATACACAAACAAACACACACACACACACACACACACACACACGCACGCACGCACGCAGGCGTATGGTGCGTCAGCTACCTCAGGTGTACACACATACACGAACAAACAAACACACACGCACGCACGCACGCACGCAGGCGTATGGTGTGTCAGCTACCTCAGGTGAACACACACACAAACAAACACACACATGCAGGCATATGATGCGTCAGCTACCTCAGGTGTACTTACACACAAACACACACGCACACACACACACACATACACACACACACGCACGCACGCAGGCGTATGATGCGTCAGCTATTTCAGGCGAAGCGGGTCGTGCTGAGAATGAGGAGATAATGCAGCACTCATCACACATCACAACACAAATGCGCACACACACATACACACACGCAGGCGTATGATGCGTCAGCTATCTCAGGCGAAGCGGGGCGTGCTGAGAATGAGGAGCTGATGATTGAGAACGTGCAGCTGCGTGATAGGCTAGGCTTCTTGGAGGGGATGGCAGGTAGAGGGGCTGGTTTTCCCAACCACATGTGGGTGTGTGGGCGTATGTTGGATGGGATGCCAGGGAAAAGGGTGTATGGAACTCAATGGACTGTCCCTATGGGTGTGTAAAACTCAATGGAGACCGTCCTTATGGAATTCAATGGAGGAGATGCCAAATAATGACTATTATTCAGCTGGAAGGCGCAGGCTGATCTGCCTTGGCTGTTGTAAGCAGCAGCTGTGTGTCGAACAGGCTGAGGTACTACTTGGAAGAGGGGGCACGCGTGAGTATCTCTGGACTGGTGCTTGTCCATGGGTGTATGTGGAAGTGTTGGTGGCCACAGCGTAAGAAATGATTCAATCGTGACATACCATGCCGTTAAAGCTCTTTCCTGGATAACAGCCGTGCCAGGCTGTGCCAGGCCAGGAAACCCATAGGTTGGGGTTGCCAGAACCATATTCGTACACCGTATATGACCGTACGTATGTATGGTGTTGACACACACACTTAAAAAAGGGCATGCATCTTTTCAAAGAGGCGTTCAAGTCATCAAAATTAAGCTGTCAAAGTTAAGCAGATGCTCATGCATAGGGTTGGCCAGAACTCTCTCTCTCTCTCTCTCTCTCTCTATATATATATATATATATATATATATATGGTGTATGAACGGTATTTTTGGCAGGGAGTCATCAAATATACGGTCATATACGGCAAACATATACGGCTATGGCCAGCCTTACTCATGCTTGACTCTGTGGCACTGTCCTTCACTTTTTATTGAGTTGTGGTGTGGTGAGTATCGGGTTGCCTGTGCATAGGTTGGCCTGTGCATAAGGTTGCCTGTGCATATTTATTCATCCTTACTCCTTGAGCACGCAGCTCACCCAACGAACCTGAAGCGCACCAATTGCGTATTGCTGCTAACATGTGTACCCTATACCCTTTTTGTCTCGTGCACTGTGGACCCCAGTCCACCCCTGATCCCCCCCCCTCCCCCGCATTTTAAAGCGTCATTCAGAAAAACAAATTCAGCAACTCTTGCTGACCAACTCGACCCCCATACCCTCTTCTCTCTCAGGTATTGCGGACCCCATTCCACCCCTGAGCTCCACCCCCCCCACCCGCGCCTCAAAGTCATCCAACCAACTCCAAAGCGGGTCCAAGGCAGCAGACGCCATAGGAGCAGGGGCGCACGAAGGTTATGGAGGCGGCGGCAGCAGCAACAACAATAGCAACAGGAGCAGCAACAGCAGCGGTGTGGGAGGGGTGAGAGGGGGCAGCAGCGGGCAGCAGCAGCCTGGTGGATTTAACACAGGTGGGGCACGTGTAGCTTGATGTGAGGCCTGACCACTGAGTTTGTCAATTGCCTTCCTGACCCTTGTCTGGTCTCACTTTGGTCTGCTCAGGCCGACACAAATACTTCCTGACCCTTGTTTGGTCTCATTTTGGTCTGCTCAGGCCGACACAAACTCTTCTCATTTTGGTCTGCTCAGGCCGACACGAATACTTCCTGACCCTTGTTTGGTCTCATTTTGATCTGCTCAGGCCGACACAGATCTTTGACTTGCTAGTGTTTCTGACTCATAGGCACCAGAGATGCCTTACCCGTGGGCCGTAAAATGTAACGCCCTCACCCCAGAACAATACCATGATGTGTAAATCTGGCGTGGTTTACTGACAAGTGAGCCTGTGTCTCTGACTCACAGGTACCAGAGATGCGTCGCCTATGGGCAGCAATAGGGGGCCTGCAACACCACAGGGTTTTGTCCCTCCTTCTCCCTCTTTTTTGACAGCTAGCTCCTCTGCACTCATTGAGCTGCAGGAGCTGCGCAAGGTACGCGTCAGCGGTCTTGAAGGAAAATAGTGCAGGTAATGCAGGTACAAGGCTGCTGACAGCTGGCTTCTCTGCGCTGATTGTGCTGCAGGAGCTGCGTAAAGGCACGCTTGCAGTCTTTAAAACAGAGTGTTAAGTAGGTTTGATGTTGTTGCTTGCGGCCAGCTCTCTTGTGCTGATCGAGGTGCAGATGATGTGTGAATTAGGTTCGGCATTGTTGTTTGGTGGCCAGCTCTCTTGTGCTGATTAAGGTGCAGATGCTGTGTGTGAGGCGAGCAGCTGCGTTGTGAAGGGAGGGTGGGCAAGGCCGTGAATTTATTTTACTGAGTTGTTTGAGCTGTGGAAAATAAGCATAAGCAGGCAATAGGCAAGCATGAGCAAATGGCATGGTTATACAGAGTGGGCAGAGTACAGTGCAACTTCAGTGTTGTTGCAGCTCACAGGAAGGCGACCGTAGAACATATCATTCAAAAGAAAAACGGCCATAAATAGCTGCAGGACGCCCAAAATGAGAGATGGCTGATAAGGGGGG
>Ga0307968_1001591_pt1 | contig 18643 bp, 21 predicted proteins | sample OrgLakmetagen650_FD_201834 | JGI IMG/M metagenome (GOLD analysis project Ga0307968, IMG submission 201834) | Saline water microbial communities from Organic Lake, Antarctica - #650 | ecosystem: Environmental > Aquatic > Non-marine Saline and Alkaline > Saline | place: Antarctica: Organic Lake...
TGTCTGTCTGTCTGTCTGTCTGTCTGCCTGTCTGTCTGTCTGTCTGTCTGTCTGTCTGTCTGTCTGTCTGTCTGTCTGTCTGTCTGTCTGTCTGTCTGTCTGTCTGTCTGTCTGTCTGTCTGTCTGTGTGTATATCTATGGTTTGAGCATATACAACTGTGGATGAGGTAAGTTTGCAGATCTTCACAAGTTTTAACCCTACACAAACAAACTTTCCATCAACGTAGGCGCCAGAGCATTAGATGCCTGAAATTTTTGCCACAGAATACAAACACCAGAATCCTCACCAGAACATACACACACATCCACATCCACATCCACACACACAACACACATACAACACACACATAAACACACCTGTGCCATTGCTGCGACCATGGCTGCAGCTGCCAAGTGCACCATGCCCGTGACATCACACTCCTTGCTCCCCACCGCATCAGTGAACTTGTAACCGAGGCTTTGGCTGGTCCCTGAAGAGCCTTGGCTAGCTACTGAAGCCACACCATCGTCAGCCTCAAGCACCGGATGCTCTGTGTATGAGTCAAGCACACAAATTGAGGTTGTTCAGTTGAGCACTGTTGGTGTTATGTGTTACCCATGCTTTGAACAATTCCTGGGTCTGGACCGAAGCTAGTCACCAAGACCTCATATATTATAAATTGGTGCCGAGCATACTTTGCATGAAACAGAGAGAGAGAGAGAGAGAGAGAGAGAGAGAGAGAGAGAGAGAGAGAGAGAGAGAGAGAGAGAGAGAATCCAAAGGGATGATCAAAGTAATTTGGTGCTTGTGAAGCCTGGCTGGACCAGCTGTGGCCCCTCTGCGCAGCTCATGCTCACAGGACAGAGTCAGTCAATCTGATTTTACCGCCGCCAACACCAGCATTCTTGTTCGAGGAAAAATCTGCCGATGTTTCCAGGTCGCTGGCAAATGCATGTAATGTTCATACTACTGTGCATGTAATGTTCACACTACAGTCTGAATCGTGCGCTACTGGCAAGTGCATATAATGTTCACCTGAGCGCCTCCCACGTCAGGATGTCGCCCTCTTTCATTGCTTCCTTTCTCACCATTTCTTTCTATATCTACCAGTGTTCAATTGCTTTTAAGCCTTGGTTCTGACGAAGCTCCAGCAGGCAATGTGTGCCCCAAACACATCAATTAATCCGGCAGCTCAGACGAAGCCCTAGCAGACAATGCGTGCCCCAAATACACCAATTAATACGGCACCTCAGACAAAGCTCCGACAGGCAAATATGCGGTGCCATAAACACACCGATTAATCCGGCACCTTAGAAAAAGCTCCAGCAGGCAAATCTGCGGTGCTTTTAACACACCAATTAATCCGGCACCTCAGACGAAGCCCCAACAGGCAAATATGCGTTCCCGATAACACACCTATTGAACCGGCGGCTCTGACAAAGCCCAAAGGGCAATGTGCACCCTTAAACACGATCCATTTATGACAAGCACCCATGACTCATCATATCAAGATCTCTCAATCCAAACGTCCACACCTGGTTCTCATGCGTCGGCTGCACAAGAAGTGGTGGAGACCCAACAGGCAGGTACGTTTTTATCGAGCAACTGTACTTCTGAATTGCACACCTGTCACATCACGGCCTCCCTCTGTGGCCTGTGTTGCCTTGTTGCTTTGAGCTAACCAAGGCCTGATGGGCAGGCTAACAGGCAGGCGTAAGCGTAGCGCATCTTGTGCTGCTGCCAGGCATTCCTCACAGCCACCCTGCATTAAAAGGCGCAAACGAGTGCAGATGTGGATGCATGCACTTCCATGCAGACCTGCACCCTGTGCTGCTGCCAGGCATTGCTTGCAGCCCAGAATTCTAACAATATTGGGCTGTGAATCATATGGCAATGGCAGTGCAAAGCATTTCTTGTAAGAATGGCAAGCACGTGCCCACACACAAATACATACGCACGTATACACGCATGCGGACTTGGATACGCACATACGCATGCACACACATACACACACGTGTGTATACATGCAGGCACACATACACACATATACACACACCTGCAATGCCTCCTCCACGATCTCTATCTTTCGTTGCATGCCATGGACCTCCCTGCAGAAGCAATGGCACATTCACATTTGAATACAGGTACACATGCGCGTGATTATCATGAGTGACAGGACATGCTTGAGTCGTCACGCTTGACCACAGCTTTGGGTTTAAACTACCAACTGGAAACAACTGAACAAGTGGAGCAGAAGAACAGATGAAAGAGACAAGACAGCTACAAAATGAACAAAAAAACCAGAGACTGCAGGAAGAGGCATTTGAACAAGTTTGATTTGGCTCTTGAGCGAGCTTGATTGGCGCATTATTCTGTGGGCACTCTTAATACCAGCATTTCCCTCTGTCTCCTGAAAAGAGCAAAGTGGAGAATTGGGCCACCTCCAACTGTTTTTCCCACAGTTTGTCTCTGTCGCCCAGGGACTGACAGATGATGGCGTGCGTGCTCTGCAAAGTTGCGCTTCACTGCAGCAGGCCCCTACCAGTTCTCACACAGCTTTAGCTAGCCTGAGCAAAACTAGGCATGAAGGTCATAACTCTGCTATGTATATGCGATGACACATGGTGCATGACCTTGCTTGTCAGATGCAGCAACCTTGCTAACACGCTGCGACAATACGCGATTCTGCTAGTGAGGTGCGGCTCAGAACACTTTAACATGATTACGCACTCGTGCGCTGCCAGAAGGGCTTCCTCCAGCTCTTTGGCCCTCGCTTCATCTTCATCGTCGTCCATAAAGAAGCGGTTGGCTGAGCGCTTGCCAACCATTACTGCCACGTGCGCATCCAGCACGCCTTTGGCAGTGCCTGTGAATGAGGGGGCGTGTGTGTTGTTTGGTCACTGGTCACAAGTGCATTTCCTGTGCATTCAGCTGCCATTTCTGCCATGCTAGCGTCCAGCACACATCTGGCAGTGCCTGTAAATGAGAGAGAGAGAGAGAGAGAGAGAGAGAGAGAGAGAGAGAGAGAGAGAGAGAGAGGGAGAGAGAAAGAGAGTTTAAAGGCAATCAGGTATCTTTAGTGGACCCAGCCACAAGCCGCACGTGCGTGCCTTTGGCAGTGCTGGGGATGAATTGTGCACACACAATGGGCTGGTGTAGAAAAGGCTGATAATGAGTCTAGCAATGATTTGCCCATGTGACACACACAATCCACCACGCCTTGAAACGATACCATAATTTTGTGTGAGTGCGCAGTGCTACTGCTAGTTTGGCTCCTACCTGACTTGACATTATTGAGTGAATCATCTATGCACGCACATTTTTGAGTGCCCAACGAGAAGTTGTGAGTTGCACGTGCACGTCTTTGTAATCACAACCGATTCTACGCATAGCAAGCAAAGTTGCACATATACCCCAATCCATACCCATGCCCCCTCGAGTGCTTCAAAATGAAAGCACAAACAAGTGACAAGTGAATTGTATTTGCCCCCTCCCTACAACACTCTCAAGCCCACCCACCCACACACACACACACACACACACACACGCACACGCACACACCTGTGCCGATCTGCAGCTGCTCCAGGTCCGAGTATAGCTGCGTGATTTGTGCATACACCCGCTTTGTCAGCAGGGGGGTGGAGTGTACGACAGCTATGCTGGCGATGATGCAGTACAGAGAGACAGCCACGCATGACCTGCTGCTTCTGCCCTGGTATTGTCCGCCAAACACCTCATCATGCAAGCCACCTGTCGGGTTGCGAAGGGCCAATAGGTTTATCTGTGCATGCCATCCTTAGGTTGTGAGGCCATGGGAACAATGGCCCGGCTGCCAGACGCTCTGTCACGGAAAATAATTATTATTGCAAGCCACCTTTTAAATTGTTAGGGTTGGCCAGAACCGTATATATACACCGTATATAGCCGTATATTTGGTGATTTCCCAGCCAAAAACACCATATATGCACCGTATATTTATGGTTCTGGCCAACCCTATACATTGTGGGATTGAAGCACTCGAGGGGGTTTTAAGACAAAGGTGCGTTCCACGTGATGTTAGTGTTAGGGTTCGGATATTATCTAGAGTTTAGGGCTTACGTGTGTGTGTGTATGTGTGTGTGTGTTTGTGTGTGTGTATGTGTGTGTGTGCGTGTGTGTGTGTGTACATGTAAAACTCAGGTAAAGGCTTGTGCAAACAATTTGGCACAATGTTGCGTTGACTTCAGAAACATATATGTGGCTGCATGGAGCACGTTGTATAATTTAATGTACATAATGTATAATGTATGTTGTATAATGTAGTATGTAGTATGTATAATGTGATGATTAATGCTGCACATATCTCAAGAAAGACTTGGACATTTCACAATCTCAAAATCTCACAATCCAATCTCAGACAAACATGCTCACACAACTTAGACAGTTAACCCTAATGTGCACAACTATTAGGTCATCCATTGCCTGGGTCATTTATTTTCCTTCCTACAGGTTGTCAAGATGACAGATTTAACGATTGTGTTGAGAGGTACAGAAAGGGTGAGCGAGCTAAATGGTCTATTGCCATCGAAGGCAAGGATATGTAGGTTTACCCTAGAAATAGGTGTGCATATTGAATTTACCCTAGAAATAAGTGTGCATATTAAATTTACCCTAGAAATAGGTGTGCATACTAAATTTACCCTAGAAATAGGTGTGCATATTGAATTTCAGACAGGCACACCTCCATACGTACACGCATGCAGGGTGGATAGGTATGTAGCTCTGACCAATCCTAGGACGTTGCATAAAAAGCACATGTAGTAGCAAACCTACTGCATCTCACAACGCAAACCAAAAAGAGCTGATGAGTACAGCGCAAAACAAGTGAACTCCTGTTCTTGCAGTGCAGCAAACGTGTTAGGTATGCTACATTATCACTCCTGCTTTTCATCTGTGTTTCTCTGATGTTACGCTTAGTTTTGCTTTGGTAATGAATCCCCTGCATACTGCAGCTCACGATGCAAACAAAAAAGAATTTGTAGAAGCTCACCCTCATCATTTTTAGCCCCAAACATACTTTGCTGTGGAGCGCTGTCCTGATGCTGTTGGGCCTGCATCAGCAAATGCACGCACACACATGAATCAATAGTCAAGCCATTCTGGAAACATAGAAAGAATTATGGATGATAGTTGACTGACTTATTGCTGCTGCTCTATGTGAGCATCTCTTTTACATCAAGTATGCACATTGAGGCGTGTTTAAAAGCATAAGGGAAACACGCATTTTGTACAAGACACTATGGACTTTTCTTAATAACAGCTACGTTTTCTTGAAGCTGGCAAAGCAAACAAAATTCCTGAGTAGGCAGTGGGAAGTCACTTCAAACCCAACCTTAAGCAAATTTCCATCCCACATATTACCATTATCTAGAGTGTGAACATAATCAATTTGTCGTATACGTGAGGAAGAGCCTTACCAACAGCAATTCAACTGACGGCACGACTAAAAAGTAGCTGCATGCGTTTTAAAATGGACGGTGATCTTTGTACTTTCCTGAACTTAAGCAGCAGAAAGGGATGACCGGCTTTGTCCTACTATCTATGGCAGACCTCCATCTTGTAGACGTACCAGCTTATCCAAAAAGTATGGTCTGCACGTCTACACGCCAGAGCACCACAAAAGTAACCAAAGCTCAGCAAAATCCTATAACTGACAATACACTTCTTTCAGATACTGTTGAATTTGCAGTCCGTAATGGTACGAAGGAAGTTGAAACTTTAGATCATCTCTTTTGGGTAGCTGCCCTGAAAGCCTAGTGGCCCGTGGTCAGGCCAGACTCTTCGGGGTCACGGGTTCGAATCCGCCTGGTAGCGTGAGTACTTTGCTGTCCGACAGCTCCGTCTCCGTTTCCATGCTTGTGGTGTTATCACCCCTTGCGAATAACTCTTTATCAGATCTTTAGATCAAAAACGCTGACGTGCAGCATGCAGCATACCTCCACATGCCCTGCGTACAGCACAAACAGTCTATCTAGACTGTCAGTTTTAGGGAGTCAAGCGTACCTCCATATCCTGTAACAGCACCACCAGCTGTCCAGCCGCACGCGACAGCAGTGACATGTCCGAATATGACAGCCACTGCATTTGACTGTTTTCAATTGCGTGCGGGTCCTGGTCGTGCATGACCTGCTCTGCAGACACCTGTGTAACAAGACAGTGTGCCGAAATGAGGGTGTGTGTGAGTGTGTAAGGGTCAGTGTGAGTTTAAGTAAGAGTGTATGTGTGTAAGAGTGTGTGTGTAAAAGTGTGTGTGTGTGTGACACCACCCTTTGCAGCTCTTGTGCTTGTCAGCTTTGCATTGTTGAAATGTGAAAATCTGGTTGATGCATAATTTTTGCTCTTGGTTGTGTGGCCTGCTTTGCAGAGTCCTGTAGTCAATATAAACACACAGAGTTGCAGTCACACACAGCTCCCAGTGTCCAGCAATCCACCATTAAAGGGCAGTGTTGCAGCTGGCTTTGTGCCTGTTCAAGCGCACCTACGTTGTTGACATGATTGGGATTCATAGAATTTGTTTGACGAATCAGCCTGGATCCTGATCTAAAGAGAACAGTGGTTCACACTGGGGGCACAGACCTGCATAGCAACTGTTTGCTGATGTAATGCGACTTAGAGCAGAGGCGGCCAGCTTGCACTACCATGAGCACGCAACATTGCGCAATGTGCTTCGACTTAGAGCAGAGGCGGCCAGCTTGCACTACCATGAGCACGCAACATTGCGCAAAAAGTAGTAATGCGTTGTATAGCACACCTGCGCTGCAACAGCTCCCCAGAGAGCGGCAGCAGCAGTCTCCACCACCATAAGCAATAAGCACACAACATTGCGCAAAAAGTAGTAATGCGTTGTAAAGCACACCTGAGCTACAACAGCTCCCCAGAGGGCGGCAGCAGCAGTCTCCACCACCATAAGCAATAAGCACGCAACATTGCGCAAAAAGTAGTAATGCGTTGTAAAGCACACCTGAGCTGCAACAGCTCCCCAGAGAGCGGCAGCAGCAGTCTCCACCACCATAAGCAATAAGCACACAACATTGCACAAAAAATAGTAATGCGTTGTAACGCACACCTGAGCTGCAACAGCTCCCCAGAGAGCGGCAGCAGCAGTCTCCACCACCATAAGCAATAAGCACACAACATTGCGCAAAAAATAGTAATGCGTTGTAAAGCACACCTGAGCTGCAACAGCTCCCCAGAGAGCGGCAGCAGCAGTCTCCACCACCATAAGCGATAAGCACACAACATTGCGCAAAAAGTAGTAATGCGTTGTAAAGCACACCTGAGCTGCAACAGCTCCCCAGAGAGCAGCAGCAGCAGTCTCCACCACAACAAGCAGCGGGTGCTGCTCGAAGCCCAGCAGGTGCTCATCAGGTGCACAGTACCTATGCGAGGGAAAGTGTTAAAAGTTTGTGCATGAAAACTGGATGATTGCAGGAATGCATTTATAGCCTGAAAGGTGCACAGCACCTGTGTGAGGGAAAGTCTGAAATGTGTTTACATGGCATCGAAAGATCGCAGGAATACATTTGTGGCATTTAAGGTGCACAGTACCGTACCTGTGTGAGGAGAAGTGTGAGAAGTTTGAACAGGCATTGAAATATTGCAGGGAAACATTCATAGCCTACAAGGACAGTGTTTGAAGTGTGTGCATGAAACTGGAAGGTTGCGGGAAAACATTCACAGCCTACAAGGTGTGTACTCAGGGGCAGAAGTATGACCTAAGAGCTCAACAAGCGATCATTTGGGTGACAGAGCATGTGTGGGTCCGACAGTGCCTGTGTAGGTCCCATTTGGTTTGGTTGTCGGTGCCTGTGTGAGTCCCAAGAGTGCCTGTGTGAGTCATTTGGGTGACAGAGCCTGTGTGGGTCTCGACAGTGCCTGTGTAGGTCCCATTTGGTTTGGTTGACGGTGCCTGTGTGAGTCCCAAGAGTGCCTGTGTGAGTCATTTGGGTGACAGAGCCTGTGTGGGCCTCGACAGTGCCTGTGTAGGTCCCATTTGGTTTGGTTGTCGGTGCCTGTGTGAGTCCCAAGAGTGCCTGTGTGAGTCAATTGGGTGACAGAGCCTGTGTGGGTCTCGACAGTGCCTGTGTAGGTCCCATTTGGTTTGGTTGACGGTGCCTGTGTGAGTCCCAAGTGTGGGGATAAAGACTACACACCCTTAATGTCTGAAGGTGCCTGTGAAGAAGGATGCTTTCAGATGCTTAGCAGTTGCGCATATGGGGCTCAGTTAGGGTTGGCCAGAAGCGTATCACCGTATGAATTATAATTCCCTTGCTATAATTTACATATATATACACCCTCTATATAATATACAAATATATAAATATATATGCTTGTGGCCAACTTTGGTCACAGCGCCTGTGCAATAAAACGTTATTTACAAACTACACAGGCCTCATGTCTGAAAGCTACTATTCAGAGAAGAGGGATGCTACCAGATGCCAGATGCCCAGCAGGTACCTGGACATTACCAGACCTTGGAAAACAGGAGATCGCTAGGCCTTGAAGTCAGAATGACGTCTGTTGGGGCACAATGCTTTAAACATGGGGGCTTACAAAGACCTAGTCCTAAAAGCATGATTTATGGTTGGGAAGACTAATGACAGCATTTTCTATGTAAAATAGAGCTTCTGCGCGCAACCATTTTGCTGGAGAGCTTATAAGTTGGACAAGCTGGACAGAGGCTGCCAGGGTGACAATCGAGGCTTCTTGAAGGGCAGACCAACCAGATCACCCAGGGAGTAGAAATTGTCAGTACTTACTTATAATGCAAGCGGTATGCCTGGATCCTCACCTGTAGACATCCATGCGGTCGTCAAAGCATGTCGTGTCCACATTATCACACAAACCACGAAAATGTCTCTTTCTAATACATGCAAATTCCCTGCCTGGATCCTCACCTGTAGATATCCATGAGGTCGTCCAAAGCACGAAGCATTCTGTGCATTACTTGCATTGACTGCCCACTTCCTGCCAGGAGGTCCAGACCCAGCGTGTGGTGGGGAGGGTTCACGTCTCTTGCGTACGCATTAAAGCACAGCAGTGCTACCGCACGCACGTCCCCACTGTAGGCCTGCAGCAAGCAACAGCATTAGATAGCACGATGCATGAGTCAAATAGGGAAAACAATTATGCAGTGACAACGGTTCTCCCCTGTGTTGAGGTACATATCGGATGTCTCACACACCCTTGGCAAGCCAACGCGTTTGCTTGCCAATGGTGTGTAAGGGAGGCCAAGAAAACCGGAAGTATTCTTGGCCTCCCTTTTTGTTGAGGTACTTATCGGAGGTCTTACACACCATTGGCAAGCCAACGCGTTTCAACACCCTGTGTAAGAATAAAATAATGCGTGTCACAGCAACATGTGCGTCACTGCTGGATTATAGGAAGGGGACTGTTGAGGTGTGAGGTGGTCGCACATGCTTGCGTGACCATATGTGCGTTGCGTTTGCACGCACACGTCATTGCTGTACGCCTGTAGTAAACCATCTTAAGAATTTAGGATGGCAAGAAAGTCACAAGTCCTGCACCCGCACTTAGAGGTACACAAGCACACACATACACACAGATGCACACGCAGACACACACACACAAACATACACACACTCACATCTAGATGCAGCTATAGGCATGCAAGGCAGATTATCATAGAAGGTATAGAGGATGCACAGCCGATCAATGCAAAGATGTACGAGGATGAAACCAATCATGCTTGGGAAATAAGATTGTGGTCAAAGTTGCAACGTAAATCCAAAACAAATACAGCAAGCTCAAGCAGACCTTCCATATGTCGATTTGAGCCGTGCTTTGGGCGTAGATATTTGCGTAGCTATAATTTACCATAAATAGGGTTGGCCAGAACCGTATACCTATCTGCACCGTATATGACCGTATGTATGGTGATTTCCCTGCTAAAAATACCGTATGTACGCCATATATACCTAGAACTGTATGGTTATGGCCAACCCTAACCATAACACACACCTCTGTCAGCTCGAGCAGGTCCTCCAAACCGTTATTTTGTGCCATGGAAGCCCGTACAGCCCGGTCTCGACCAAGCATGGCATACAAAACTTCAGCGGCCATCTGTGTGTTTGCGTGTGTGTTTTTGTAACTTAATGTTTGTGTGTGTTTGTAGCTTTATGTGTGAGTGTGCAAAGGAAATGCGCTGTGGTCATTTAATGCATGCAGGTTTGATGACACATTCGCCAAGAAACTTTATGGCTGAGCATGGCTTGCAAACCATCAGCAGCCACCTGCTCTTTAGAAGGGAAAGAGAGCTTTACGGCAGGTGCAGGTGGTAATTTTGGAATCATGGCCGCCATCTGTGCATGAATATAAGAGAGCTTTAAGGTGGTAATTTTGGAATCATTTTAAAGAAAGGTAACGATCTGGCAGCACAGTCGCCACACATGTCAACATTTCAACTCTGCCGTGCAATCCTACGTCAAGCTCGGAATCATGGCTACCATCTGTGCATGAATATAAGTGCTATAGACAGACAACATGCTGTGTTATAGTGCTCAAATGTAGCGTATGTTCCCTCATTTATATATGACCGGAATGCGTGCTATGTTGTCTGTATCTGAGCAGGTGAGATACATGTGCTTTCTCATTTGTGTTTGACCGGAATGCGTGCTCTTTTGTCTGTGTTTGTGCAGGTGAAATACATGTGCTCCCTCATTTGTGTCCAACCGGAATGCGTACTATGCTGTCTGTATTCGAGCAGGTGAGATACATGTGCTTTCTCATTTGTGTTTGACCGGAATGCGTGCTCTTTTGTCTGTGTTTGTGCAGGTGAAATACATGTGCTCCCTCATTTGTGTCCAACCGGAATGCACGCTCTATGGCCTGTGTTTGTGCAGGTGAAATACATGTGCTGCATGTTATGTGCACATGTGAAGTATGTGTATTCCATGTGTTTGCGGGTGCTTACATTACAAATTACGCAAGAACCACACAATGTCAGAGCAACAGGGTTCCGACGAAATTGAGGCCCGCACACTTCATCAGGAGCAATGCGTCATTGTCTAGTCTTCATCAAGCACCTTGAGGTGTACCAATAGATGGTCTCCATTTCAACCTCCCCACCCCCTCATTCACTCTTCTGCCCCTTACTGCCACTTTCACTCCCTTACTATCACTTCCAGCACTCACTTCTGGTTAGGTACACCCTTTTTTGTACACCCTTTTTTGTACAAGAAAGCCAGCTTCTGGTATCAGCTCCATTCCCACACGGTCCATTCCCTTCTTTCTCTTTTCCTGCTATTCCTTCTTTCCTCCCCCAAGTTATGCTTTGTTTCTCATCAAGCACCTTCAGGTTTACCAGCAGATGGTCTCCATCTCCGACGCCCCCCGCCCTCGTTTTCCTGACCAACACCCATTGTGCATTTGTGTGTGCGGTCAAAAACCTTCGGGTGCACCAATTGTCATCTTCGGGCATCACCTTCCCTGCCCAACCCCCCCATCTGTTTTATATTGCGATTCCTTTGTTCTCCCACCTGTTATTCTTGTTCTTGTTCTTGTTCTTGCTCTTGTTCTTGTTCTTGTTCTCGCTTCTCATCACATTTCTCATCACTTTCTCGTTCCTCATCACATTTCTCATCAAGTTTATAATCACGTTCTTGTTTCTCATTACGTTTCTCATCACATTCTCGTTTCTCATCAAGTTCTTGTTTCTCATCACGTTCTCGTTTCTTGCCACCTTCTCGTTTCTTATCACACGCACCTTTTGGTGCACCAGAGGATCGTCCTCTGGCATGACCTCCATTTTAACCGTCCCATCCCCTGTATCTTCGCCACCTGTTGCATCCAGCATCTCCGCGTCTTCTGCATAATCCACTAGCACCTCCTCGCCATCCTTGCCCTCGTCACCTTTGCTCCCTAAATGTGGAGGAAGCGTGGTGTGTTTGTGTGTGTTTTTGCAGGGTTTCTTGAATCAAAAAAGCGAATATGAGCAGCTCAGACAAAGAGGAAGCTTGACCCATGTCTTGCCCTTGCCAACCTTGCTGTGTGTGTTTGTGTGTGTGTATATGTGTGTGTGTGTGTGTGTGTGTGTGTGTGTGTGTGTGTGTGTGTGTGGAAAGCATGTGTGTGTGCGTGCGCTGGTGTGGCCTAACAAGCCAAAAAAGGAAATAGCACATTCAGTATTTCTTCTGGGACACTGCAACCACGCTACAGTGTCACACAGTGCTGCTTCGTGTTCACAGCCACACAGTGTGTACTTTGCACTGTGCGTCCACACCACAGTGTCAAACATTATACACTACATCCATGCTACAGTGTTGAAGCATCGTCATACATTGTGCAGTGTCCACAGCCACACAGTGTGCGCTATGCACTGTGCGTCCACACCACAGTGTCAAACAATATACACTATACCATGGTATCCATGTTACAGCATCACACAGTCTTATGTGTACACAGCCACACAGTGTGTACTTTGCACTGTGCGTCCACACCACAGTGTCGCACAGCATACACTGCGTTCATACTACAATGTTGAAGTTCATGAAAAAGTTGAACAGTGTTGCACGTTTGCATCGTACGACATGGCATGCAGTACACAGCCACACAGTGCGTGCTCTGCACTGCATGCCCGCACCACAGTGTCACCCCGCATATACTGCGTTCATGCTACAGTGTTGAGCAGTGTCGCACATTTGCATCGTACGACACACACGTGTACTTCAATACAAGAATACTTGTGCACTGCATACCTATACCACAGATTCATAATATACCAGGATGTCTATAAGTGCGTCACAAACTGGCTGAAAGTGCCAACCCTGCATGACTGCATAATATTTGGAGATTCCTTGACCAAATCACACTGCACCAGAACCATACATGTAGACGTATATACGGTGTACATACAAAATATTTTAACAACAAAATTAAGGTCATTTACAATGCATATATACGGTTCTGGCCAACACCACGTCAAAAGCTTGCGGCTGGGCTTTTAGCTTGAAAGAGTCGACTCACCCTCATTTTTAGTGGCAGCATCTTCTTCAGCATCTGTGGGCTGCTCAGGAGCTGTAGGCGCTGGTGTTGCAGGAGGGGCTTTTGCTTCAGCAGCCTAAGGAAGGGAAAGAAGAAACAAGTTCTGATACACATAAAGTTTCAGCGTAACGAATGAAGCGTCGGCACTGCAGGCATACACACACACACACACACACGCACACACACAACACATACAACACACACCAAACTCCTGTGTCTGCCTGAAAACACTGTGGGGTGAAGAAAGTGAAACATTGTAGCCGATACATCCGATGCATGCCACCTGCACCGCTGTCACATCCGACACGTGCATCCTGTACAGCTGTCACATCTGATTGGCCTGTGCACAGTAACAGACTCGCCCATGGCTGACAGTAATCACAGTCTGCATGAATCTCTGTGAAGGACTCATCACGATGGCCTTTTTTCATTGTCTAATGGGGAGCTTGGTTCCATTTCCTGCACTTTTTTTTCCTGTTTGGTCTTGACCTGTACCAAAACATCTGTCGTGCATTTCACCTGCGGCGCGTGTTTCCCTTTTCCTTTGCCAGTCTTGGGTGGCACTGCCTTGTCAGCGGGCACTTTACTATCGTCAGGTGTCTGAGGAGCTGCTGCTGCTGCTGGTGCTGTTGCTGCTTCAGGAGCAGCCTCCTGGGTTGGAGCTTCTGCTAAACATGGCCAACGGATGAAGGGGTGTGATATTAATTTGCACATATGGTTTGAAGGGGTGTGATATTAGTTCGCACATATGGCTTGTACACGAGCATAAGTATGTACTACTTGTATAGCATATGTGTGTACGTGCAGAATGCAGAGTATTGTAAATGCAGTGCTGTGCACACATTGCCATGTGCAGATGAGCGCACGAGCACGTGCACAAAGGGCGTAGCAAACATCACCCCACGGTAGTTTCCTCGAAAGTGAGGCTCTAAAGTGAGCAGTGAGGGTCTCTAAAGTGAGCATTGAGGGTCTCTAAAGTGAGCAGTAACGGTCTCTAAAGTGAGCAGTGAGGCTCTAAAGTGAGCAGAAAATGAGGGAGGGCACGTTTTCAGTTTAAACCTGGTCGTGTTCAGCTAAGGCCTACAGGCATACAAGCACAAGAGGCACATAGCTAATGATCACAATGCATTTCCTGCCCAGATTCTGGAGGGGGAATGACCAAAGGTCGAGGGATGAGGGGGAGGGTTGCCAGAATGCTGAATGATTGAAAGGTTAAACACACGCCGGCACACAAACCCAAAGAATAAGGCACCACCTTCTATTAATGGAGGTTTTGTACAGTACCACGTACCAAAATGACTCCTTTTCTATAATTCATGTGGGGAGTGGTTTTTCACTGCCTGCGTAATTTTTTTTCTTTTTCACCACCTTCATCAGGCTGCTGTAAATCCTGAGGGGGTGGAGGAGTGACCAAAGGAGGCGGGATAGGGAACTCAGCTTGCGCCAGGCGTGTGAGGAACTTCAGGGCGGGGTTCACCTGATCAACACAACAAGGTTCTATTATGTTATGTTTGCATCGTGAATTAAAGGTGAATTATTACAAGGGATAGGGAACTCAGCTTGCGCCAGGCGTGTGAGGAACTTCAGGGCGAGGTTCACCTGATCATTGCAAAAAAATTTGGTGTTGCATAGGGGAGCTCTGTGAATAGAACATGCTTGGAGTTGTGAAAGGTATTTGCGTTAGGGTTGTCAAAATGCCAGGCTTTCAATATGGGCAGCATGGATACTGATGTCATACTCAGTATGTGTTTACGGACCTGAGAAACCTTACATGATATATGCAAGAGTATGACACACACATGCACACACACACATGCACACACATGCACACACATGCACACACACACATACATGCACCTGCAATGCAGCCGCCCTTGCGCCTTGGTCGACAGCAAACACCCCCAGTGCCCCCAAGCAGTGATACACCACACGGTTGCACAGCTGCAGCATCGTGCGCTTCTCATTCACGTCCACCTCAGCTTGTGTGCCCTCCGCAGTCCCCAGATCACCAACATTGTCACCAACACCACCTCCTTCACCACTACCAGCAGTGTCTCCCTCCACATTTGCACCCTCTGACTCGCGGCCCCCCCCCCTACCCTGAACCCCCTCCTTTTCCCCTCCCAGCCCAAGAGCCAATACGACAGCAGCTGCTGCAGCCGCCTCTGCTTTTGCCGCCTCCAACTCCTCCCTCAAAACTTCGATCCTGGCAATGGCATCGGTTTTAGCCACCTCAGCAGGTGCTCCCCCAATTCCCCTGCGCGTTTTAAATGAATAGGGTTGGCCAGAATTGTATGTATGCACCGTATATGACCGTATATTTGGTGATTTCCCTGCCAAAAATTCCGTATATGCACCGTATATAAATATGGTTCTGGCCAACCCTAATAGTGAATGCAGCTTAAACCAGCTAGGGAGCAGCTGAGTGTGCAAGTGCTTCAAAAATAACACTGGCCTTGCAGCGAAGCTTGCTCTGCAAATCCTCCCTAATTGCCCCTGTAAGTAGGTATGACAAATCTAGCTCAGCTTAGGAGCATCTGATTGTGAGCAACCAGCTAAAGAGATATTATGCACAATCTGGAAGCGCCGCAGCAAAACAACGATGTTGAATGCATAGAAAGTGTAGTTCCTTTAACCTGTAAACCTGATTGATTGCACTGCAGTTTCAGCAGCTTAACAAAGACGGGATCAACGGTAATGTTACCTTGATTTCTGTGCATGTGTGCAATGGCTATTGCCATCAACCCCTCTTCATAGCGGTGATGGAATCAAAACAGTTGTCTGATTTCCAGCACCAGCTTGAGTACAAAAAGCACAAGTTATCCTGGATGCCCAGTGCACTGTTAAGAAGCATCCACTTAAAGCACGAGCATTTCTTACGTTTTGATGTTAATTACTGATTACCATGTTATGAATCATACACCAAAAGCACGAGTACTCCTTACATTTTGATGCTGATCACTGATTACCATGTTATAAATCATACGCCAAAAGCACGAATTCTCCATCAAATTTTGATGCAGATTACTGATTACCATGTTATAAATTATATGCCAAAAGCATGAGTTCTCCCTAAAACTTTGATGCTGATTACTGATTACCATGTTATAAATCGTACGCCAAATGCACGAGTTCTCCTTAAAATTTTGATGCTGATTACTGATTACCATGCTTTAAATCATACGCCAAAAGCACGAGTTCTCCTTCAAATTTTGATGCTGATTACTGAATATTATGTTATGAATCATACGCCAAAAGCACGAGTTCTCCTTCAAATTTTGATGCTGATTACTGATTGCCATGTTATAAATCATACGCCAAAAGCACGAGTTCTCCTTCAAATTTTGATGCTGATTACTGATTACCATGTTATAAGTCATACGCCAAAAGCACGAGTTCTCCTTCAAATTTTGATGCTGATTACTGATTACCATGTTATGAATCATACGCCAAAAGCACGAGTTCTCCTTACATTTTGATGCTGATTGCTGTTATCATGTTATGACTCATACGCCAGAAGCATGAGTACTCCTTACGTTTTGATGCCCTTGATTACCACAAAATATAAACCTTTTTCAAAGCACAAGCACAAGCACCCTTCACACCTGGATGCCCATTTTGTAGCTTTAGCAGCAGCATCAACCGCACGTGTAAGCGCCTCCTCCGCTGCAACAACTGCCTGTTCCTTCTCCGACGCTGCCAGCTTGGCTGCATCCAGCTCACTCATGGTCACCAGCTCACGCTCGTTGTGGCCAATGAGCGCTGCGCCTGCCAGTGCCTCCACAGCTCCCAACTGGGGTCAAGAAACAGGAGATTGAAGAAAGCACGAGTCAGTGTGTGTGTGTCTGTGTGTGTGTGTGTGTGCCATGTTGAGTTCGTTTTTTTTAGGGAGTGATGTGGGCCATGATGCGAACCATATGCAGTGCCTGCTTCTGCCTCACACGCACCCAGCAGCCACGCCTACAGAGTTGGTTCAGCACCTCAGTAGCGGCCTACTCTTCTGCTTTGACTGAAGAATGAATACCACTCAAAGAGCCTAAAGAGTTGGTTCAGCACCTCAGTAGCGGCCTATTCTTATGCTTGACTGAAGAATGACCTACCTTATGACTAGGGTTGGCCAGATCCGTATATGTACGTATTAAATGACCATATGTACGGAAATCTCCCTGCTAAAAATGCTGTATATACACCGTATACACGTATGTATGTATGGTTTTGGCCAACCCTACTTATGACTTACTATATGCACGACGCACCCCTTACCCACACACTAATTCAGGAAGCAGCAGTTATACCATACTACTCATCTTGGTAGATACCACCCACCAAAGCTGCAATAGTCATGCGCACAAACCCTTTCCTTCCCCCTTCTATCACACATGCGCGCGCACACACACACACACACACACGCACGCGCACATAAACACACACTCTGATACACACGCATGCATACACACATAAACACTCTCTCTCTTTCTCTCTTGCACACAAACACACACATACACACACACACACAAACACACACACGCATTACACCTACACCTACACCTGTATTTACACACATCAATCACACATACACACACATACACACACCTACACCTGCAACTAAACACACACATACAGCCATATACCTGCACCAGTGCAGCCCGCTGATCGGACTTGGCAGCCACCACCCACACAGCAGCAGCAGCCATGCTCATGATTTCCAGGGCCCCACTCTCCAGACCTCGGACAAGGACTACCAAAGAGTCTGGGCTGAGGGTGATGGGGAAGGGCCGGTCACGTGTGGCCATCTCCCACAGTCCCTGTAGGTCATGTTGTCGTGCAATGTTGTATGTGTCAGGGGCCCTGCGTTTCTCAGTCCCTTGCAGGGGCAAGCATGGACTATAATTCACAGTCCCAACACGTCATGTCGTCGTGCATTGTTGTATGTGCAAAATGTTCCTTAGTCCCTTGCAGGGGAAAGCAGGGACTATATTCCACAGCCCTAACACGTCATTTCATCGCATATTGGTGTTGCATGAGGAATTGCGTGGCATGCATGTGCCTTCATCGGCCTTGCATACGGTGTGAAATGTGCCTACGTTTCTGACTTACTATTCCGTCGTAATTCCTGAGTCCACACAGGCGTCCTAGTTTATAAGATTGTGATAGGAAGATGAAAGCAAGATCCAGTGCACATGCAAGACAAATGGCAGCGCAAAAGCCTGCACCTGCATGCTTGTGTTAGCATCTGATAGCAACTGCTCTAGGTTCCAGGGCCACTCACATAATCACCCTACGTACATGTACACACTACACACTACATACACACACTCACTCACTCACCTGCATGCTCTCCAGCTTCAGATCGTGCTGCAGGTACTTGTTTACCCACCCAAGTACAAACAAATTATGCACACTTGCACAAGTGCGTGCACACAAAAACACACAAACACACATTCGCGCATCTCCTCACCTGCATACTCTCCAGCATCAGATCATGCCGCAGGTGCCATGGCATCTCCATTTCCTCTTCAACCATCTCCACTTCCTCCCCCTCCCGCACCACCTCCCCCTCTATTATTCCCCCTTGCTTCCCTTTCCCCCCTTCCCCATCTACTTCCACCCCCTCCACCCCCT
>Ga0307968_1001592_pt1 | contig 18624 bp, 20 predicted proteins | sample OrgLakmetagen650_FD_201834 | JGI IMG/M metagenome (GOLD analysis project Ga0307968, IMG submission 201834) | Saline water microbial communities from Organic Lake, Antarctica - #650 | ecosystem: Environmental > Aquatic > Non-marine Saline and Alkaline > Saline | place: Antarctica: Organic Lake...
ACACCCACACCCACACCCACACACAAACACACACACACACCCACCCACACACACACACACACACACACACACACACACACACACACACACACACACACACACACACAATGTGCAAGTCGTATGCAATTGAGTTCTGCATGGAAAGCCTGTGCACTATTTCTGTATGAAAAACAGTGTCTGTCCAATCGTCCATGGTTTTTACAAGAGCATGCGCTTTAAAACAACAACAAACCTTTTCCCGATCATCTTCTTTGTCTCTTCCGCTTTTTTTTCAGATTCTTTGTCGTACGTGAGAGTCAAACTCTTCAGATTCTTTGCCATACTTGAGGCTCGATTTTAAACATTATTTGATGAGGCTACTTGCGTTTACGTCCACGGTCAAGGTCACAGAGAACGTTAGCAAGGACGATGTGTGCTGCATTATAACTTTTGCAAAGAGGGCATGGTGTATGTCCTGTTGTTTGCGGTTTCTACCAGGGTACGTGCATTATGCATCAACAACTGCAGGGTCCTATGGGACAATTAGGAGGAAGAACTCTAGTTCCTGCAGGCGAGTGACTTGTGTGATGCACTTTCACTCAAAAGTGCATGCTTCCCTTTCTTGTCCATCTGTATTATACCTGGATAGTTAGAGGCGAGTTTAGTTTTGCTTGCCTGCGCATTGCAGCTTTTTTTTGTGCTCTTGCCGTGTCAGTGATCTTACTCTTGTTTGTTTGTTCTTATTTATTTATTTATTGGGACCTATAGGTTGAGCAGCCATGCCAGGCTGGAGGCCTTTGTAATCCAAACTAAACTAAACTTGTTTGTTCTTGCGGACAGTCCAGGGTGTCAACGGTCCAGCTGTCTGCTTGGTTCCTTCCTTTCTGTAATTTCAGCCTCCTATTAGTTTTTCCCAGTCCCTTTTCTCAGTCTTTTGTTTTGTCCAGATGTAATTCGCTGCCTATTGAACGAGCCGTAGAAGAACTGAACAAGGAAACTGTGTGGGCTGCATTGCATACCTTTTGCAGGGGGAACATGATGTCCGTCCAATCGTCCATGGTTATGATGATGAAGACCGTGATGAATGCATGGTACATGTCATCAAAGTGGTGGGCTGGCCGTTGTGGTTTCCCCACCTGCGATGACAACAACACATGATTGCTTATGATGGTGAAAATTGCAAGGAATGCATGGTACATGTCGTCAAAGTGGTGGGCTGGCCGCTGTGGTTTCCCCACCTGCGATGACAACACATGATTGCTTATGATGGTGAAAATTGTGATGAATGCATGGTTCATGTCGTCAAAGTGGTGGGCTGGCCGCTGTGGTTTCCCCACCTGCGATGACAACAACACATGATTGCTTATGATGGTGAAAATTGCAAGGAATGCATGGTACATATCGTCAAAGTGGTGGGCTGGCCGCTGTGGTTTCCCCACCTGCGATGACAACACATGATTGCTTATGATGGTGAAAATTGTGAGGAATGCATGGTTCATGTCGTCAAAGTGGTGGGCTGGCCGCTGTGGTTTTCCCACCTGCGATGACAACAACACATGATTGCTTATGATGGTGAAAATTGTGAGGAATGCATGGTACATATCGTCAAAGTGGTGGGCTGGCCGCTGTGGTTTCCCCACCTGGAACGGAAACACATGATTGCTTATGATGGTGAAAACTGTGATGAATGCATGGCACATGTCGTCAAAGTGGTGGGCTGGCCGCTGTGGTTTCCCCACCTGAGACAAAAACACATGATTGCTTATGATGGTGAAAATTGTGAGGAATGCATGGTACATATCGTCAAAGTGGTGGGCTGGCCGCTGTGGTTTCCCCACCTGAGACGAAAACACATGATTGCTTATGATGGTGAAAATTGTGAGGAATGCATGGTACATGTCGTCAAAGTGGTGGGCTGGCCGCTGTGGTTTTCCCACCTGAGACGAAAACACATGATTGCTTATGATGGTGAAAATTGCGAGGAATGCATGGTACATGTCGTCAAAGTGGTGGGCTGGCCGCTGTGGTTTCCCCACCTGAGACGAAAACACATGATTGCTTATGATGGTGAAAATTGCGAGGAATGCATGGTACATGTCGTCAAAGTGGTGGGCTGGCCGCTGTGGTTTCCCCACCTGGAACGGAAACACATGATTGCTTATGATGATGAAAGTTGTGAGGAATGCATGGTACATGCCGTCAAAGTGGTGGGCTAGCCGCTGTGGTTTCCCCACCTGGGACGAAAACACATGATTGCTTATGATGATGGATTATGATGGTGAAAACTGTGATGAACGCATGGGAAATGTCTAGGGTTGGCCAGAACCATACATATACGGTGTATAAACGGTAATTTTGGCAGGGAAATCACCAAATATACGGTCATATACGGTGTATATATACAGTTCTGGCCAACCCTATAAATGTCGTAAAAATGGTGGATAGGCCGTTTTGGTTTCCCCACCTGCGATGGCAACAACACGATTTGTCTGGATTGTTATTATGTTTGTTAAGTCATGAGTTGGTCAACATCCTACAAACATGCTAAAAAAACAAACGGTGCATACGGTTGTAGCTGAACATTGTCGGGTTGTTGGGAAGCCATCGTGGTTTACTGATAAGGCAAAAGAGCAATGGTCGGTTAATAAGACAGCCATACAAATGTACCATACTCACTTCCGTGAGACAAATGTACCCTACTCACTTGAGCTGAATTGAGGGGAAATTTTGGGTCGCCCCCAAGCAAGCTCGCCGAAAGAGTACAGCCAGACAAATGTACCCTACTCACTTGGGCCAAATAGAGGGGTAAGTTTGGGTCATCTCCAAGCAAGCTCGCCGCAAAGTCACGAGGAAAGGATTCGCAGTAGGCCATGCCCCCGTAGGGTGATTCAGCCACCTATGATACGCACACATACACACACGCATACAGTCAGCAGCAGTCAATAGGGAGATGAAAGCATTGACACTGAGGGGAATGAACTCGCAATAGGCCATGCGTGTATAGGGTGTGATTCATCCACATACATTTAGGGTTGGCCATAACCGTATACTTACACCGTATATGACCGTATACTTTATGATTTCCCTGCCAAAATTACTGTATATACACCGTATATATATAGTTCTGGCCAACCCTACATAACACACATTGCACAGATGACAACATTTAATATTAAGACAGTATGGATACTGGAGGGAAGGACTCGCAGTATAGGCCATGCCGGCAAAGGGTGAGGTTTATCCACTAGCGTCACACACATGCATGCACACTGACAAAACATGTGAGCTTTTGCGTCCAGCCATGCTGCAAACGCAAACAACCTAGCCACACATAAAACCGAAACTAATGAATGTTTGCACCATGATTTACTGGGCAGGGCATACATAAATGTAAAACCATAGGGGAGGCAGCCAAGTGTGAACGGGTTAGAAACGCCAGAACACACGAACAAACAAATGCATAAACACAAACACACTCACAAACACACTCCGGACGCGATGGTGCAATGGAATACAATCTGGACGCGATATTATACACTCACAAATACACTCACAAACATACTCACAAACACACACATGCACGCGATGGAATACGTGACCATTTACCTCAAACCACTGCCCTTTGAGGCTTTCCGTGCATGGCACGTAACAGTCTCGGTGAGAAGGACAGTCCATTCCAGGGGGACAGGCTTGTTTTCCACCCTCAATGTGGTTACAAAACACGTTTGCAAAGCCAAACAGCTGTGAGAGGCACACAGGGCAAAACAGCAGTGAGAAGTAAGGAGGACAGAAGTAAGGAGGACAGAAGCAAGGAGGACAGAGTACAAAACACAATTTGAGAAGCTGAACAGTTGTGAGAGGCACACCGGGCAAAACAGCAGTGAGAAGTAAGGAGGACAGAAGTAAGGAGGACAGAGGAATTACAAAACACAGGTTGAGGAGCTGGCCAGCGGTGAGGCACGCAGGGCAAACAGCAGTGAGAAGTAAGCAGGAAAACAGTAAGGAGGACAGAGTAATTACAAAGCACAGTTTTAAAAGCTGAACAAGTTGAACAGCGATGAGACACGCAGGGCAGAAAAGCAGTGAGAGAACATGATGCTGCAGAAGCCTGTCGGAGCAAACTTGTACTGTTTGGTGAAATGTGATGCAGCGCTTGATAACCATGTAACCACACATTGATGGACAATTTGGAGAAGCTCGTTCAGCGTTGGACAGCTACTTTATGTGCCTCTGTATCTGACTTGTCCCTGACTGAGTTAATTTGCAAAACCCACGTAAGCAAGCAGTTCCTGGAGGCAAGATTGTGAGGCTTGTGTAAGAAAGAAAACTGACTGTGATGAATGACCCATTATTCCTTTCAACATCCTTTCAATGATTAAAACTGAACGATTGCTAATTTAAGGTTACCATCAGGACACATCTGGGCGGCAGGATGTGTGTACGTGTGTGAGACCTGCAGTACATCAGCAAAGCGAAGCAGACACTACAACCAAGCACAAAGCTGAGCGTCAAAATGCTTAGACAAAACTGAACGGAAGTGCGACCGATTTCTTTCAAGCACAAACACAAATCTGCATTCCCAAGAGCCCCATCACGAAAAACAACTGGACGGAAGTGCGATCCCCATATTTCAAACACACACACACACACACACACACACACACACACACACACACACACACACACACACACACACACACACACACACACACACACACACACACACACACACACACACAAAAACCTGCAGTCCCAGGAGCCCCATCACGAATATTAACAAGACGGAAATGCGATCCCCATATTTCAAGCACACACACAAACCTGCATTCCCAGGAGCCCCATCACAAACATAAACAGCAGCACCAGTGCCAGCAGATATGCTGATGCCTTGAAAGCTGCGCCCAAAATGCGCAGCACGATGTTCAGCCCAGTCCAATAGCGTGCCAGTCGAAACAGGCGCAGCCTGAAGGTGATTCGTAAAGTTGGCCAGAACCGTAAATACACACCGTATATGACTGTATGTACGGTGAATTCCCTGTAAAAAATACCGCATATACCTATTAAATGTATGGTTCTGGCCAACCCTATTGATTTGCAATGGGAAGGAAGAGCGCATTTGTTCAGCCCGGTCTAAAAGCGTGCCAGTCAAAACAGGCAGAGCCTGTAGGATGTGTGCAATGGCAAGGAAGAGCGCATTTGTTCAGCCCGGTCTGATAGCGTGCCAGTTGAAACAGGCGCAGCCTGTAGGATGTGTGCAATGGCAAGGAAGACCGCATTTGTTCAGCCCGGTCTGATAGCGTGCCAGTTGAAACAGGCGCAGCCTGTAGGATGTGTGCAATGGCAAGGAAGAGCGCATTTGTTCAGCCCGGTCTGATAGCGTGCCAGTCAAAACAGGCAGAGCCTGTAGGATGTGTGCAATGGTATGAAAGAGCAAATTAAAGGTGGCATTTTCGTTTTGAATAGCGTTTGTGATGGAAAAAGTACAGTATTCAAGGTGGCAATCCGGCCAGGTGATGTTCACGTTCGCAGCAAAGCGCTAGATCGTTGAATAAAGGCCAACAACAAATATGAATCACTGTTTGCATGCTTTTTCTTTGTTTTGTTTAGCAGAGTGAGCACTCCTTTTGAGCCCATCCTTGGCTGAATGATTGGACAAATTACAGTTGACTGTTTGGACACATTACAGTTGGCTGAATGAATGGGCACCTTACAGATTGAAGTTTTGAAGCTAGGCAGGCTCAAGGGGTCCCAGCATTTCACGTTCTTTGTGTGTTAGCGTGTGCGTTTTGCGGGTCAGTCACTTATAAGATACTCACTTGAAGTTGAGGCTGCTTCAGATACGCGAGCATAACAGACTACAAAAATTGTGTACACACTATTTTGAGCCCAAATAAAACGTTGGTATTCCGCCAGCATGGCAATTTACTCCTCAAAATGTTATATTTTGAGCCCAACTAAAACGTTGGTATTCCACCAGCATAGCAATTCACTCCTCCAAATATTGTGCCGGTAAAGTGGCACTACACTTTTGAGTACAGAGCTGAAAGATCCACACAAGCAAGTATGGAGATGCACCATGGAATACTATTGGGTTGGCCAGAATTGTAAATAGACACACCGTATACGACCGCATATACGTAGGGTTGACAAGAACCGTATATATACACTGTATATACAATCTTTACAACACAGGGACTATCCGCCATACACGGCGTATGTATACGGCTTTGGCCAACCCTATATACCTATGGCGATTTCCGTGCCAGGAATACCGTATACACACCATATTTCATATCACTTCATACAGCTGTTTATACCCAACACATTTTAAGACCACTCACAATCTGATTGCTGTGAGGCCGCCATTGAACTCAGAGCCCGCCCCCGACAGTGCCACCACCATCTCAGCAAAGCCCGCCGCAGTGATGAGGAAATCAAACCTGTTAGTGTGTATGCGTGTACGTGCATGTGTGTGTGTGTGTGTGTGGGTGGGTGGGTGTGGGTGTGGGTGTGTGGGTGCGCATGTGTGTGTGTGTGTGTGTGTGTGTGTGTGCGTGTGTGTGTGTGTGTGTGTGTGTGTGTGCGTGTGTGTGTTTGTGGGAATGCTAAACCGTGGACGTTGTCAAGGGAAGTAAGTATGCCACAACCATCTCAGCAACGCCTGCCATGGAGTGAAGAGAGTCAGACCTCAGCGTGCATGTGTGTGTATGTGTTTGTGCAGGAATGCCAAACAGTTGACAGTGCCAAAGAGCACAATTGTGTCCATGTTAGGTCTCACAACTGATAAAAAAAGAGCTTGGCAAAGAAAATACTTAATGGTGTGTGCATCAGCTTTGCTGCAAAGTTTGGCACCGGGTTCCGAGAAGCTCCTCCACCAACTGTGCGTGCGCACTGCACGTAACTACGTAGCAGTAAAAACCACTCCCAACATGAATCAAGGAAGAAAAGCCACTTTGGCACCGAGAGTAGGTTCTGAGAAGCTCCTCCACCAACTGTGCGTGCGCACTTGCACGCAACTACGGTGCCGATGAAATCACTCCCACCATAAATTAAGGAAGAGGAGCCACTTTGGCACCGAGAGTAGGTTCTGAGAAGCTCCTCCACCAACTGTGCGTGCGCACTTGCACGCAACTACGGTGCCAAAGAAACCACTCTCAACATGAACTTAGGAAGAAGAGCCACTTTGGATCCGGGTTCTGAGAAGCTTCTCCACCAACTGCGCGCACTTGCATGCAGATACGGTGCTGAAGAAACCACCCCCAACATGAACTTAGGAAGAGGAGCCACTTTGGCACTGGGTTCAAAGAAGCTCCTGCACCAACTGTGTAAACTTGCATGCAAGATTTCTGCACCAACTGTGTGTGCGCACTTGCACGCAAAACTACGGTGCTGGAAATAAGCGCGTTGGCAATGAGCTGTCTGGTGTGGGGGAGAAACAACGCTTGTCCCTCCCGCACACACAAGACAGGATCATGACTAGGGTTGGCCAGAACCATTTATACACACCGTATATGACCGTATGTGTGGTGATTTTCCTGCCAAAATACCGTACATACACCGTATACACCTATAAATGTATGGTTCTGGCCAACCCTGATCATGACGGACCTTAGCAATCACATTGACACAAACCAATAATGGGCATCAAACGTTAGATGAGAGCGTTGCAGTCCATTATAAACACGGGCAATGATCACACAGGAACGAATGAGTGGACACCCACCAGTTCATGCCGCCAGAAAAATAAATGTCGGGACCTTGGCCGGTGATGCGAATCAGGAACTCTACCACAAAGTATATGGTAAACACAAGGTTGAGCACGTTCATGGCAGCCTCCAGCGCCTCTGGCATCAGGTACCTGCGAGGATTTAGGGTTTCGTTAGGGTTAGGCTTAGGCATAGGCTCAAACTTAGGGTCAGGGTAAGGGTTTAGGGCCCAGGGTTAGGGTTTAGGGTTTAGCCCCAGGGTTAGGGTTAGGGTTGTGGTTTAGGGTTTAGCCCCATTCTGGCATCGGGTACCTGCAAGAATGGGCCAGAGCACTGAATTCAGAGATATTTTTAGTTGGGAGCACCAGTCAGGTGCAAACAAAACGTGGAGCAACTGGATGAGCACGCTCTTGGCAGCCTTCGACGCTCATGGCATCAGAAACCTGTGAAATAATGTTTAAGTGCTGACTTTAGTGTGTGCTATAGAGTGAGCCGGGCAGGGATTGCAACCAAAAACAGGTGCTGAAAGCCTTGTCTACTTGAAGCTTGTACATACAATGTGAGGAGAAGGTACAGTCGCCAAGACGCGCACCAGTTAAGACCCAGCACAATCGCATTGACCATGATGGTGCATGCGTCGCACAGGTCGAAACTTGTCCATCAAGGGCTTGTGCATTCAATGTGAGAAGAAGGTACAGTCGCCAAGACACGCACCAGTTGAGACCCAGCACGATGGCATTGACCATGATAGTGCATGCGTTGAACAGCTCAAAGCCTTGCGCACGTGAAACACGCGCGCACAGCGCTCTGAAACGAGTCCACAAAGTCGCATGCTCGTCTGCCAGCACCGTCTCGATCTCCATGGCATTGAACAGCGCGTGTGATTTCTGTTAGGGGTGGGTAGGTTTAGACATGAAAGTGAGAATTCTATAGTATCAAATCTGGATGGCCTGTAGGTCATGTCATGTCTTCTACGGGCCATCCTGAGAGTGGGAGCTGTGTCATGACAGTGGGAGCTGTGATGTCTTGCTCTCCCTGACGCTTGTTGAAGAGAACAATTTGGTCCTTCGTGTAGACAAATCACTGCACAAGCTTAGGGTTGGCCAGAACCGTGTATATACACCGTATATGACTGTACGTATGTACATTTCCCTGCTGATACTACTACCGTATGTACACCGTATGTACATTTTCCTGCTGATAAGATGGATTTCCCCTGCTGATACTACCGTATGTACACCACATATACGTATGTATGGTTCTGGATAGCCCTACACAAGCTGCCTGGGGTGATTGATTGGTAGCTGTTATTACAGTTACAGTTTTCGTTTGGCTTGTTTTGAGGTTTTTCCTCGTTCTCATAGGTTGAGCAGCCATCTCAGGCTGAACGCGTTTGAAAGACAACTAAACTAATTGGTAGCTGTCAGATCAAACCACCGTCAGATCAAACCGCCATCGAATCGAACCGGCATCCTAGACTGAACGCCTTGGTAAGACAACTAAATGCAACCAAACTAATGGGTAGCTGTCAGATCGAACCCCCGTCACTGCAAAGCATAAGACTCAGCACAACAAGTAATAAAGCTTACGAGCATGGATGATTGGCCCGCATGGCAGGCATAAATGGGCCAGACAAGCTAGACAGTCTGTGCCTGCTCAAAACAGGAAATTAATTATTAAGACGGCACAAGGCGTATGTGCATCACAGGCAAATATGAAGAGAAAGCGCTGCAAGGTTGTGACTGAAGAAGTGGAAGGCACGTCTGAACACTGTGAATGGTATCTGACGACAAACCTCAACCCTCCTATCAAGAGGCATAACTTTTGAACGGCCCGTGTCAATTCGATTAAAAATTACATACCGTGCATCTATGATCACTTCGGAAAAAAATGTCATTTTTCTGATCATTTTCAGAGCCCTCTCCGAACTGCAATTCAAATTGTAATGCTATTTTAGTTTTTTGTGGCACTTAAGGGTACAAAACACACCGATGAAGTGCCCCTTACGAATTTCAAAATTGATCCTAAATTCCTTCTCCAAAATAAAAACGAAAACCTTTTAATTTCTTAATCTGGTCTCACAGGGTAATTGTCAGGACGCACGGTATTTGAAATCCTGAGGTCGAGTCCTATCGATAATATATATGGGGAGAATCAAGGAGGAGGGTGGGGGGGGCCCTGGCGGGGTTTTAGTTTTATTGCGGGGAGTCTCCGAGTGTTTTCTGCCCACTTCCACAGAATTTTAAGTAAAAGAAAAAGAAAAAACTACGCAGGCAGTGAAGGCCACTCCCCACATTAATAAGGAAAAGGAGCCATTTTGGCATTGATTACCGTAAAGCTCCTCCACCGCAAAAAGGAAAGGAAAAATTAATGGGGTCAAGAGGGTTGCAGGCTTGGCCTGAAACCGGCTCCTGATGCGAGTTGATACTAGTGCTGGAAAGGGCACGTCTAGTATGGACAAGTTTGGCAGCGTATTTGACAGAATGAACATGAAGCTTGGTATATCATCGGAACTTTCAGCTCAAGCTTAGTCGACAACCACCCTTTTTGAGCAAATCGGGTAAAAGGGGGGGTCTGTGGACATGTCCAAAGTCAGAGGCGCATGCGCTCGGGTGCAGGCCGTGGGGTGAGTCAAGCCAATGGAGCAGCAATTCACCCCAAACTTACAGGATTGTGCCAGCATGAGTTAATCAGTGGAATTCAGAAGAAATGGAAGCAATGTGGGACTGTGCCAGCCAGTTATGGGTGCCTGGTAGGTCACGTGTGCATGGGCGTCCGTGTCTCAGTTTTTGCCCCACAACTCTGCAACACTTCAGTCTCAGGTCTTGATGAGTATGCAGATGGATGCCTACTTGAAAAAGGAGCATATTGGTACCCTTTTTGCCCTGGTGGGGGCACCAGAAGGGGGGTTTAGGGGGGGGGCAGGGGGGTCCAGCCCAAAAAGTATACGTGCCTTCCAAAAAGAAAAAGACGTCTCCTGCTCCTATAATAAAAAAGCTTTGCTCTTACCCCGCTGGCATCGACGTGGGCTCCCATCCACTCATCCTCATTTGAGCTCTCACTGCTATCTGTGAGGTCCGGGAAGTCTGGCAAGCCCAACCTGTCAGTGTATGTGTGTGTTTGTGTGTGTCTCTGTGTGTGTGTGAGTGTGTGTGTGTGTGTGTGTACCTGTGTATCTGTGTGTGTGTCTGTGTGTGTGTGTGTTTATGTGTGTAAAAGGGAAGGGAGCTTGTGCTGTTTATTTACAGTCGCATTCAGCTAGCACACAAACCGTGATTTATGCAAAAGTAAAACACAAGCCAAGAACACACACACATACAACCACGCGCACACACACACACACACAAATGCACAAACCCTCGAGCTGCGGCAAAGGCACTCTCGTCATCTGACAACGCCGCAGCCTTGGCTGTGCCTTCCCCTTTAGTCGCTACAGCTGCTCCTGTAAGCTGGTGCTGCTCAGATGGTACTGCTGTGCTGCCTTCCCGTTGTTGCTGCTGCTGCTGCTGCTGCTGCTGCTGCTGATTCTGTTGCTGATGGTCCTGGAGCCTCCTGCTTCTACGAGTGCTGTCGGTTGCAATGTGGGTAGGCCCTGCTGAATTGATCCATGCTGCCGCATCTCCTGTGAGTAACACACCACACGAGTGTTACATGTGTGTCTGTGTGTGTGAGTGATTTTGAGTATGCGCGCATTCTGGTGTGGGCAGGCCCTGCTGATTTGATCCATGCTACCGCATCCCCTGTGAGTAACACACTACACGAATGTTACATGTGTGTGCCTGTGTGTGTGTGTGTTCGAGCGTGCGCGCATTGTGGTGTGGGCAGGCCCTGCTGAATTGGCACATGCGTGATTGAGGATGCGTGCATTCTTGGAATAGCAGGCCCTCCTGTTTTGATGATCCTTGCTGCAGGACCTCTTGCAAATTATGCACGTGTGTGCACTTGACACAATGTGCCATACTGTGAGGCTCAAAAAAGCACGTATTAAGTCGAAAAAGTCAAACGCTCTTCCCTGTATATCCGTTTTATATTATGTGATCATTACAGTGCCATGCTGCATCCAACAGGGCCATGTTTGAAGGCACAGAAACACTGACACTGCCATTGACACAGCTGTGTGCTTCTCTCTGCATCTTCGTCACACACATGCGCTGCACTGCCTTATTTACAGTGCCATGCTGCACTCAACAGGGCCCTGTTTGAAGGCTCAGAAACACTCACAATACCATTGACACAGCTGTGTGCTCTTCTCTGTATCTCCGTCACACACATGCGCTGCACTGCCTTATTTACAGTGCCATGCTGCACCCAACAGGGCCATGTTTAAATGCTCAGAAACACTGACACTGCCATTGACACAACTCTGTGCTGTGTTGCCTGACTCCGTTATTACTATGGCCATTATCGCTTGAAGCGTTTGAATTTGAGCCTTATGCCTTATGCATGCCTAAAACATGAACGTTTTGAATCAATTCTCGTGCCTTCTGCGTATCTAAAACATGCACTTTGAGATCGATTCTTATGCCTTCTGCGTATATAAAACATGCACTTTGAGATCGATTCTTGTGCCTTCTGCGTATCTAAAACATGCACTTTGAGATCGAGCCTTGTGCCTTATGCGTATCTAAAACATGCACTGTGAGATCGATTCTTGTGCCTTCTGCGTATCTAAAACATGCACTTTGAGATCGAGCCTTGTGCCTTATGCGTACTTAAAACATGCATTTTCAGAGGCCTACTTACTACTGCCTGATGCTGCGATCTGGGCGGCGATGGCTTCTGCTTCAAGGGCTGCGAGCAACAAAATAGAGAAAAAGTGTTAACAGAGAGATGAAGAAGTAGGTAAGGCTGGCCATAAACGTATACATATACCGCATATGACCGTATGTTTGGTGGTTTCTATGCCAAAAATACCGTGTGATTGGTGATTTCCATGCCAAAAATACCGTAAATACACCGAATTTATATAGATATGGCCAACCCTACACATTAAGCTGTCGTGGATACAGAGCTCTGGGGTGTCAAGAGCTGCAGAGTCACTGAAACAAACTGTTGCTCTACCACACACGGTCGTCCCCATGAACAATTCACCCAACCAGTCTCACTTAGCTCTCCACCCAATTCAAAGCCCCCTATACCTCATCTGAATGCTAAATACTTGGTGTTATATCCAAATCGTTGACATTTTCTGGAAGTTTGGCATTCTGGGGGGTTCTGTGGGGCCCGCTGCGTATTTTGTACCCACTTTGGCAGGAAAAAGTTTTTGTACCCACTTTGGCGGGAAAAAGGTGCATTTCTATTTTGTACCCACATTGGCAGGAAAAAGGTGCATGCGTATTTTGTACCCACTTTGGCAGGGAAAAGGTGCATTTCTGAGGTTGCCCCGATCGATTTCTGCTTCAGGATATAAGCATTTTAAATGTTATGTAACAATGCTGCAATGTCGAATTTGGGGCAGGGGTACTGGGAATGCCGGCGAGTGGAAGGCACTCACACAAGGGACACAGGGGAAGAAGAGAAGATTATGTCGCTCCATACCTGCTTCGATTTTCCTCCCGGTTTTTCCCCTCAGCGTTGCAGGCAAATTAAATGAGGCGCTTTTTCCAGATGTGCCTTCTCATTCAGTCCATGACCCCCAACTCACACCAGAGTTGAGGCCAGGCTAAACAAACAATGATTTGGTAGGATTCGGTAGATTCGGTAGTAACAATGATTCGGTAAGGGAGCGTTCTGTTATTGGGTGAAGTTATGTTGAAACCCAAAAACATTAATTTGAGAATAGAGCGCACAAATATCTCCCCGGCCTCTGCACCTCTCCCCAACCTTTAAGCATCAGCTGAAAGAACAAAAAAACTGCTATCCAATGCATTCTCAGGTCACAAATTGGTGCAGTGGGGTGCAGAGATATGCTTGCGCAAAGTTGAGTGAGACTGTTTGGCTGGCTGGGGGGTGAATTGCTCATGGGGACGACCACACATACATACGAACACTCATACGCTATCCCTCCCTTGTAGGACTTTAGTGCAGCAGCTCCCACGCACAGCCATCATCACACACACACACACACACACACGCACACACACACACATACATACACACATGTGTACACACATGCACGCACACACGCACGCACGCACACACACACACACACACACACACACACACACACACACACACACACACGCACACACACACATACATACACACATGTGTACACACATGCACGCACACACGCACGCACGCACACACACACACACACACAAACACACACACACACACACACAAACACGCGCACACACACACACACACACACACACACACACACACACACACACACACACACACACACACACACACACACACACACACACACACACAAAAACCCCTCATCGAACACAGGTGTACTCGTTTCTCAGACAATCGTTCAAACTGTTTGAAACCTCAAAGTAATAAATATCGTCAACCTTACCAATTCAACATACCCATCAGTACCCATGTACCCATGATAGTTTAGTCATCATAGCATGGTAACTCACACTAAGGGAGGCAAGGGCATGCACAGAGTGTACACCACCAGACTCATGTGTAGGTATTTCTCAAGTCATCACCAGATGCACAATACATTGGCATCAGCATACAGACTGCAACACCATGTACCAACCACGCAACCACGGTTGGCATCAGCATATCTCAATCTGCAACACCATGTACCAACCACGAAACCACGGTTGGCATCAGCATATCGCAGACTGCTACACCGTGTACCAACCACGCTACCACACTGGCATCAGCATATCGATTGCAACACCATGCACCAACCACGCTACCACGGTTGGCATCAGCATATCGTAGACTGCAACACCATGTACCAACCACGCAACCACGGTCGGCATCAGCATATCGCAGACTGCAACACCATGTACCAACCACGCTACCACGGTTGGCATCAGCATACAGACTGAAACACCATGTACCTAACTCGCAACCACATTGACATCAGCATATCGCAGACTGCAACACCATGTACCAACCACGCAACCACGGTTGGCATCAGCATATTGCAGACTGCAACACCAAGTACCAACCACGAAACCACGGTTGGCATCAGCATATTGCAGACTGCAACACCATGTACCAACCACGCAACCACGGTTGGCATCAGCATATCGCAAACTGCAACATCATGTACCAACCACGCAACCACGGTTGGCATCAGCATACAGACTGCAGCACCATGTACCAACCACGCAACCACGGTCGGCATCAGCATATCGCAGACTGCAACACCATGTACCAACCACGCAAGCATGGTTGGCATCAGCATACAGACTGCAACACCATGTACCAACCACGCTACCACGGTTGGCATCAGCATATTGCAAACTGCAACACCATGTACCAACCACGCCACCACGGTTGGCATCAGCATACAAACTGCAACACCATGTACCAACCACGCAACCACGGTTGGCATCAGCATATTGCAGACTGCAACACCATGTACCAACCACGCAACCACAGTTGGCATCAGCATATCGCAGACTGCAACACCATGTACCAACCACGCAACCACGGTTGGCATCAGCATATCGCAAACTGCAACACCATGTACCAACCACGAAACCACGGTCGGCATCAGCATATCGCAGACTGCAACACCATGTACCAACCACGCTACTGCGGTTGGCATCAGCATATCGTAGACTGCAACACCATGTACCAACCACGCTACCACACTGGCATCAGCATATCGCAGACTGCAACACCATGTACCAACCAGGCTACCACAGTTGGCATCAGCATATCGCAGACTGCAACACCATGTACCAACCTTGCCACCACGGTTGGCTTTTTGTAGCCTCCGCGGATGAGCATGAAGTGGAAGTCCCCCCTCATGTTGGTAAGCACAAAGCTGCAGTAAAAGTAAGATGATGAGCATGAAATAAATTCGGCGGATGAGCATGCGGTGATATATATATATATATGGTCGCCCCTCATGTTGGTTAGCACAAAGCTGCAGTAAAAGTAAAAGTAAAATCATGTTGGTAGCACAAAGGTGCAGTAAAAGTAAAAGTAAAATCAGTGGAAATGATCAGCAGCAACGAGGATCATGTTGGTTAGCACAAAGCTTCAGTAAAAGTAAAACCGGTGGGAGATGATCAGCTGCAGCAACGATGCTCATGTTGGTCAGTTACAGTGAAATCGGTGGAGATGACCAGCTGCAGCAACGAGGCTCATGTTGGTCAGTAAAAGTGATATCGGTGGAGATGACCAGCTGCAGCAACGAGGCTCATGTTGGTCAGCAAAAGTGAAATCGGTGGAGATGATCAGCTGCAGCAACGAGGCTCATGTTGGTCAGCAAAAGTAAAACCGGTGAGATGATCAGCTGCAGCAACGAGGCTTATGTTGGTCAGCAAAAGTGAAACTGGTGGAGATGATCAGCTGCAGCAACTAGGCTCATGTTGGTCAGTAAAAGTAAAATCGGAGATGATCAGCTGCAGCAACGAGGCTCATGTTGGTCAGTAAAAGTGAAATCGGTGGAGATGATCAGCTGCAGCAACGAGGGTGCACAGGATGGAGCAGGAGTCTTGGTTTACAAGCAATGTGTGAGTACTTTGGAGAGCCGGAAGTCGCTCCTCATGTTAGTCAACACAAGCTGCAGCAACAAGACATCACATTGCCATAATGGGAGCATACTAGGGCAGGTGTCTTGGTGGACTAGCAACGGCTCAAAACTTTGAAGAAGAGAGGAAATTAACCCATAGGTTGGGCAGCAGGTTGCTGCAGGGATGGGATGTCACGATGAGAGCATACTAGGGCAGGCAACTTGGTGGGCTGACAAGGAGGCAAAATTTTGAAGAAGAGAGAAACACAACCCCTAGGTTGGGCAGAAAGATGTTGCAGGGAGGAGATGCTACGATGAGAGCATACTAGGGCAGGTATCTTGGTGGGCTGACAAGGAGGCAAAGCTTGAAGGGGCGGAGGCCGTCCAGTATGTTGAGTGTTATGTTGCTGCTGCAGCAAGATGTCACAATGAGCATAATGAAGGGGCGGAGGCCGTCCAGTATGTTGAGTGTTATGTTGCTGCTGCAACAAGATGTCACAATGAGCAAATTGGAACAAGTACACAAGTGGGTCCTTCTCCTTAAGTATTGCAGGGAGTAGTTTTTACTGCTTGCGCAGGTATTTCTTCTCTAGGTACCTTGGTAAAAGAATGGCAAGTTAGGCGGAGCTAGTAAAGGTTCGGTACTCAATATTTTGATTTGGTACTTTGGTATTTCGGTATTTCAGTTCGGTATTTCGGTATTTCGGTTCGGATTTTCAGTTCGGTATTTCGGTGTGTCTTCTCTAGGTGCCCTTGTAAAGGAATGGCAAGTTAGGCGGAGCAGGTAGACAGGTCCGGTACGAAACAAACAAGTAGATATTGCAGGTGTGTAGTGAAATAATGACAGGTTGGATGGAGCAAGCACCAAAGGTAGCTGCCCTGAAGTCTGATTGTACGTGGAAAATGTTTACGATACTCAGTTCTACAATGGTTCCTTTTTCTGACATTGATGTAGGGAGTGCCTTCCGCTGCCTGCTTGCTTTTCCTTTCACTACCTTATGCAGCCTTGATTCACAAAAAGTGACACCTAACCTTCATTTCAACCACCAGCTCTAACCAAATGCAGCTTAAAAAGGCACTGTAAGAAACAATCAGCATTAACTGACAATGTCAAAACATGACATACGTACAGCAATCATGGGCATCCATTCATCTCACCTGCTGCCGTCCTTCCTTTTTGAATTGCAGTCCTGACGAGCGTAGCCAGCATAAGCTCCAACTTAATGCAGCTCCGAAAGACCATGTTTGCGACTTTTAATTTCAGAATGTGGGGGGAAAACTCACCTGCTGTTCCCGCTGCCAGTCCGGAGGTAGGAGGGGTCCAATCGACTGCAGTTGGCATACTGGACGGGAACAGCACGCCTGCTTGTGTACAGGAAGAAAAAGCAGTGGCAGAATTGCTGTTAAACAATAGCACACATTACATCCGTCTCCCCATAAAGCAGCACGTGCATGATAGCAGGTTGAGTAGGAATGGCACACAGGCAAAAGGAAAGAAGGGCAACATAAACACACACACACACTCACACACACACACACACATTCACATACACCTGTGTGCCTAACAGCTTACCTAGGGTCAACATCATCCTTTCCCACCCAAAGCCCAATAAGGTCCGAGGACTGTGGGTTTGGAACGCCCTTCCACTGAATGCTTGCCCTGTGAAAATGTGTGAGCACATAAGATTGAACATCATCCTTTCCCACCCAAAGCCCAATAAGGTCCGAGGACTGTGGGTTTGGAACGCCCTTCCACTGAATGCTTGCCCTGTGAAAATGTGTGAGCACATAAGATTACTTACAAAGGAACCAAAGTACCCGCAATTCCTTTCTAAACAGAGAAGTGGAATTCATATCCATTTTCTCCAGTACTTGTGCTAACACTGGCCATACACAGGAGCCTTTCCCTAGCAATGTTTTTATACAAGAAATGCAAGAAGGAGCAAAGGGAGACCAATCAAAATGAGTAGACAAATTTATCTTCATAACAAGCACATCCCATCTCTTACCGTTGCTTGTCTTTTGTGAAAGTGGCGCCCTCAATAAGCTTCAAGTCTAACTTCGGGCTAATCTCGATCGAGGTGAGTTCAGTGGCCCATGCATTCTTCGGATGTTCTGTGTGCGTGTGTGCGTGTGTGTGCATGCTTGCGTCCGTGCGTGTGCATGCGTGCGTGTGTGCGTGCGTGTGCTTGTGCGTGTGCGTGTGCGTGTGTGTGCGCGTGCGCGTGCGTGTGCGTGTGCGTGTGCGTGTGCGTGCGCGTGCGCGTGCGCGTGCGCGTGCGTGTGCGTGTGCGTGTGCGTGTGCGTGTGCGTGTGCGTGTGCGTGTGCGTGTG
>Ga0307968_1001593_pt1:0-17500 | contig 18618 bp, 22 predicted proteins | sample OrgLakmetagen650_FD_201834 | JGI IMG/M metagenome (GOLD analysis project Ga0307968, IMG submission 201834) | Saline water microbial communities from Organic Lake, Antarctica - #650 | ecosystem: Environmental > Aquatic > Non-marine Saline and Alkaline > Saline | place: Antarctica: Organic...
CCCTTTTCCCTTGATTTTCCTAGTGCTTTCTGTTTTGGTTTTGGTTACAGGCTTTTTCCCCAAAGCTTCCGCTCAGATGCCCGCCTGAGGCATATATAGCGATGTAACCTTACCTTACCTTACCTTTACGGTACTCGGTACCAAAGTGGCTCCTTTTCCTTAGCTAATGTGGGGAGTGGCTTTCACTGCCTGTGTAGTTTTTCTTTTCTTTTCTTTTCCACAGGACACTAACAGCAAGTTGGCAACATATCAATACCTTTCCGCAGTGCCTTTTGATTACAATGTGCGAGCCGTTGCCGTTGCCGAGACACTGTGTGTGACACGGATATCATTAGATTTGCATGTGGGTCCATCATGTCTTTCAGAATGTTAGCCATTTCAGGCTGAGGGCGTACCTCAAGGCGGAGACAGCATCTTGAAATCATGAAACTTATTTTTTGTGAAGAGACGCAGCCAATTGTGCTCTGAGGAGAAAGTTTGCTTTCCTGGCTGTTCAGTCAATTTTTGGATGAGTATGATGATGGCGTATTACATGGATTTTATAGAAAGCAACCGAAAACAGTCAGTGCCCAGGTTGTTTGTGATTTCCTCTTGCAACATAACAACAAACTTTGTTCTTTTGTGTCTGCAGAGCTTATGGATTTTTTTGTTGACTGGCAAGGACCAGTCACAGACCGATGAGCAGAACAGTCTGGCTGAAGGTCCCCCCATGCAAATCTAATGATATCCGTGTCACACACGGTGTGAAGGACTGTGCTTCATCTTTTCTGGGTGCGTAACCCTTTGTAAACCCTTTTGTAAACCCTTTTCTGGGTGTGTGGACTCTAAGCTGTGCCTTCTGTCATGCTCAGTTACGAACATGGACATTCCAATTATCTGCCCAGCCAATTAATTGCTTCTTGCAATTGACTTCAATAATTGCAGGATGGAAGAGCATTAAGCACGTGCCTGGCCTAAAGCAAAACTAATTGGAAGAACTCGCTGTTACAGCGACGTGCAGTTGGCAGACAAAAAATCGTAGCAAAAACTGTAGCATGACAAGAAAAATGAATTCCAGTAATTCAAAGAACTAACAAGACACTAACACCTGCTCGTCCAGAACCTGCTTACCCACAAGCTTCATCCCATTTTAGCCGTCAGACACCAATCTGGCTTCCTTCCTCATGTGCTCATTCAATCAATCATGCCACAACACAAAAACTCCCTCTATCCCAGGCTGGACTGATGCTCGGTGTGTCTACAACTTCCGCGCCAATTTTATTGATCAACCATAACACAAGCCACAACAAAAAGGCCCCCTTTTCAGGCTGGACTGGTGATGTCTTGCGCCATATGTGCCAATGTTGCTGATCAAGCATGCCATAGCACAAACGCTTCCTTTCCAGGCTGGACTTGTGTCGCCTTTACACCTTCTTTTTGGCCGACCTAGGCACACACACAGGTGATCCGGCAGTTAATCCGTTTCAGCATCAGGCACTCTGCGTCGGCACGTTTGAAAGGGGAGAAAATGCGCAGCGAGTGTGGAGCAGTGGCTAATATAAAAGGAAAGATAATTAGGATGACAGCAGCTGCTGATGGCAGTGAAGATTACCCCACACATAACAAAAGACGAGAAAAGCTTAATTGCTTGTCCTGCAGAAAGTTGGGTGGATTTTTTGCAAGGTATCTTTTAACTGACAAGGCTTTTTTTCTTTTTATTAACTCAAATAAAGCGTCTACGGGTAATGTAATCCAACCGCCTTGACCATCGCCAGTAGGTACTCCCACCAACCCTTGGCGATTGCCGAAATGCAACCTATCAACCTGGGCAATTGCCAGCAAGCACTTCATGATGAGCTCAAGCTAATCCCACCCAGCGTGGCGATTGTCAGAAAGCACCCCACATGGTGAGCCAGATGCTCAGTATTTTTTTTTACGGTTACTAGCAAGCACACTACCAGGTGAGATCATCCTACGCATTTTACGATTGCCAGAAAACATCACTTCAAGTGGCGAGCCAGATGCTTACTTTTCTCGAAATTGCCAATAAGTGAATTGGGTGGTGAGCCAATCCCACCCACCTTTACAATTGCCAGCAAGCATTCCACGTGGTGAGCCAGATGCTCGCTGACGCTGCCCAACCCAATGAAACCCTGCAAAATTTGCAGAACGAGAAAGACATTAATAGCAGGGGTCACCGCCATCAGACATTCAGTGCTTCCTGCTCTCATGTGTATGCTTCGATGCAAGTACGTTGCTTCATATTAAGATCAAAAAGATTAAAGAATTGAGAAGAGATCTGATAAATACGCTGCAGGAGATGATGCACTCAGCATAACAAAAGGGAGGGGGTGGACCTCAAGCTGATGCAATTTAGCGCATGGTTGGTAACATTAAAGAATCGCAACCCAGTGCATGATTGGTACCACCAACAAATGCAATCTAGTGAATGTTTGGTACCACCAACGAACGCAACCTAGTGCATGATTGGTACCACCAACGGACGCAATGTAGTGCATGATTGGTAGGTAATCGGTACCACCAACGAACGCAACGTAGTACATGAGTGATACCATCAAAGAACGCAATGTAGTGCATGATTGGTACCGTTAAACAAACGCAACCTAGTGCATGATTGGTACCACCAACGGACGCAATGTAGTGCATGATTGGTAGGTAATTGGTACCGCCAACAAACGCAATGTAGTGCATGATTGGTACCATTAAAGGACGCAATGTAGTGCATGATTGGTACCATTAAACGAACGCAACCTAGTGCATGATTGGTACCACCAACGAACGCAATGTAGTGAATGATTGGTACGACCAACAAACGCAATGTAGTGCATGATTGGTACCACCAACGAACGCAATGTAGTGAATGATTGGTACCGTTAAACGAACGCAACCTAGTGCATGATTGGTACCACCAACAAACGCAATGTAGTGAATGATTGGTAGGCAATTGGTACCACCAACGGACGCAATGTAGTGCATGATTGGTAGGTAATCGGTACCGACAACAAACGCAACGTAGTGCATGAGTGATACCATTAAAGAACGCAATGTAGTGCATGATTGGTACCGTTAAACGAACGCAACCCACTGCATGATTGGTACCACCAACGAACGCAACGTAGTGCATGATTGGTAGGTAATCGGTACCACCAACGAACGCAACGTAGTGCATGAGTGATACCATTAAAGAACGCAATGTAGTGCATGATTGGTACCACCAAAAAATGCAACCTAGTGCATGATCGGTACCACCAACGGACGCAACCTAGTGCATGCTTGGTACCACCAACGGACGCAATGTAGTGAATGATTGGTAGGTAATTGGTACCACCATCGAACGCAATGTAGTGCATGATTGGTAGGTAATTGGTACCACCAACGAACGCAACGTAGTGCATGAGTGATACCATTAAAGAACGCAATGTAGTGCATGATTGGTACCGTTAAACAAACGCAACCTAGTGCATGATTGGTACCACCAACAGACGCAATGTAGTGAATGATTGGTAGGTAATTGGTACCACCAACGAACGCAACGTAGTGCATGAGTGATACCATCAAAGAACGCAATGGAGTGCATGATTGGTACCGTTAAACAAACGCAACCTAGTGCATGATTGGTACCACCAACGAACGCAATGTAGTGAATGATTGGTAGGTAATTGGTACCACCAACGAACGCAATGTAGTGAATGATTGGTAGGTAATTGGTACCACCAACAAACGCAATGTAGTGCATGATTGGTACCATTAAAGGACGCAATGTAGCACACGACTGGTACCACTGAACAGCTTGATGTAGTAAATAAATAGTGCCACTGAGGAACGCAATGTAATATGTAATAACACGACAGGTTGAATAATGCAAAATATTATGCAGTACACGACTGGTACTGATATCAATGATGAGCACAAAACGCGATAGCCACACACTTAGAGTTGGCCAGAACAGGATACATGCACCGTATATGAATAAATATTTGGTGATTTCCCTGCCAAAAATACCGTATTCGGAGCGTACATTATATGGTTCTGGCCAACCGTACAACCACTGTACGTATGGTTCTGGCCAATCCTACGCACACTCTACAAACACACACACAAACACACACACTCTTACCATGACACTGCGCTTTACTGCGCCCATTCCTCTGTTGCCGACGACCATGACCTGCACGAAACACACACAAGCACACAAAGACATGATTGTATGCATGTGCACACAGGTCACTCATGCACGCACAAATTCATAATTGAACCCACACCCACACCTGTACCAACACTTGCACCTTCACCATCACCATCACCCGCATCCACATCACACCCACACCCAAACACTGCACATGAATACACCCATGCAGAGGCAGTCTCAGGAATGCGCTAATTGGCCAAGGAGGGCAAAAAGACGAAAGTGTTGGTACATGTTTGGCACTGTGTGAGTACACGTACGGCACTGTGTGAAGTTCACACGTGTGGCACTGTGAGAACATACTTGTGGACTGTGTGAAGACAGGTGTGGCAAGGCGTGAGTGCACGCGTGGCACTGTGAGAACACACTTGTGGACTGTGTGAACACACGTGTGGACTGTGTGAAGTTCACATTTGTGGACTGTGAGAACACACTTGTGGACTGAAGACAGGTGTGGCGAGGTGTGAGAGCACGTGTGGCACTGTGCTAACTCACGCGTGGCACTGTGTGAACACACGTGTGGCACTCACACCTTGCCACACGTCTCTCACACAGGTGTGGCACTGTGTGAAGACACGTGTGGCGAGGTGTGAGTGCACGTGTGGCAAGTGTACAATACGTTGAACCTAGCAGTTCAAATCCTTGGATGATGGCTCTAGCCTGTAGACTTGCAACCACAAACGAGGCAGGGTTTTCTACATGGAATGCAGCACACACACAGAGATACACACACAGAGATGCGCACACACACATACACAAAGATACACGAACATGCACAAACACAGAGACACGTGCACACACACAGCGCCTGCCCCTTACGTTAAAAGACGCCTCCTTGGTGTAATTGGTCAGCGATACACAGAAATGCACAAACAGAGACAAACACGTGCACAAACACACACACATACACACACACACACACACACAACGCCTCCCCTTACGTTAATGGACGCCTCCTTGGTGTACTTTGTCAGTGAGGCACCTGCCTCCGACGCCCCTCCTTCACTAGACAGGATTGATGCTTTGATCTGAGACTGAGGCACACCCTGCAGGACCTGCATGTATGTGTGTATGTGTTTGTGCGTGTGTGTGTGTATGAGTATGTGTGTGTGTCTTCGTGTGTATGCGAGCGTGTGTGTGGGCTCAACAAACAGAAGCTTTGGATGTCAGGACTGTTTTGGAAGAGGCTACAAAGTATAGACCTTGCATTGTTTATGTGTGCACACAGCTGCAAACAAGCGATTCAAAAATAGTCCTGCAGGTGCTCTGGGCAGATGCTCTGGGCAGATGCTCTGGGCAGGTGCTCTGGGCAGATGCTCTGGGCAGGTGCTCTGGGCAGGTGCTCTGGGCAGGTGCTCTGGGCAGATGCTCTGGGCAGAATACGGAACAACTAGCGCGTTTCCCTTCAGTACACACATGCGCAACAACAACCACTTTTTTTTAAAACTCACATGCACAAAACTACCGCATTATTCTTGCTAACACACATGCGCAACAAAACCCACGTTTTTCTTTAAAACACACATGCACAAAACAACAAGCGTACATTTCCCTTCTGCGAGAATTACGTGGCCAACAAAGTCCCCCGTGGAGAGAAAAAAGGCGTGCTGGCAGTACAGGCCATGCGCTCCTAGGTATAGGTGTCCACGGCAAACAGATAGATGCCCACGGTAAATAGAAAGGTTTTCACGGCAATTTAAAAGGTGTCCACGGCAAACAGATAGATGCCCACGGCAAATAGAAAGGTTTTCAAAGCAAATTAAAAGGTGTCCACGGCAAACAGACAGATGCCCACGGCAAACAGAAAGGTTTTCAAAGCAAATTAAAAGGTGTCCACGGCAAACAGATAGATGCCCACGGCAAATAGAAAGGTTTCAAAGCAAGTTAAAAGGTGTCCACGGCAAACAGACAGATGCCCACGGCAAACAGAAAGGTGTCCACGGCAAATTAAAAGGTGTCCACGGCAAACAGACAGATGCCAACGGCAAATAGAAAGGTGTCAACGGCAAATACACTGATGGATTAAAATGTGCAGGGAGTGAAATTGCCCCCCATATTGATGTAAAAACATATGTAGCCACTTTTGGACCACCCCTGGCAGTAACACGGGGTTTTATCATTTGTTTTTGAGCCTGTCTTGGATGGTTGGCCAGTGTAAAATCCCCCTATCCGACATTAGATGGAACCGAGCCAGAATAGAACAAAGGGCTTACTTGTACTGTTTGTAAACTATTTGAACAATAATAATAAAGAGCTTACCATTAGGGTTGGCCAGAACCATATATATAAGGTGTATATACGGTGTTGTTGGCAGGATAATCACCAAATATACGGTCATATACGGTGCATATATACGGTTCTGGCCAACCCTACTTACAATTTGAGTACCACTCAAACAGGAACCAATTAGGGCTTGCCTTTGTTGCCTAGATTAGAAGATGACTGTATGCGCACCTTATTATATGTTGAATGGCATAAATGGTAGGGAACAGGTCTGCGCATCTGCTAGTGTTTTCACAGAATCAATTGGAAAATTGAATGCACACCTTTTTAATGTTGGGATGATAAGAGGGCAGCCTACTCACCGCCGCTAGCATAGCGTCATTGCAGATTCGATTCAAACATCGTTAGAAAGCAGCACTTTTTCTTGGTCTAGTAGGCTAGTAGCATAAACCACGGGAACTTTGTACTCACAGCTACTTGCACGGCGTCATTGAAAATGCCAGTCGCGCATCGCTAGGGAGCTGCACTTTTCCTTGGTCTAGTTGCACAAATCACGGGAACTGTGTACTCACAGCTGCTTGCACGGCGTCTTTGAGGATGCGATTCGCACATTGTTAGGGAGCTGCACTTTTCCTTGGTCTAGTAGTACAAATCACGGGAACTTTGTACTCACAGCTGCTTGCACGGCGTCTTTCAGGATGCGAGTCGCACATTATTAGGGAGCTGCACTTTTCCTAGGTCTAGTTGCACAAATCACGGGAACTGTGTACTCACAGCTGCTTGCACGGCGTCTTTCAGGATGCGAGTCGCACATTATTAGGGAGCTGCACTTTTCCTTGGTCTAGTAGCACAAACCACGGGAACTGTGTACTCACAGCTGCTTGCACGGCGTCTTTGAGGATGCGAGCCGCTCATTGTTAGGGAGCTGCACTTTTCCTAGGTCTAGTTGCAAAAATCACGGAAACTTTGTACTCACAGCTACTTGCATGGCGTCTTTGAGGATGTGAGCCGCACATTGTTAGGGAGCTGCACTCCTCCTTGGTCTAGTAGCACAAATTACGGGAATTTTGTACTCACAGCTACTTGCACGGCGTCTTTGAGGATGTGAGCCGCACATTGTTAGGGAGCTGCACTCCTCCTTGGTCTAGTAGTACAAACCACGGGAACTTTGTACTCACAGCTGCTTGCACGGCGTCTTTCAGGATGCGAGTCGCGTATTCCCGGGCGCTGTCGATCTCTGATTGCACCATGTTTGCTGCGAGCAGGGGGAGCAGTATGAAGCAATGCAGACTTAAACAGTAAGTCTTGAATAGTAGCTGTCGATCTCTGATTGCACCATGTTCGCTGCAAGCAGGGGGAGCAGTATGAAGCAATGCAGCCTTAAACAGTAAGTCTTGAATAGTAGCTGTCGATCTCTGATTGCACCATGTTTGCTGCAAGCAGGGGGAGCAGTATGAAGCAATGCAGCCTTAAACAGTAAGCCTTGAATAGTAGCTGTCGATCTCTGATTGCACCATGTTCGCTGCGAGCAGGGGGAGCAGTATGAAGCAATGCAGCTTTAAACAGTAAGCCTTGAATAGTAGCTGTCGATCTCTGATTGCATCATGTTTGCTGCGAGCAGGGGGAGCAGTATGAAGCAATGCAGCCTCAAACAGTAAGTCTTGAATAGTAGCTGTCGATCTTTGATTGCATCATGTTTGCTGCAAGCAGGGGGAGCAGTACGAAGCAATGCAGCCTTAAACAGTAAGCCTTGAATAGTAGCTGTCGATCTCTGATTGCATCATGTTTGCTGCGAGCAGGGGGAGCAGTATGAAGCAATGCAGCCTTAAACAGTAAGTCTTGATTAGTGATACAAAAAGTTTTGCTGAACAAACCGGTGGCACAGCCTTCCACCGTTTTCTGGTGGGGAGAGGTGGTTTGGAAGCGAGGAAGCCGTTTATCAAGTCAGGGTTCAAATGTGTTAGGCATCAGAACCCTAACGAACCCTAACGAACCCTAAAAGATACTGAAGATGGTTAGTGCGACTGATCATCTTAAGCATTACATCATGGCATTACATCATGGCATTAGGCGTTAGGTTAAGATGGCTAGTGTGACTGATCATCTTGAGCGTAACATCATAGCGTTACATCTTGGCATTACATCATAGCATTACATCATGGAAATCGAGGTTGTGGGAGGGCTACCCAGTAAACCCACCTCTGAGGACCTCCTTCCTCACCCGCACATATAAAGAAAGGAAATGTTACAAATACTCTTTAATCAGTAAAGGTCTACGCTGGAATTCATTAGCGTGCATTAAGGAAAGGCTCTGAACTAGTGCTCACACTAGCCAGAGCCCCACCAGAAACGAGAAAAAAGAGCAACAACAGAGACTAATGAGGATCCGGCGGGTTGTCAGCCATGCAATCCGGCTTGCGCCTAGCACTCCTGAAGCCAGCCGCTTTACCAGTAACCCCCCCATCAGATCCCCCATAATCACTGTTGTTGTTAAGGTGAATTTTGTGTCTTGTTTTAGTAATCTTGTTCAAGCGCTTTACTGCATGGCAGTGCAGTTTAGTAGCTAGTTGGTGCACTTTGTCTTTTACACGTGCAAACCCTGAACGCAAAGAACTCCCATCACATTGCAGCTGCAGGCTAGATCAATACCAGGCAGGGCACTGGGATCAAAACAGTCACATGCTTAACACTACAAATAAACATAGCTCTTTATTCTAGATTGAATTAGGGCCTGGATTTCAGGCAGCCAACTCTTTCCAGTGATCATACAGATGAGACGAGACATTGAACACAACCCCCCAACAAATCTGAGCAATACTTCTGACGTCATCCAGGCCCTACTGCCTCCCAACCACGAAAAGCTCCTATATTGGAACCATCGTCTGAAGGACTCAGGTTCCCTTATGCTTGGTTTTTTATATTCTCCAGGCAGGATGTTGTGTGTCTCTGCATCATTGGGTGTTGCAGAACACAAAACAACATCCTCCTCCTCTAATCCATGCCGGCAGTGTTTACACCATCTGCGTTCCGTTTTTTTCCAGTGCCGCACTGGATTTGAGTGCGTCTGATTTGAGTGCGTCTGAATTGAGTGCGTCTGATTTGAGTGCATCTGTTTGATTTGAGTGCATCCGTCTGATTTCCCCAGTGCATCCATCTGATTTGAGTATGGTTGGCCAGAACCATATATAAACGGTGTATATACGGTATTTTTGGCAGGAAAATCGCCAAATATACGGTCATATACAGTGTTTATATACGGTTCTGGCCAACCCTAGATTTGAGTGCCTTGCGTGCATGAACACGAGATCGGACGTAAATGCTCTGCAGACTCACCCTCCATCATCATCACAGTTTTTACACGTTTTACATATGCAGCCTAGCAGTCGCACGTTTTGACTGACGGCTTTATCTGTAAATGCTCTGCAGACTCACCCTCCATCATTATCACAGTTTTTACACGTTTTACATATGCAGCCTAGCAGTCGCACGTTTTGACTGACGGCTTTATCTGTAAACCCTGAAGACTCACCCTCCATCATTATCACAATTTTTACACGTTTTACATATGCAGCCTAGCAGCCGCACGTTTTGACTGATGGCTATATCTGTAAATGCTCTGCAGACTCACCCTCCATCATCATCACAATTTTTACAAGTTTTACATATGCAGCCTAGCAGTCGCACGTTTTGACTGATGGCTTTATCTGTAAATGCTCTGCAGACTCACCCTCCATCATTATCACAGTTTTTACACGTTTTACATATGCAGCCTAGCAGCCGCACGTTTTGACTGACGGCTTTATCTGTAAACCCTGAAGACTCACCCTCCATCATTATCACAGTTTTTACACGTTTTACATATGCAGCCTAGCAGTCGCACGTTTTGACTGATGGCTTTATCTGTAAATGCTCTGCAGACTCACCCTCCATCATCATCACAGTTTTTACAAGTTTTACATATGCAGCCTAGTAGTCGCACGTTTTGACTGACGGCTTTATCTGTAAATCCTGAAGACTCACCCTCCATCGCAGCAGCCGCTGCTGGCTCGTCCAAGACGGGGTAGGGCATTGGGATGGAGACTGTCACGATATGAAGCTCGTCCTGGGGTGCGAGCATGTTGTCCTGCAACATACGCATGCAATGTACAATGTACAATGTTGTCCTGCACACATACGCATGCAATGTACAATGTACACACTGGGGTACAATGTACACATTGGGGTGCGAGCATAATGTCCTGCACACATACCCATGCAATGTACAATGTTGTCCTGCGACATACGCATGCAATGTACAATGTACAATGTTGTCCTGCACACATACGCATGCAATGTACAATGTACAATGTTGTCCTGCAACATACGCATGCAATGTACAATGTTGTCCTGCGACATACGCATGCAATGTACAATGTTGTCCTGCGACATACGCATGCAATGTACAATGTTGTCCTGCAACATACGCATGCTATGTACAACGTTGCCCTGCAACATACGCATGCAATGTACAATGTACACACTGGGGTACAATGTACACACTGGGGTGCGAGCATGTTGTCCTGCAACATACGCATGCAATGTACAATGTACACAGGCTGGAATTGATTGATGTTGCTGAAAAGTGTGAGTGCGTCAAAGGACAAAACATTGCAAAAATTATAGACGACGTGAACAAAAGTTGGAGGGAGTCGTCTTTTGTGTCAGGGTTGGGCAACTGATGTCTTTTGGTTCAATGAATGCCTTCGTAATCCAAACTACACTAAACTAACTTTTAATTCGATGGATTTTATGACCTGCAGCTGCTCGGGCTTTGGGTGAAAACGACCCATTTTAAAGCTGCAAAATATTGATGCGCGTTATGTTAATGTGTGTTTCTGCGTGTTATGTGCGTGTGTGTGTACGTGTGTGTATGTGTGTGTACGTATGTGTGTGTGCGTGTGTGTGTGTGTGTCTGTGCGCGCCTAGCACATAAGATGTATACAAGTGATGTGCAGCTGGTCAATTTTGTACCAGGAACAAGACTGAGATGTTTTCCAGTTTGCATTTGGGCACGGAGTTGCAGCAGTGCGTACACAACAAATTCAGCAGGAAGCCTACTTGTGAAGTATTTAGTTAGATCTGAGGCAGCTCCACTTTATCCCCTGATAATCAGAGACACAATCAACCTGAGATTTCTATTGCTTTCACTGCCTAAGTAGTTTTTTTCTTGCCTCAATTTAATTATCTGTTACACCTCGTTGGACCCTAGTTGCATTTTATTTATCTGGTACACTTAGTTGAACTTCAACTATTCATATTTATCTGGTACACTTAGTTGGACTTCATGCATTGATTTTTTTCTGGTACAATTAGTTAGATTTTATCTATTGGTTTCTATCTGGTACACAGTTGGATTTTAATTATCTGGTACACATAGTTGGACCCACCAATGCCCATCGCATCGCTTTCTGCGCTTGTGGGGACTCGTCATAGGCCACACACAGCCTTTTGGGAACCTGTGTGTGTGTGTGCGCGTGTGTGTGTGTGTGCGCATGAATGGTTGCGAGGCGTCATAGGCCTCACACAGCCTTTTGGGAACCTGTGTGTGTGCGCGTGTGTGCGTGTGTGTGTGTGTGTGCGTGAATGGTTGCGAGGCATCATAGGTCTCACACAGCCTATTGGGAATCTGAGTGCGTATGTGTGTGTGTGTGTATGTATGTGTGTGTGTGTAGGTGCATGGGTGGGTGCTTGTGAGGCACCAAAGACCACACTCAGCCATAAGTAAACCAGCACGCAAGCAGAGGTGTGATCAGTTAAAGAAACCAGACTGCAATACAAAAGTACGTACTGGAATAGGCGGTGTATTTGAAAGCAGTAGCAAGTTGCGAACAGTAGCACGCTTTGTAGATTGATTTGACACACGTCCATACACACACACACACACACACACACACACACACCAACTCACAGCTTGGGCGCCCACGGGGTGGCTCATTTTGTCCGCTTGGTTTCGAACAAGGAGGACAGGGCTGTGGCAATTACGCATGATGGCATCGCTAACAGATCCTAGGCCCACGAGCGACATCATAGACCTACACCAGTGTTAATGCAAGCACAAGGCATTAGAGGTGATGAATGTGAGCAGCAAGCCTACCAGCAGCACCATGGACCTACACCAGTGTGAATGCAAGCACGAGGCATTAGAGGTGATGAATGTGAGCAGCAAGCCAACCAGCAACATCATGGACCTACACCAGTGTGAATGCAAGCACGAGGCATTAGAGGTGATGAATGTGAGCAGCAAGCCAACCAGCAACATCATGGACCTACACCAGTGTGAATGCAAGCACGAGGCGTTAGAGGTGATGAATGTGAGCAGCAAGCCAGCCAGCAACATCATGGACTTACACCAGTGTGAATGCAAGCACGAGGCGTTAGAGGTGATGAATGTGAGCAGCAAGCCTACCAGCAACATCATGGACCTACACCAGTGTGAATGCAAGCACGAGGCGTTAGAGGTGATGAATGTGAGCAGCAAGCCTACCAGCAACATCACGACACGTACTTAACATGATTTGTTCAAGGGGCGTAGATCTTGTCTGATTTCTCTACCAGCAACATCATGGACCTACACCAACATGAATGCAGGCACAAGGTTCTACAAAGAACATATACAAGGTTCTACAAAAAACATATGCAAGGTTCTACAAAGAACATATACAAGGTTCTACAAAAAACATATGCAAGGTTCTACGAAGAACATATGCAAGAGGCAGTAGAGGTGACGAGTAAGCACCCCCAATTAAATTAATGGAGAGAGATTTTTATGATTCTTTGTGCTGGGAGGATGCTACTGTGAGGCCATGACTTAATCCGGCGTCTTTATTAGAAACACGAACAAGAAAAAAATTGGCTGGTTGGGAAAATGTGGCCCGTAGCTAATTTTAAGGGAGGCATATGTAGATAGTCAATGTTGCATTATATTATCTAATCATCTCACACCAATTCCCGCCACGTCATTTTGCCTCCCTGCCCTTGCAACCCCAAACAACAAGCAGCAAACGCCGCTTAAACGTCCTTTATTTTAACTTTTCAAAATTCTCCCAGGAAAACAACTTGTCAGAGTCCTTTTCAGAGCCATTTTTAGACTGCCTTTCATAATCCTTCTTAGAGCGCATTCAGAGTCCTTGGGGGGAATATTACCGTAAATCCATAAGTATTGATAGTAAGGGAAAACTTCTAATAAGTCTCCTGAAAAGACTCAAAAAGTATAATACATTCTTACAAATTTCCACCAGCAACAACACATGCGCATGCACGCACGCACACACGCGTCATCTGCCTCACCTCTTAATTGCCTCCATGCCACAAGAGCCCACCACCAGCAGCACACACGCACGCACACACACACACACTCAAACAAACACGCATTGTCTGCCACACCTCTTTAGGGCCCCCGTGCCACGAGAGCCCACCACCACCAGCACACACACACGCACGCACTCTCTCTCTCACACACACACACACACACACTCACACACGTGTCGTCTGCCTCACCTCTTCAGGGCCCCCATGCCACGAGAGCCCACCACCACCAGCACACACGCACGCACGCACTCACACATACACACACACTCACACACGTGTCGTCTGCCTCACCTCTTCAGGGCCCCCATGCCACGAGAGCCCACCACCACCAGCACACACGCACGCACGCACTCACACATACACACACACTCACACACGTGTCGTCTGCCTCACCTCTTCAGGGCCCCCATACCACGAGAGCCCACCACCACCAGGTCCATCGCCCTCTCATTGGTGAGCATAACAATGGACTCAGAAACACCTGATGGGGTGCATGGGGTGCAAGTTAAAGAGTGACAATGCCTACTGCTGACGTGCACGATCAATCTCATGGATCAGAAACAACTGATGGCGTGCACATTGTGAGAAAAAAATGGTCAAAACGCTTACTGCTGAAGTGCTGATCAATCTCATGGATCAGAAACAACTGATGGCGTGCGCATTGTGAGAATAAAAGAGTGACAATGCCTACTACTGACGTGCACGATCAATCTCATGGAGCAGAAACAACTGATGGCGTGCACATTGTGAGAATGAAATGGTCACAACGCCTACTGTTGAAGTGCCGATCAATTCTTATTTTGTGTGGCTTCCTACTGAAAGTGAATGCAGGGAGTCTACATATAACTAGGGTTGGCCAGAACCGTACATATACACCGTATATGACCGTATATTTGGTGATTTCCCGGCCAAAAATACCGTGTATGCACCGGATATATATGGTTCTGGCCAACCCTACATATAACCCACCAGCCTACCGTATCTGGCCACCGATTGCCCTCTTTGTAAGCTCAGTTGTAAACCCTAGTACCGTGTTCTTGTGCAGAAGAGTATCATACGATTCATATCAAAGAGGAAAACTACGCGGACAGAAATGAAACACTCCCCACATAAACTAAGGAGAAGGAGCCCTTTTGGTACCGAGTACCGTTCAACTCCCCCATTCCCCCACCACACCACAAGACCCCCACCACACCACACCACAAGAAAGAAAAAGGTAATAATATGGATCAGGAGGGTTGCAGGCTCAGCCTGGAACCGGATCCTCTGATGAGCGTTGGTAACATTCGTCAAACAAATGTGTAGGGTTGGCCAGAACCGTATATATGCACCGTATATGACCGTATGTTTGGCGATTTCCCTGCCAATTATACCGTACATACTCGGTATATATATGGTTCTGGCCAACCCTACAAATGTGTGTCAACAAAGACAAATATTTCTAATCAAAGGGCATGCAGGAAGGAGTTGCATACAGGCCTGCTGTGCTTGCTGCATCCCACACAAATGTCTGGCACATAATGGGTAGATAGACAAGAGATGCACAGCTTGACTTGACGTAAGCAAAAATTGACGTGAGCACAGCTTGACTTGACTTGTGGGCAAAACGTTGGACACTGATCAGTACAGCGTTGAATAGAGGCCTGCAGTGCTTGCTGCATTGCCTCCAATTGGCAGGCGTGTGATTGGTGGAAAAATAAGCAGTGCCCGTACAACCTAAACCATGGGAAAATTGTTAAACACGACCCGCCGCAACCGTTTTCGAAAAAAGCTCAATTGGAGTCGGTGAGGTTTGGCTGGATCATGAGTAGCTTTGGCTAAAACCATATATATATATATATATATATAAACATATTATTATATATATACACACACGATGTATATACGGTATTTTTGGCATCGAACTCACCAAATAAACAATTATACACGGTGATATAATGAAAGAAGAAGAAAATGGACGCAGGCACTCCCCACATGAACCAAGGAAAACAAAGCCTCTTTGGTAACAAGTGACGTAAAACTCCTTTACCAGCAAACCAACAAAGCCCAGTCAGAGAGGTGTGTATATATACGGTTCTGGCCAACCCTAATCATGAGCGCTGTTTTTCTCACTCACTGGAGATCCAAGTCCTCTCACTGCACTGGAGATTCAAGTCCTCTCACTGCACTGGAGATTCAAGTCCTCTCACTGCACTGGAGATTCAAGTCCTCTCACTGCACTGGAGATGCAAGTCCTCTCACTGCACTGGAGATTCAAGTCCTCTCACTGCACTGGAGATTCAAGTCCTCTCACTGCACTGGAGATTCAAGTCCTCTCACTGCACTGGAGATTCAAGTCCTCTCACTGCACTGGAGATTCAAGTCCTCTCACTGCACTGGAGATTCAAGTCCTCTGCGTGGACGCTTTATTTGTTAGGTCGAGATTTTCCTTCAGTCATTCAGCTACGCTCATCCCAACAACTTGGTCCTCTGCCTCTTTAATTTCTGTGGTGAAGTAGCTGAACAAAACTCGTTACTAGAATATTTTTTTCTCTAATTTATGTGTGGGGTGGGTTTCTCCATTTGCGTAGAAGTGCTCTTCTTCCAATGATGCAAAGAGGCGGCAGCGATCTTTTTCTTTCTCATCCAATTAACTCACACTCTAACTTGCACACCAGGGTAGTACACAGGGTACCCAAATTATTCGGCTTTAGGCTGCCCTCCCGAGACAGCCCATAAATTTGTTATTTATTCCGGTTTCCGGAAGGGATATACAACCCTGTTGCACACCTTCCCTTTTTTTTCATGCAATCGCTAAGTTGCATAACAATTTACACACCCACCGCTGGCTCCCCCCGTCGATGGAAGCATGTGTGTGTGGATGGAGGCCTCTGGCACCTACACAGAGCACACCATAAAGGTGAGGTAACACTTTCATGCTGACAAGGATCCTCACATATGATTTTTTCTTAGTTTCGCAGGAGGCCTCTGGCACCTACAGAGACTATATAGCAGACAGTTGCAGGTCTAGAATGTTAGTGTGAGAGGTCTTTGCTGAAATTGATCAGTGGGTATCAGGAAGGGACTCAAACTGGAGATCACGTGCTCACCAGCCACATTGTATGTGTGTGTACGTGTATGTGAGTTCGTGTGAGTTTGTGTGTGTATGTTTATACGTGTGTGCGAATGTGTGTGTACGTCTATGTACGTGTACGTGTACGTGTAAGTGCGTTTGTGTTTGTGTGCGTTTGTGTGTTTTGTGCGTTTGTGTATGTGTGTGTGTGTGTGTGAGTGTGTGTGTGTGTATGCACTAAATGTGAGCATGCACTGAGTGGATGCGTGCGTGTGTGCACGAGTGCGCATGTGTGGGTTCAGCAAAACAACTACCTTGTAGTCCAGTATCAGCAGCTCCTTGGCCAGTTGTAGGGTCTCCATTGCCCTGTCCTTTTCGACGGCCTGCTGCTGCGCCTGTGTCAATTGAGTGGGTGCAAGCAGCGCAAGCAGAGGAAGGGTTGGCACAAAGATTGACGTATTGGTGTTTTGAAGCGTTGCAGGATCTCAGCTGCCCTGTAGTACACACCATGGCCTGACTGTATTGTACGCACGCGCACACATGCACACACACACACACACACACGCACACGCACACGCACACGCACACGCACACACTCACACACACATGGGTGCGACGCAGTGCAGGTGGATTTGATGCAGAGGGCTTGCTGATAACACAAACATACACTCACACATATGCACACACACTCA
>Ga0307968_1001594_pt1 | contig 18616 bp, 20 predicted proteins | sample OrgLakmetagen650_FD_201834 | JGI IMG/M metagenome (GOLD analysis project Ga0307968, IMG submission 201834) | Saline water microbial communities from Organic Lake, Antarctica - #650 | ecosystem: Environmental > Aquatic > Non-marine Saline and Alkaline > Saline | place: Antarctica: Organic Lake...
TGTATATTTTTGCTTGGAGAACAGAGGGTCTGATTGGTAGGCAGCTTGAATATCCTCATGAAGTGAACAGATAGAGGTAGAGCCAGAACCGTTTCCATCAGGCGTCCCCGATGAATGCGGCGTTACTGTTTCCCCCCCACCTAATTCCTGGGTGGTAAACGGTGCTGGTGTAGGCCTTGTCGAATACTTACGCATTGTAGCATCCTGCCGCACATCCGCATCCCTCAGATCGTGCTCAGGAGAGTCAACTAAGTCCTCCCTTTCCATTACCAGCGGGGGAGGAGGCAAGTGCTGGTGTGACAAGTCAGCATCGTGTCTCACCTCCTTTGACCGTTTCTGTCCACGAGTCATCACAGACAACACAACCCCTAATGTCCCTACACAAATGACCGTGTTAGGGGTTGCTGGGTCATACACGACCTTTAGAGACAGTTTCCCACGGTCTCTAATCATTCTGGATGCCTGAAATTGCATATGAAGATGGTAAGGCTGTATCGTCGCACATCCTTGCCTGTTGTAATGCTAAGTGATATCATATCACAATGATTGTGCAGAAATTTCTCAGGGGGGGTTAACCAAAAGCCAAAATATGCTCCTTTTTGCATGAAAGGTGCAACTACTCACACGTCACTTCATCAAATTAGACCCAACCTAGCTTCAAACTAATACTGAAAATTATAAGTTATACGCATGGGGTGATAACACCACAAGCATGGATTAATGAAACGGAGACGGAGCTGTCGGACAGCGAAGTTCTCACGCCTACCACGCGTATTCAAACCCGCAACCCCGAAGAGTCTGGCCTGACCACGGGCCACTAGGCTTTCAGGGTAGCTACCCAATCTGCTGACTTTATAAGCTACCCGAGCATGTGCTCAGATTCAGACAAGTCGCCCTGCGTACAGAATGGCAGGACTAAAAGCACACGTCGTGCACTTGTACCCTAGATGGGTGCTTTCCAGGGGGAATGGCTCATTAATTTGCATATCCCGCCAACCACTTAGTCTTTTTGCCCCATTCCTCTTGCAATGATTTGTATTTATTATAAAGGCTTCAATACAAAAAAATCATCGGGTTAGGTGTGCTAACTGGTCAGATACAGCATATGGCTGCTCAAAAAGTAGGGTTCACGCCACGGCTGCTGAGGCAGATGGCCCCAACTTGCCCGTTTTAAGCTTAGCTGCACTGAAATCGCAGCAGAGCTGACCTTGAAACGTGCTAAGTACCATTAAGGGGCCCGTTAGGGGGCCCATACCCTAGGAGCATGCAAAAACCGTACCATTTTTGGCCTCAGAACCCCCTTTGCCAGTCAAGACTAGGTCAGGCCAGAGCGGCCAAAGTACCAATGCAGGGCAGGCCAGGTTCTCGCATTGTGTTTGGATAGTTCTGTTGCGGGCAGTCGCTGAATTTATAGGAACATTGAGACCATATCCAGGAAGTTATAGATACGAATAATCTTGTCAAGGCATCCTTGGGAACGAGTGTGTTGATGTGCTGATGCCACGGCAAAATGCTTTGCGGAAAATCAAAGGCCATGACAGTCAACTTTTTGAACATTATCCTCGCACAACCCTAGTGTTCTTTTCTTATCCCTGCCTAGAGGTTTTATATCATGGCGTAAACTGTAAGCTACTTATTACCTTTGAGCTGATTGCTGTTCAACAAAGTCAAAGAAGTTGCATCTGTCAGGAAAGAAGAGAAATTCCCGCACCGCCAATGGAGCCATTAGCAATGCTTACCTAACATCATCCGATGTCCCCTTAAAGACCAAATGTATCATTAAGAAATACAGAACAGGCACCCTACATAATCAAAAACATGCGGTATTGTTCAAACTCTCAACAAGTCAAACTTGCCCCCTCTGCCCATAAGTAGACAGTGCCCTGCACATCCTTTCTGGGTGCCAACACACGCAAATAAGGAACATGATCACCAAAAGACACAACATAGCATGCCGCATGATCCTTAAGGCTATCAGCAAAACAGGCTCCTTAGGATCATGCATTGTCTCCAAAGATATAGGCAGCAACGAACGGATGACCATGCAAAACCTCCAGATTCTGAAACAGCTGAAAGTATAATTGTTCCCAAATGGCTCTTCCCACCCCGCTTCCCAGATAAAGACAGATTTACCTCCAGCTGCCCAGATTTTGTGCTGGTTACTCCCATCGCTGCAAAAACACAAAAACAACAAACTAATGTAGGAAGTGCGTGGGTTCTTCGTAGTGGCAGAAGGCAATTGAGGGAGAGACTGGGAGCACCTCAGCATCACCGCCAGCCACCAGTAGAGCCACAAAACCCAGACAGCAACGACCTATCTAAAGACCTCAGCAAACCTCGGCGCGACATCCACGTCGTCGAGATCAAGTACTGTGAGGACACCAGACCTCAAAATCAGCTGAACGCCGCAAAGGAACAGCAGCCACAAAGATCTCTGCAACATTCTCACTGTCAAAAAGCCTCGCGTTATCAACGCGTTTCTGAGCTTCAGAAACGCGTTTCTGAACCAGAAGCGTGAACGCGAACATTTTGAGGCATTCCAAACGGTCCTGTAAGGCCTTTGTTTTGGCGACGATGGCTTGTTTTGGGCGTGTTATATTATGTTATTATGTTTTAATTAATCGGAAGCAGATGGGAGCTGTATGGGCCGGATTCCGGGAAGCGCATTTTCACCGCGTTTCTGAAATTCAGAAGCGCGTTTCTGCTGTTCAGAAACGCGCTTATGATGAGCATAACTTATTTTTTAAAGGGCTTGTTTCCCGGTCCTGCCGCTAGAACTGCAGTAGTGTTGTCCCAAGAATGTGCTTGCAGCCTCCAAAACAAAGCAGGAGGCAGTTTGTACCTGTCTGCGCATTCAATCCCCAGAAGCGCGTTTATGAGTCTCAGAAGCGCGCTTATGAGTCTCAGAAGCGCGCCTATGAGTCCCAGAAGCGCGCTTATGAGCCTCACAAGCGCAGGGAAAAACGGGAAAAACGTGTTCATAATCGCCAAAATATTAAGCAGCAGCGTGTTGTTGGCAAGCGCGCTTATAAATCTCAGAAGCGCGCTTTTGAGTCTCAGAAGCGCGCCTATGAGCCTCATAAGCGCCGGGAAAAACGGGAAAACGTGTTCATAGCAGGCGTCAAAAGCAGTGTTGCCAATTGGGTCGCGCTTATGAATTCATAAGTGGGCTCGTTAGGGTGATGCTGTGCTTACGGGAAAATGGTTAAACTTAAATTTGTTCAGCACTTCGCATTTTTGTGAAATACACCACTATCGCGCGCAGGGACATTGAAATTAATCAATGGTTCTCCCTTAGGAGATGTGTTTTGCACGCTTTAATTCAGTGTTGACCAGCTTGCCACCGCTCCCTTTTCACTCCCTCTCCACTCCCTCTCCACTCCCTCCTTCCTGGATGTGCGAATATAACCACCAGGCCGCTCCTATGGGCATTATTGCTGTGAGGCCCTGGCGCGTGGTTTGGGTAACTGCAGACATGCAGAGCGCAGTTCCCCTCTCCCTCCTGTTCTCCTTCCTTGCCCCTCCTGCCATGTTGCGCACTGACTGCTGTTGCTTTGCACACAGAGAGGAGCATGAGCACAGCCCCGGCAGCAGGACGTGCGGGCCTCTTCCAATTGCTCTCTTGAGAGCAAATCTTCAGCTTTCTCCTCTTCTGATCCTATGCTCCCTCCTGCCCTGCGCTATCTCCCACAGCATGGACGCTATGAGCATGCCGTGTCATTTGCTGCAGGTGTGCGTGCAGGGGGCTGGCGTGGGGCAGGAGAGAGAGCCATCAAATTGCAGCTGGCATTTCCCGCGCCACAAGCACGCTTCTTCAACCCATTAAAATGCCGATTATATTTCTAGAAACGCGCTCATCACACTCATAAACGCGCTTATGAGTCCCAAAAGCGCGCGTTTCTGACTCAAAAACGCGCGTTTCTGACTCAATGCGCGCGCTTATCAGCCGTTGTTAGCGTGCAGAGCGCGAGAGTTCAGAAACGCGTTGATAACGCGAGGCTTTTTGACAGTGTCTCCAAGGAGCCTCCGTTACTCTCCACATCATCCTTTTGGGTGTGGGCGGCACCATCTACAACACTCACACTCTGAAGCCTTTCAAGGAACTGGGTCTCGATTCTCAAAGAGTTCAGAAGCTTGCCTCCAAGCTCCATGTGCACTTTGTGAACTTTGCTGCTAAACTTGTCCATACCAGACATGCCCTTTCCAGCACTGTTATCAACTCTCATCAGGAGCCGGTTTCAGGCCAAGCCTGCAACCCTCCTGATCCCCATTAAATTTTCCTTACCTTTTCACGGTGGAGGAGCTTTACGGTACTCGGTACCAAAGTGGCTCTTTTTCCTTAATTAATGTGGGGAGTGGTTTTCACTGCGTACTTTTTCTTTTCTTTTCATCATGGGCTCCTATTCGGAAAAATAGAGATGCTTAGCCTATTTCCTGCGGAGAGAAATCGCGTGGGGATTGGCGCAGTGGAAAAGAACATCATGCTCATCTTGGACATCATCAGTATCACAGATCACAGGTCACAGGTGGGAGAGTTACGTTGATTCCATATCGCTGTCTCAAAACGTAGGGTGTGAACACGAAGTTTGAAACGAGCTGTACTGCGAATGACATCACATGGCAGGTTGAGAAACATGTATTCGGGAAGGATGTAAGGCGAAAGAGTGACCAGAGCCCTTATTGTAGGAAGAGCACAGCATTGGTGATAAGTAGAACGTTTGCTCACTGTTGTGTTCTCTCGGATGCGTTTCAGAATAAGGTGTCCGGTACTTCAAGTGTCTCTCCCTGAGGTCTACGACAAAACGGTATGGGTTCACAGTTTTGCAGCTTCCATTTGAAGATATACAACTGTGTCAGACCATCCATGGCAGAAAGAATATGGGCTGACCAGCAATCACTGGATCGTGTACTCAGCTGCATGCCAGCTTGTAAGACCTTTATCATTATGTAGCTGTTGGATTTAATCAAAAAACTGTACAGCCGCATTACCGCGCAAAACCGATTGAACTGTAGGGGTTCCAATCCACACTCGTGCATGACACACCATGAAGGTGTGGTATCGTTGGCTTCCAACATCCTTTTCAACACTGCCAACAGCCATTTCTGTAGGGGACTGTCCATCTCTTTGCCTTGTAGACCGGTGGCCTAAATTCGACTCGCATACATAGCAGCAGGTACCTTCATAACAAAGTGAGACAATGAGCTTCATTCTTTGTTCACAACAACCCCGTGATCCAGCCACGCGATATTATTAGCCCAAATGAAACCCCCTTGCAATCCAATACAAAGAAGAGGGGCAACACGAGACATCATATTAAGTCTAATCCTCCTAACGGATCCTTTGTTTGACTTAAAGTAGGGGCAGAAAAAGAAGGCTGAGGAGGGCAGTCAAGCCCAAGCAAGTCATCCTCTCTCTGAGAGGCACCTCCTATGTCCCAAGCGACTTCATTTGATCCAGGCGATATGACCTCTGCAGGGACCCTGCAGGTGTGTGACATACGAGAAGCTATTGACGACCTTGTAGCAGGAGGAAAAACTAATCTCATCATCCCAAGCAAGGGTTTACAGAGGGATTTACGGATGGGGTAATTGGCAGCCATGTATGTTAGGCTGATGTGATTTTTTTGCTGGTCTCAGTCAGCAACAAAGTAAACAAGCAAGTGCTGGCACCCTCTGCTCTCATTATATATAATTGATATACCTAAGCCTCTCAAGCCTGCCTTTCCACACTATTCTTGTTGACGCGTCTTACGTGGTGGAAGACTGCTGGCTTGCATGCTCCATTGGCAGCGTGTGGCCCTGGCTAGCCTCTAAATTGGTTGGCACAGCAAACGCGTCTGAGCCAGTGCTGTGCGACACGGACGCAGCTGTGTGCCTAGGCAGGCTCGCATTGCTGGCACTGTGGGGGAGGGGGGCGTGGAGCTTAACAGGACTGTCACTGCTAATGCTGGAACTGTGGTGCTGTGGTAATTGCTGCTGAGACGGAGCTTCCTGAGGGTACGGCCTAAGGAGCAAGTCCTGATAGGCCCACCCAGATGTCCTGCGACATACAACATACAGCAAATGAGAGTATGAGCAAACCTTGCTTTTCCAGGCTGCTGGCAGCTGATTGGGTAAGCAACAAGTGCCAAGTAAGGTAGACATCCCAGACTAATGCAATGGGACTGCCGAGAAAAGCAAAACATAATACATCCACATGGAACCAACAAAACAGCCGCTCTGTTTCTAAAAGAATACCGGCTGGTCACGGTGCACACGCGTGTAAACAGCTTTTCTGAAAGCAATTTTAGAATGAATCACTCCAATCACCAATCAAATGATCAACCCGAGTTGGCGCTCATGGAATTCCTTGACACGGCAGCAGGAGCAGTAAAGCAGTTGGTGACGTGCTGCTGGCATGGGGCGCAACAGGATGTTGAATAGAGATTGCACCATCCAAACTCTGATGGCGTGATTGCAGGTGCAACTTCCCCTGCAAACTTGTGCCATTAACTTTCCATAAGTTATCAATAAGACTGGCACATCCAGCTATTGTTCAAAAAAAAATCTCGACTGCAATTGCTTGTCACACGATTTTTCGCTGCCACTGATTGGGCGTGACAGCGGTCTCACCTGTTCTGCTGTGGCTGCTGCACTTGTGGCAGCTGTTGCAATTGCTGAAAGCCCCCCCCAATCGAAGCAGTAGCACCTCCCATCGTTGATGAGGTGGTACCCAGCGTGCTCTGCATTCCCCTGTCGGCCACCTAAGGCGATTGAAACAGGCAGAAATGAAAGGGCAGAGGGTTTAGAGATGTTTCTTGCTGCTTTGTAAAAACAGGGTTTCATATGACAAACAACTCGTTTAGACGGTTCTTGCTGCTCAGACCTTTGTAGCATGCTGCAAAACATTTGAACCCCTCCTTGCAGTGATCCCTGCATACATGCAAGTATGCACATTCTACCCCAATTGACAGGGCGCATGGCAAAACGGGCATGCAGCTGCGACAGCAGTTTGCAGGTGCGGCAGCAGGGAGGAAAGGGGATCTGGGGGAGAGGACTGCGGGCATCAGCAGCGGTGGAGATGAACTAGGTGGAGGCTCAGTCCTAAGAAGGGCTGGCTTTATGAGGCAGAGCTTATGCAGGGTGCATTAGAGGTGCTCGTAGAGCAGAGGACTATTTCAGTTTAGAAAAAATCTGGAGTTACTACGTGACTCGAAAGAGGGCAAGGCAAGTGCTTAGGGATCTTCTGTGTCTGCTTGCTCGTAGCTTCCTAAGGGTTGTAATCCTTCTAATTCAGTCTGAGGCTCTCTAGGAGCAGCGTTTGCAGGCAGGTGCCAGGACGGTTGTCGCTGGCTGACTGACCCTTTTCATTGGCAGCACTGAGATAGACTCTATTGTAGAGAAGCAGCAGTTTTGGCTGAGTAACATGGAGTGAGGCTGGCAACGGCTGGAACAGGCGGCCTGTTTGACCTCAGTTTCGCTCTGCAGTTTTTGGCGAAGCCCCCTCGTGGAGGCCGTGAGCCCCTGAGGTTGTCGGACTCCCATCAAACTTCACACAAGCCTCTCCAGGCCAACCCAGGGCACCTCACGAGCTGAAACTCAACATAGGCTTCTAACCAATCTTTCTACTGTGCCAGAGAAGTTTGGGGGCCTGGGGTGCCGTGTGTAAACTTTTAGAGCAACTTTTTATGCTCCAGGAAGCTGCCGAGGATTGCTCAGCCAGGCCCCCCAACCACTTCCAGCTGGCACAGTTTCCATCAGCACACATTCCTGGTTGCATTTGCTGTGTCAGGGGCCCAGGTGTGCTCCGGCTGCAAAGTTCACAGTTGACCACGCAAGCACAAGTTTCTGAGCTCGGATTCAATTAATGCTGATTTCGATGGGCTGTGTAGTTTTTAGTTAATAAAATGTGATGGCACACAAGAGTTCGCCATGCAACCCTTGAGAAATGCAGTTCATGTGAGACATTGTGGCCAGCCCGGGCACAATGCTCGTACCTGCCCTGTCCTCTTAGCAGCAGCACATTCTCACGCCTGCTTCAGCAAAGCCTGCTCCAATGCCAGGCTCATCACTGAAAAGTCTGTGGGGCACCCAGGCACACACACATACGTTCACACACACACATACTCACACAAACGCCTGCGAATACAAACAGGCGCGCACACACTCATACACATGCACACATGTGCGCACACACACAAAAGGGTGCAAATACAAACAGGTGTGCACACACTCATACACACGCATACACACTCATTCACATACACACGCGCACGGAAACACATACAAACATCCATGCCCACGCACGCGTTGCACTGATTGTGCTCTGGCTGGTCAAATACAGCATACGGGTGCATCTCCAGAGCCTAAAACTCCAGTCTCTCCATGTCTTCCTTTCTCCCTCTGGTACTTTGGACCCTGATCTTCTTTGTTGGTACCTATTTTGTCTGCTATGCCTAAGAAGATTTACTGTACCAACGTGGCTCCTTTCATTCAAGTGAAGAGTGCTTTTCTGCCTGCGTCGTCTCTTCCCCCCCCCTTTTAACTGCCTGCACAGTTTCATAAATTCTTTTGTGCTAAATGAAGCCACCAACTCTGACATCCTGGTAGCTCATTTGAAATAAGAGGCAGCTTTACTGTACCAATGTGGCTCCTTTCATTCAAGTGAAGAGTGCTTTTCTGCCTGCGTCGTCTCTCCCCCCCCCTTTTAACTGCCTGCACAGTTTCATAAATTCTTTCGTGCTAGATGAAGCCACCAACTCTGACATCCTGGTAGCTCATTTGAAATAAGAGGCAAGAGACTGACGAGGCCATTTTTCCAGCTAATCTACATGATCCCCCGTCTGTAGGCCCCCAAAAACACCTAATACTTTTATTTACAAGGCACCTAAGAAACACGATAATGCCAGAAAACGTGTTCCTTGAGTGCCTTAAAAAGACTAGAAATACATATGATCCCTGCGTGTATCAAGCATAGGGACCCTAAATGCAATCTTGACAAATTTCATGCACCGATAAAGGGTAAAATTTATTTGATGATCTTGCACCCCAGCCTACTTTGTGTTGTAGGACGTGCCTTGCTCACTGCAGAGCCCTTATTTTGCATGCATTTCAAATAAGCAAACAGTGTTTCTAATTTCATTCTTAGTTCCTTCCCGTGCGACCTATCCAAAGAATACACCTCTCTCACTCACCCAGTCAATCTGTCCCACTGGTTCGTCCTCATCATCGGTCTCAGGGAAGTCCAAAGGGGTGGGGCCGTCAGCCTGTGGAGCAGGTGTTTGTATGTGTGTGCGTGCATGTGTGTGTGCATGCATGCGTGTGTGTATGTACGTGTGTGTGTATACCGTCTGTTTACGATCACTTCGGAAATTAATTATTTGAAAGAAAACGAAAATTTTTATTAATTCTTGGAGGCCTCTCCGAACTGACTTCGAAGTAATAAAATAATTATTTAGTGGTTGTGAGGGTGAAAATCGAAATGAGCTCCAAGCGCGCCAGTGTGAACCCCCTGGCCGGGTTCTTGAAGCCTCAGCCACAGCTTCAGCCATAACAAACAGCAGTAGCAGTGCACAGGCAGCATTCACAGTGGGGCTCTTGAACTCAAAAATTAATTCCCGACAGGGACCTCCCGAAGTGCCCTCAAACTCAAAAAAAAAAAAAACAGACTCCCTCACGAACTGAAATCGAAAATTTTATTATTATTTGAAAGTGTGGTCACGAAGTGATCGTAAACGAACGGTATGTGAAAACCGCCTGCATAACGCCAGAGCTTGGCTTAAAGCCATGCGTTATTGAGCATGCACTGAATGTATGAATTTGATTACTCTCATCTTTTCAGCACGCACGTATAGCACTGATACGGCCTTAACACATGCAAGCACACGTCTGCACCCCACCTTGTAGAGCAGCTTGAGAGATGGGAAAAATTGAGCCTGCTTCATGCCGAGGAACATTTCAATTTGCTGCTGCTTGTCCGTGTCAACAAGGACATTGTTGTAGCGGCGCTTGATGCCCACCTGCAGCAATGCACGAGCAAAAACAGTCAAATCACACAATCACAAAAAGAAAAAGCACTGCCTCTAAAGGTGATTCTGGCCAGTTTTCAGAGCAGAAGCGTGCATGTGGGGGGTGGGGTGTACACTAATACATCACACTAGGAGACGCATGTGCATTTCATCCAACACTCAAGCCCAGGCAAATAAAAACAAACGTGGCCTTCGTTCGCTACTTCAATTCTTTATTAATAAATGTGAGATTGATGCTCTTGACACGCAATCAGTTTATTCCAACCAGCTCCCGCCTCCTCTGCTAGGCTTACAGGTCCACACAACATAAGAGCCCTGTGTCATTTCTAAGCCTCACTATCGCACCATAATATTGCCATACGCCCCTATTCCTGCTTTTCGTAGTTTGCTGGTTTCTGGCTCAAAGATGAGGATGCGCTCGCTGTGCATGGCCTGCGCATAACAAAGCCATTTCATTTGTAAATATTTAGTCACAAATGTGTGCAAGCGTTACAAATAGATTTATACATTTATGAAATTAAAACATTTCAAAGTGCTCTTTTGTGTGCGTTGAGCCAAACGGCATCATAAAAGAAAGAGTCGCTGCCGAGCACTTTCAATTTGACATCTTACATTCAATTACTGAAGATTGCGTCCTGACGTTTTTGTACATGTACATTCATCAGCATAGCAAAAGCCACGCTATTAACAAACAACAAACTTACCATACCTCCTTTATATCAACCCACATAAATATTGTTTTGGACTTTACGGGGTGAGTGCGGTAAGCTTTAGCATATACCGTAGGGTACTGAGCGCTTCTTGTCTGCTTTAAGAATGTAAATACGTACCACGGGCGGAGGGTTATAAATAATCAATGCCAGGCTCGGTAAAACCCAATTAATAGACCCCAATGCGAGCAATGCAAGGGGAGCAACACATCAATAATAAATGCAATGTGGGCATATGCGAGTTTGTTTTGGCCCTCTGAGCTGCACGTGCATGCGTATGCATGCGTATGTGTGTGTATGCAGACACATGTGCATGCATATGCACGCGTGTATGCATGCGTGTGCGCACGGGTACATGTGCATGTGAAGGCAGGCACCCGATTACATTGCTGCTCCTCCCCAGACACCCCCCCTGCTGTTGCGCTTGAGGTCAGCCTAGGCCTTTTAGGTGGCCTCTTCTTGGCTACTGCTGCTGCATCCTGTCCTGCCTTTACTGCCATGTCCTCTCCAATTGAAGCCTTCTGACTTGCTGTACAGTTACTGGGCTTGAAGAAGTTGCCTACGACAAGCTGTTTGTGCCTGGGAGGCCTCAACCCATTCATGCACGCTAAAAAAATCAATTGATTTTGCCCAATGCAAGGGTATTTCATCTATTTTTAGTGCTTGCAACACACCGCAAGGAAGTCAAAAACATTTGCAGTACGCGGTGATGTAAGTGCCAAACAGTTCTTATTTTCACCCTGCGGGGTCGTTTGGGGTTGGTGACGTTTTGGAGCCGCTGCAAGCCATGAGTGGCAAAAGGTCCCCTGCCCCCCCCCCTCCCTCCAGTCCCAGCAGTAGCCCCAGCACCTGCTGCTTGCTCCCAAGGGAAAATTCCAGCGGAAAGCGAGCACCTTTTTCATACTTGCGGGGAGTGAGGACAGCCCCAGCAGCACTGTTGGTTGCTAGAAGAAGAAGAAGCAAACTTGAGGGAAGGGCAGCAAAGGCATAGAGTAGTAGAACAGGGCGTTAAGCAAACAAAGTGTTAACAGCATGTTTACTTTCATTGCCCTTTTGTGGCGTTCTCTTTCATCTAGACTGTTTGAAAAGCTGATTGGCGCTAAATAGGGCTAAAGGCTCTGCGGTGTTCTGCGAGGATGGCAGAAATATCTCCATATTCATTCCAGGGGTGCAGGAAGGTGCGGGATTCAATGAAATTCTAAAATCTGGGGTGAGGGATGAATCCGCTAAGGTAAGGTCTCAGGTATTCTTAGCATAATAAAGCGGGCTTGGTATCAGCAGATCGTGCACATTTCCCTTCACAACTCGTTATCACACGAAACAAAATTTTTTTGCGGCAATCCTACATTTTAAAAATGCACCCCCCAAGGAATACAGCAAATGGTGCACACACACAAACACACATACGCACCACCCAGACCCACCTGTGAGCCTGTGTACAGCCAGGCGCTCATGTCCCCATTTACCAGGAACAGCTCTGCCAGGGCTGATAGGGCCTCAGGGTGAATACGACGCGCAAAGCCTTTAACCTGTAGAGCAAAAGGTGAGCATTCTTTATAGCCCGCCTTTTCAGGGAAGCTGCACAAGCTGATGTAGAAGTTTGACGTTTTGTGAGTAGGAAGTGGATGACGCCATGGCAAGAGGTGCACTGGCTTGTTTTCTGTAACGCGCTTCTGGACTGGTCAGCGGAAAAGTAAACAACCACAAAGCAATTGGATTTCTTCAAATTTGCAGGGCTTATATGCTCATCAAGTGTAGTTTTAGCTAACCTGCTCGATGAAAAAAGCTGAGCCACTTCCTTGCAGCAAGTATACAAAAAAGACCCTGTTTTGTTTAACCTGAGCGTAAAATCTCACCTTTGACTTGAACATGCACCAAGGAGTCAGTGGTTCCCAAAGCTGCCGATCCTCCTCAGAAGCACGCAGCCTGGGAACAAACAAACCAATGGACAAAGCATCCACATAGTTTCAATCAAATTAGGTGCAAGTCTGCACATACTGAAATGCACACACTGAAATGCACAAAGACATACACGCATGGAACACACACATACACACACATTCAGGCATACAAAAACAGTGCACACCAATAACGCACACACATACACAAGTGGAGCACGGCACACCTGTCTGCGCTTGCGAGTGCTGAAGTGTCACTTGCCCCAATCCCCCCACCATATGCACTGGAAAGCGGTGAGTAGGAGGTGGACGGGAGTGGTTGCGAGCTGTTTGTAAGGGCCCGTGTGCCATTTGAGGCTTGGGCATCGTTGCTGGGGTGGGGGCCTGCGAGGTGGTATTTTGAGAATAGGGTGAGGAATGGCAAGTAGGGCAGCTTACAACTGTGCGTGTACTTGGTGTGTAGAGGATAGGAGGACTGATGTTCAAGAATTTGAGCAAAAGCAGGAGACAAAAAAAAAAAGTGCTTATGTAGGTACACAGTAGATTGAACAGAACCATCCCGCATGTTAAACAGCAGATGGATTCAAAAAGCGCGAGTATTGCATTTGCAACACAGAATCGAGTAACAAGGGTTTTGCAAGCGAATGCAAGGCACAACACGTTCAGGCAGTGGGTGGTCTCAAAGCATGTTTATACAGGGTCTCAGCACAGCAGCAGCAGTAGCAGCAGCAGCAGCAGCAGCAACAGCAAGGAGGGTGTGCGACGACGCAAGGGAGACAAAGCGCCTGCAAGCAAACAAATTGCCAAAAAAATGGCAACAAAATATACACACATACACGCACGCGCACGCGCACACACACACACATGACAGAGGGGTACGGCACCTGCAGGCGTGCTCTGTCTGACAGGGATGCTGTTGATAGGCGGAGGCAGCTGTGGAAGGCTAGGGCGCTGCCAGCTTGTGACCTGCAAACATTACATCCCAATTACAGCCAACAAGGAGTTCTGTTTCAGTATATAGTACGTAGGAGATTCAGTATACAGTGAACGTGCATGAGGACGGACACCAATGAGAGGATGCATGCATGTTGAACGAGACAGGCAGTACGAAAAGGATTGGCCTGCATGCATATGTGTTATCACGAGCATGCACACAAACGAGTGTCATAGTAGGCTTGGACACCGCCAGCTGGACATCTATACAAAGAAAGGCACACTGAAGAACAGCGCTGAGCCTTATTGCGTAAATATGCCTTCCAAAGAAGGGGCTTGTCTGCCCACCACTGGGTGTATGTACATGCCATATGCGCACATGTTTTGCATGTACATATATGCAATGTGTAATGTGGGTGTGGACACATTGACACTTTAGTTACAGGATGGACAGCTATTGCTCAGTGACCAGGAGCAATCTGCAAAGTAATTGTGGGCATGCGTGCATCCACAGCATCATCAGGACGAGCAGGGACGGTGTGGTCGCTCACCTTTGTGTGAGAGCAGAGGTCACAGACGTTTCGAGCAAGCGTAAGATTAGGTCATTAACAAAAAACACTGCCTGTCCAAAAAGCACATCACACCACACAATCTCATTACACAGTGCGTCACAATATATTGGAAGGATTTACGCTCCCTGATAAATCAAGGTGTCCATGGCCCAACATTTGAACCCTCAGCACCAGAGTTCACCCGTTCAAAAGGTACTCTAATACATTTATGTACACAAGGGTGCATTTCCTCCAGGCACAATCCAGTTGCTGTTTAAGACTTGCTCCTTCGCTGCAGCCAGCCGCACCTTGTTGTTATGGTCCACGTAAAACACACGGTTTGTGGCACGATCCATTTTGGCTTCCCAGCCCGGGGGCAAGGGACCGTTGTCTGCCACTGATGAAGAGGAAGGCAAGGAAGTGGAGACCTGTGCGCACGTGTGTGTGCGTGTGAATGTGTGTGTGTGGATGTGCGTGTTAGTTTAAGATATTTGATGCTGTTGCTACATTTTGTTTACTTCTCCATGAGGAGCCTGATGATGATGATGATGATGCACAATACAAGGAGTAGTACGCAAGCAGCAAGCACGCACGCACATACACACAACACACACACACGCCACACGCACACACACACATACACACCGCAGCAGTGGAAATTGTGGTGGTGGTGTGCGGGCTATCCAAGCTGAGTCCTAGCAAATCTGACGTCAGATCGGGTTGCTGCTCAGGGCTGGGTGGAGTCGCTGTGGCTGCTGTGGCTGCAAACAGGGTATGCGTTGAAACAGGGTATGCGTGGCTGTAAACAGGGTACGCGTCTGAACTGGGTGGAGTTGCTGTGGCTGCAAACAGGGTATGCGTCTTAAAAAACGCTTAAGGACGCAGAAAAGCAAAGCGTCCTTAAGGGAGTTAGGAGAAGCTGTGACTGGTCGAGTAGTGTATGGTGATGAGGGTCACAGGGTGCAGCAGGTGAGTGTGAGCATGTGTGTATGTGTTCCTATGTGTCTACGTGATACGTAAGAGGGTGTGCGTGTGTCTATATAATGCGTGTATATAGCACCTAAGTAGGGGAGAGGTAGAGGAAGGCCTGCATGCTAGGCTAGAGTACTGCCTCGTGTGGGTATGTGTGTGTTACACAATGTTACAGTGTGAAACATTCCTGCACAGAGTATAAAAGCTTTGGTCGACTTGCAAGCTCCTACAGTGTGACGAGCACGGATGAGACGGTTCCTTCCAAGCCACATACCATCATGCACACGCAGGCGCACAAGTTCGTCATGCAAACAGACACATATGCACCCATCCCCCCTTTTGCCCACCTGTGTAAGGCGCAGGCGTGCCTGTAGGAGAGGCCCCAAGCTGCTGCTGGTAGGGCGTAGGGTGAAGGAGAGTGGATGGGGCAGCAGCACTAATTTGTGGTGACTGTTGGGGCTGCTGCTGCTGCTGCTGCTGCTGCTGCTGCTGCATGTCCGAAGCAGGGGAAAAAGAAATGTCAGACCGGCTGCTGGCTGGGTTGGCTGCTAAGCCCCAAGGGGAGCGGAAATCCTGTTAGCGTGTGCGTGTGTGATGCGTTCTGAGGTGTCAAAACGATGCAGCAGAACCTCCTCCCTCTTTCCAACATGACACCTGGCTGAAAAAAAACAGCAGCAGCAGCAGCAGACCTCTAAAAGCAGGGGGTCCATATCTGAGACACCGATCTGAACATCTGGAGAGCACACGCGCTACTACACTGTGCAGCAAAACATCACCATCGCCGCCACCAACACCAACACCAGCACACCCTAACAAGCCCCTCACCTGTATCATTGTGCTGACGTTCTTCCCAAAACGCTCCACCAGCCCGTAACGTTGCATGAAATTCAAGTTGCCAGCAGCAGTGGCAGCAGCAGCAGCAGCCCCCTCTGATTCCCCTCCCGATCCCTCCCCGCCCCCTCCAGCCCTCCTGGTCAATGGACTGAATCGGTTGCTGATGCCGCTGCTGCTGCTGCTGCTGTCAACGCCGCCCAGAGGAACGCCTGCACCATACCCTCCTAGTGCTGATCCCCCTGGTGGTTGTAGCTGCATGTGTGTGTGTGTGTGTGTGTGTTGGTTATGGAAGAGAAGTGTTGCGCAACCGCTGCAAAGAAGCACACGTATTGCTGCTTGGATTGCGTCGCAGACAGAAGCGAGTTTGAAGAGGTGCGTTCCAGTATGATGAGCAAGGCAAGAAGCCTGCAGTTTGCAAGAGACGGCATCAGCTATGCAAGTGTGCATGTGCGTGCACAAGTGTATCCATGTATTCATTTGTAGGTGTTAGTTTGAGCAAGTACATACATCAGTGATGTGCCAGTACAGGGTTAAGTATGGTGTATGGTTGCATGGTATGGTACACTCACAGTGTGGTACATTACAGTCAGACAATATACGGAGAAATACGGTATACGGTTATGGTACAGTGTAAAAGGCTGGAACTTGAACAATGTTGCACCATAAAGGTCATTACTTGCACGGTTTGGCAGTACTTTTCTTTGACGTTATAATACGATTATACAGTTCTCGACCGTACCGTACCACCATTACCACCACCACCACCACCGTACTGTACCGTACCACCACCGTACTGTATATACAGTATAAAATAAAGGATACGCCGTACTGGCACACCACTGACATACATGCACAAACTTAATAAACGCACCTGGCGTGCCATAGCAGCTCCTAGGTGTGAGGAATTGCGGGGGGACACGGCAATAGCAATGTCCAAGCACCGGCACTGCTCCACAAACACCTGGAAGGTTGATGAGTGTATGCATAGGTATGCGCATGTGTGAATGTGTATGTGTGTTTGTGTGTGTGCCTGTGTGTATTTTGTCTGAGGCAGAGAGGCAGCTGCCTTAGTGTGGCTAGTGCTTGAAACTACCTTCAAGCATTTGCTTAATTACGCTTAATTATTGCTTAGTAACCAAAGTAGTGGTGTTCACCCCCAGACCAAGTTGCTCAGAACTAATTTTTGACCACATATTTGCGTTCATAGTGCAATTTGGTTAGACAAAACTGGTCTCAGATTCTGAGATGGTGCAGTGGTTGGGATAACACAAGGGAGGGCTGGTTTGGCTGGAAAAGGGGACCCTCCCAAAAAACATAGGCAAGTGAATCCGAGTGTGCAGATGGACTAAACAAAAAATATGGAGTCACTCTGCACCGTTTTTAAGAGCCCTCGTTCACCAGGGGTGAAGTTCGAAAAATTTTGCTGGCGCGGAGCTTCGGAAATTTTAACTGACCACGTAGGGTGTCTAACCCTGCCGGTTTTGTGATGCACTTTTACTTTCGTATATATTGGTTTGTTCAATTTTGAGGCACCCGATTCTTAGCAGCAGCAGCTCAGCAGGCAAAGACAGATGGAGGTGGCACAAGAGCAGCACACTTGAGGCAGCAGCAGCAAGGAGGGTGGACCCCGACCTGTCCCAGACCTGCATTAAGGTATGAGGCAGGTATTCATGCAACGAAATGCTGCTGCAGCTGCTGTAAGAGAAGCTGTTGTGGTGAAGAAGGTCGGTGCACATCATGATGTGACATGCTTGCGCTGTGCAGAAAGTTTGTTGGACCTGATTCTTGCATTCCAGCCTACGAATCACACATCTATGATTGGCATAAGGGTAAAGGCATGCATCACAGGCCAGGGAATGCAGCTCTAGCACACCTGCATGGCCCCATGCATGCTGATTGGTGCTACACAAATCGCTGCGTAATTGACCATGCGCTGCCCCAAACCTTGCAGGTCCTGCGCAGAACTGTGTCTTAGGACACTGGAAAGAGCTGCAGAGGATCCCAGGCTGTGGCGCACAGCGGCTGACACGCAGTGCAGGTTAGTGTGCTGTAACTAGGGTTTTCAGCAGCCAAAATTTAACTAGGTCTCAGCACGACCAAAACCAGCGGTAACACTTGACACTCCTCACATGCAATCTTGTTCTATTAAAGAATGCGTGTGCAAAGTTTGGGCAATGGCATGCAACTGACATGCTGGGTCATGTCTGGATTGAGCTCTGCCAAAACATCCTGCATTATCCGCTCAAACGCTACCTCATATGTATCCACACGCATGCAGATGCCAAGTACCAGCACCCCCTTTTGTATGAAACACATTCGCTCTCAGAGGAGCAGCTGAGGCTGGCTTGCTGCTGCCTGTGTGAGTGCTCCAAACAGCTGGAGGGGCCTCGGCTGTGTGCTGTTTGGAAGGTGGAAGAGCAGCCGGCAGTAGATGAGGGCAGCAGCAACAGCTACACAGCAGGCAGTCAGAACCTCGGCACAGGCCCTCTGTGCCCCAGATTCCGAGACGCAGCCAGCCGTCAGCACGGTCTGTGGGCGTCAGGGATGGGTCATACGGACTTCTGAGACGTCCCATACGGTATATTACGCTATTAATACGCAATACGCGTATAATACGTAAACGTATTTATGCTATTTTGGGGGGTACCCTGGGCTTGCACCAACCACCCTCCAACCACCACGAATTGTCCCCCCAGCCTCCAGAACATTAT
>Ga0307968_1001595_pt1 | contig 18602 bp, 17 predicted proteins | sample OrgLakmetagen650_FD_201834 | JGI IMG/M metagenome (GOLD analysis project Ga0307968, IMG submission 201834) | Saline water microbial communities from Organic Lake, Antarctica - #650 | ecosystem: Environmental > Aquatic > Non-marine Saline and Alkaline > Saline | place: Antarctica: Organic Lake...
TGAGAAGAAAGGATTGACTGTGAACACGGCCAAGTCGGAGGTGGTTCATTTTAATAGTAAGTCTGTCTCTCCTTTGCAGAATCCGTTCACGTACGATGGTGTGGTGCTTCCAGAGAAGGACAGGTTGTAACCCTTTAATTATCTGACACAATGCTGGCCCTTTGATTTCCATTAGATTTACTCTTCTTTGTGGAAATTTACAAGAATATTGGCTCAAATTCCTGACTTTTGCAAGGTACGACCTGCGTTAGTGTTTCATCATACAAACTAATTTGTTAAAAGCAAACGGTTCCTAAAAGTAAAGAGGAGAGCCAAGGCCCTACGGCTGCACCGGCGGCACAATAATAAATTTTCTGCAACACACAAACCGTCAGCCTACTAGCACACCATTGCAAGCGCATAATTGAAGAAAATTGTCTCGTGTTCAACAAATATAAAAAGAGCAGCATCTCATACGCTACGTAGAATCAAGTGAGAAGGGAGGTCCTCTGGACAATGGGCTAACGCTGACAGTTAGAGAGGGGGAGGGGCAGCTGCCTCAGCAGGAGGTCAAAGCAGACCTAAGCCTAGCAGCCTCGATGAGGATTGCAGGACAGGTTCGATTGCTACTTTTGCCTCTCCAACTAAACGACCTCACAGCTGCATAACAAATGCAGCAAAAAGCAGAGCGCGGCAACTGATATGAGTGGTGTAGGTTTCCTCTGGTACACGTGGCTCCAGCAGGACATACACATCGTGGACACCGCACGTATGTGCGGCACCCTTCATACTCATTTCACACTCCAGCTGCATAATATCCTTCTGTGAAACGAAACGATGAATATGATGGGTCATACCTGGGGGACCTTGAAAGTAAAAGGCAAGTATTTCCCCATTTTCAAAAACCCTCATGGGAACGGACCCACCAACCCAGACAAAAAGAGGAAAACTGCCGCGCAAATAAAGCACACACACACCCCAGAGGTGTGGCGAGAAAAACACACCGCACTATTGGGCCAAAAGAAAAGGAGGGGGACGCCAACTGACCTGAGATGTTCAACAAAGCTACAGCAGAAATTAATACAGGGAAGAACACAAAAGTACTGTGTACCACGCACACGCACTCTCATACACACTATTGGGCCAGAAGCAGTCGTACAGGGCGTGCATTACTTCAGAGCGTCCAGGGCATTGCTATCTGTCGTGTGCACTGCCCACAGAGCGATCTGAACAAGCAAGTGAGATGCTTGCAGGTCTTTCCCAAACAGTTGGTCATTCGCTTGCATGTTTGTGTACACAAACAAACGCCTACACTACAAAACACACACACACTCTCTCTCTCTCTCTCTCTCTCTCTCTCTCTCTCTCTCTCTCCCTCTCTTGTTTGCTCTTTCTGTCGACATCTCCATGCCACAACATGCCGTTGCACACAATAGACCAGGTCTCCATCTAAATGCGAGCATAGTCTATAATCAAGTGCTTCACTTCACTTCAACTTTTATGTGTGTGCAATGCAAGTCAGCCAGCAGCTTGCTCAGCGGCTTGAGCACACACACACACACACACACACACACACACACACACACACACACACACACACACACACAAGAATTAACTACGAGGGCGGCGCCCCAACAGCAGCTCCTGCACTAGCACTGCCGCCTGAAGGAGTGACTAGCTTAGGCTCTCGACGAGGGATGTAGGGGGGGGGCTCATTACGTTGGAGTGCGAAATTGAGCCCACGGAAGAAGGGGTGCACTTTGATCTCCTCGGCGCCTGTGGGTAGATGATACAGTGTGTGCTTGTGTGTGCTTGTGTGTGTGTGCGTGTGTGTGTATGTGTGTGTGTGTGTGTGTGTGTGAGTGTGAGAGAGAGAGGGTGTTTGTGTGAGAGAGAGGGAGCTTGTATGCAGTTTGTGCCTATAGGATTTAGCTCGTGAGATAGACGGCAACAAGATTAACGCAGCAAGAAATTGTAGTCGTGCTCTGGCATTGATGCGCACATTGTGCGTTTCTGCTTGGACGTGCTGTACTTGAGCAAGTTACGCACGTATGCACACACTTAAAAATGCACACGTACCCCCGCACACATACACTCTTACTCACGCAGATAGACACAGACACACAAACACAGGCACACACACACGTACATGCAAGCACACATGCACACGCACCTGAACGCGTGCCTAATCTGCTAGCAGGATCCTTGATCAGCAGCTGGGAAATGAGGTCTTGGCACTCTTCTGACACTTGGGGCTTGGAAGGGAAGCGCAGTGGTGCTTTGATGACGTTTTCAAATGTCTCATCACGGCGTACGCCTCGGAAGGGGGTCACCCCATATACCTGGGGTGTACGAGTGTGTGCGTGTGCATATGTGTGTGTGTGTATGTATGTGTGTGTGTGTGCGTGTGTGTGTGTGTGTGAGGGTGTAAGTGTGCATGTGTCATACGACATATTCATATTATACATCCAGGGATGTGTCATACGGTCATTTGTGACGTACAATACGGTAAAATACACGTGTAATACGGAATACGCGTATAATATGATAGTATTTTAAAGCAATTTTGGAAGTGCCGATTTATGACCCAAAATGGACTCGATTCGCCCCATAAGCACTTAAAACGTTCCCAATTCTTTTCCAATATATTAAATGTTATTAAGATATTATGGGTTATTTTTCATTTATGGGCACCGGACAATTACGGCACCAGTTTATTCATTTATTTGATAATATTTCTGACGATGATATCAAAGTTTTTAACAACATGTCGATCTTTTTGATTGATTTTTTTGTTGGGACCTATACGTCGAGCAGCCATGCCAGACTGGAGGCCTTTGTAATCCAAACTAAACTAAACATATGATATAAATGGAAAAAATTGGTGATTTTGGGGCAAATCGGGTCCATTTTGGGTAAAAAACGGCACTCTTAAGTTTGCTTGAACATACGATATTATACGCGTATTTCGTATTTAACACGTATTTTACCGTGTTGAAAGTGCTAAATGACCGTATGACACATCCCTGAGGGCATCGAATGACCACCGGTCTTAGGGAGCAGAGTGGCCAAGGGAAGTTGATAGCCTGATTCTCGTACGTTACCTCAAAATCTGTATCGCCCCTGTACAAACACACCAAAGGTCACACACGAGAGAGCACAGACACACACACACGCACGCGCGCACACACACACACACACACCAGCTCATAGATGAGGATGCCAAACGACCACCAGTCTACAGGAGCAGAGTGGCCAGCGGCATTGATGACCTCAGGGGCCAAGTACTCTTCAGTGCCCACAAACGAGTTGGCACGTGCTAATGGCTCTGCCAGCAGCAGGAAATCGTCGACCAGCTGAGGCTTACCGTTCTTGGACTGCGTGTGTAGTTGCATGTGTTAGTGTGTGTTAGTGTGTGTTAGTGTGTGTGTGTGTGTGCGCGCACAGGTTTGTCTGTGTGTGTGATTGCCTAAGCTTACATGTATGTGTGTACGTGCGTGCGTGCGCATGCGGCTGTGTCGTGCTCTCTGTGTGTGTGCGTGCGCATGCGGCTGCGTCGTGCTTTTAGGAGGCACACAATTACACTGCGGAATTATGTACACATGGTTCTGGCTCTGGCTGACACACACACACACACACACCCACACATACATAACACACATGCACCCAAACTCACGCTGCCCACACACCTTGATGACGCGGGCGTTTGGCCGACGCTCAATCTTTGGTTGCGTCACGCCCTTGGAGAAGGAGAGGTCAAAGTCGGTGAGCAGCACATGGCCAGTGTGGTGGAGCAGGATGTTTTCAGGCTTTAAGTCACGGTACACGTAGCCGAGCAGATGCAAGTACTGGAGCGCTAGGAGGACCTGTGTGTAAATTATATATATGTGTGTGTGTGAGTGTGTGTGTGTGTGTGTGTGTGTGAAAGTGTGCACAAGGGCGTATGTATCTGCATGTGTAGTGTATACATGCATATGGCATGCTCTTAACATTCTTCATTCGTTTGTATCATTCAGACCAGCACAATCCTTACCGCCCCTCCCGTTCACGGTCAATCCATTTTACTTGTCCCATCTCTGCCACGTTAACACACAAGTCTGCACCAGACAGCCCAGCACAAATCAGCCCTTGCGTCTCATCTCACCTCTGCCACATAAGTTCACGGTCAATCCATTTTACTTGTCCCATCTCTGCCACGTCAACACACAAGTCTGCACCAGACAGCCCAGCACAAATCAGCCCTTACGTCTCATCTCACCTCTGCCACATAAAAGCGTACGTGTGATTCTTTGAGCCGCTTTTTCGGCTGTGCGTTAAGAAGGCCGTACAGCTCGCCCCCGTCGCAGTACTCCATGACGAAGTGCAGATGGGTGTCAGTCTGCACACGATGCACACAGCGGAGACGTAAGCAGGTGGGGAGCGTTTGCAGGGGGGCATGCGCCCTGATTGATTGATGCACACAGCTGTGAGAATGCACAGGTGGGGAGCATTTGCAGGGGGGCATGCGCCCTGGTTGATTGGTGCACACAGCTGTGAGAGTGCACACCATCCTGTGATGGTCGTCAGCGGTTGCATCGTCATTCTATCTTGTGCATCGTCAGCGGTGATGTGAGCACGTGGGGATTTTGCAGGGGGGACATACGACAGAGTAGTAGGGGTGGTTTTTAATTGCGGACTGGCCAGGTTTCAGAGAGCCGTCTATACATTAAATTTTTTTTCAAGGCGCTGTGAAGAAATGTACTGTAATTACGAGAAGCGCGCAGCAGCATGTTTTGGGCACGATTCAAAGCAGCCTTGAAATGAAATGGGAAGACTAGAAGTCTAGAAAGACTGGAAGACTAAAGCGACTAGAGTGATCAACACCATACTGCTCCTGCCACACTGCGGAGCTGGAGTGTTGCAATGCATGAGAGCGCGACGTCGCGTGTTGAGAACCGTTCTTGTTGAATGCTTTTGCAGCTTTGAGATGGATGCTCTTTGAAACGGGCAGCTATTAAGTGGAGGCCACTTTGAGCTGGTTCAAAGAGCCACCCTGCTCATGACACTTTCTGTTCCTCGTACCTGTCTGTCCTCCACAAACAGAAGGCCACTGCATTTTCGGCAGGGATGCCATTAATTACAGTCACATTAGGCGTATGTATGCATGTTCTGGCCAGCCCTAAGCATTACTTTTCCGTCAGCACGTGTCCTTTTATCGCACGTGACCTCTTCAGTGCGTCCCATGGGTATCAATGCTGGGTGATGTACACCAAGCATTTGATCAGATGGACAACCTGTCTCATGTCAGGCCAAATGAATGAGTCATCTGATCAGATGGACAACCTGTCTCATGTCAGGCCAAATGAATGAGTCATCTGATCAGATGGACAACCTGTCTCATGTCAGGCCAAAAGAATGAGTCATCTGATCAGGTGGTCGATTTGCTTCTCACATCATCTACAACCACAGTTGTGTACACATGCGCACGCACGCACAAGCGTGTGAATAAGTAACACGCACTCCCAAACTTGGGCAAGCACACATATGCACACACACCATGCAAACACGCTCACACACACACTCTCTCTTTGCAAACCCACCTGGATGGTGCAGTACAGGGTTGGCAGGAAGGGGTGGTCAACAGACGTCAGGATGAGCTCTTCTGTCAGCACACGCTGCACCTTGTTTCGTTCCTGCATCTCAAACTTGTCCAGCGTCTTCATCGCAAACTTCTTATCTGTTCCCTGCGCGTGTACAGGTGTGTGTGTGTGTGTAGGTGTGTGCGTGGTGGTATGCCTCACACATGATGCAGCGAATGCGTACACCTCCAGCACCTCAATCTCATACTGTACCTTGACTTTCGATATAGCATGATATGATATAGCATGAGCGTGAGCATGTGCACAAATGTTGGTGGTTGAGCTGAATCTAAACATTGTTCTCGTTTGCAATTAGGTCCCTAGGTGCCGAAGATGCCGAAATCTGCCACTGTACTGATAATCAAAACTGCAACTCTCGAGTACGGGTCTGCATGTTTATTGCAAATACACACGTACGGAAATTGTCTTACACATAGACACCAAACTTGCTACACAGCTCATAAATCCGACTGTCATGGTATTCGGTTACTCGGCACTCTGTGCGTGAGCCTCCGAGGCCTCCGCACAGAAAACAAAAAACAGAAGCCTTGCAATCCGACCACACATGTGTATTATGATGGTGAAAAGGCCTATAACTGTTCATAAATTGCGTATGCACGTCAGCGGGTACTAGGGACCTGCGTGAACCATGTATTGGTCACTAGGACAATTGTGCAGGATGCATCGTGGCTCAAAGCTTAAATATGTCAGATATGTCAGACAGAGGGTCCAGCACCTCAAAAAGCGTCAAAGGAAGCACGCACCTAGGGTTGGCCAGAGCCACATACATACGATGTACATACGGTGTTTTTGCAGGGATATCATAAATCATACGATCATACACGGCGCGTACATATATAGATGCGGTTCTGGCCAACCCTACATATACCATTATCATTAACAAGGAGACCATTGCTTGTGTGACGTAATGTGGTTGCATTTTCGTTACTGCCCGTCAATCTCTCCTTCCAGGCCAGAACACCACGACACGCAGCCGCACCTAGCCTACACGCCCCATTCCATGCACTGCTGCCAGTCAATCTCTCCTTCCAGACCAGAACACAAGTAAACATAGCCGCACCTAGCCTACAAGCCCCATTCCATGCACTGCTGCCAGTCAATCCCTCCTTTTAGACCAGAACACAAGTAAACATAGCCGCACCTAGCCTACAAGCCCCATTCCATGCACTGCTGCCAGTCAATCCCTCCTTCCAGACCAGAACACAAGTAAGCATAGCCGCACCTAGCCCACAAGCCCCATTCCATGCACTGCTGCCAGTCAATCCCTCCTTCCAGACCAGAACACAAGTAAGCATAGCCGCACCTAGCCTATAAGCCCCATTCCATGCACTGCTGCCAGTCAATCCCTCCTTCCAGACCAGAACACAAGTAAACATAGCCGCACCTAGCCTACAAGCCCCATTCCATGCGGTGCATCATCACCCCTCAACCCTCACCGCATCCCTTCCTTGCTCCGAGAGCAGCACATCCTGCCACTGCACCTAAAGTTGTACTTCATCTACGAGCCCCGCACCTGGAGCTGTACTAACCACCGCACCTGGAGCTGCACTACGTCTACGAGCCACCGCACCTGGAGCTGTACAAAATCAATGAGCCACCGCACCTAGAAGCTGTACTTAATCTACGAGCCACCGCACCTGGAGCTGAACTAAGTCTACGAGCCCCACATCTCCCGCGCCTAGCTGCTTCACCCGCCGGAAGTGCATGAGCTTGAGCTTGCCCTCTCGCTGCTGTAACTGCAGGAGCTCCTGGTAGGCCTGGTCCTGACACTTGTGCGGCTTGAGCTTCATCACGGTGCCGTTGATGGCTATCCAAGGGTTCTGCGCAGGGGGGTGCGGCACAGCATGGTTGATACGAATGACCCATAAAAAGTCCGTTAACATGCGCCACTTCAGCTCGGACAGTTGTGCGGCTTGAGCTACATTGAGTGCTGCCAACACACATCCCTGGGTTCTGCTAAGGACATGGCAAGACGTGTGTTGGCACAAGATGCCATTTAAAAAAAGTAACATGCATCGCTTCAGCTCTGGCAGTTGTGCGGAGTTATAGCTTGACTAGGGTGCTGTTGATGCTCATCTGAGAGTTCTGCACAACCGAAGGCAACTAGCACGTGAATCAGTTCGGATAAACTTGATTGAGTTAGCATGTTCTGTGCCAAGTAGATGGGCTTCCCAACATTCCTGTCACCAATCACAAACTATTGAGCCAGCACGCAACCGTTTCCCTGTCACGGCAATCTGTTTAAACAAAGGGCATTGGCCATGTTATCATACACACACCAGCATGGGTAAGAAATGATGGGATTTTTAACGAGGTGGTGGTCAGAGGGTCAGCAATTGCTGTTCAGCGTGTTGTTAGTCTGACTGGCTGTCGTGGCGCCCTGCCTCAGTACCAAGCGAGGTCCTGCATATGCAGCATACGCACCCACACCACACCCACATCCACGCACGATTCCACACTCACCACAACCGCCATGCCCTGCAACGCGCTGTTGATTTGGCTGGTACCAAGCGAGGTCCTGCATACACAGCATACGCACCCACACCACACCCACACCCACGCACGATTCCACACTCACCGCAACCGCCATGCCCTGCAACGCGCTGTTGATTTGGCTGGCTGTCATGACACCCTGCTTCTGTACCAAGTCCTCTTGTGACATCGTCTTATTCCACACAGGGGCCGGTCCCCCCACCACACCCCCTGCTGTCACATCCACTTGCACGCCCACAAAGAAGCGGGTGGCGCAGTCTGAGTCTGCAAGTGCACAGGTGTATGTGAGTGTGTGTGTGTGTGTGTGTGTGCGTGCATGAGTGTGTGCTCAAGCTCCATGCCAGTATATCAGCATGTGTACGTGTGTGTGTGTGTGTGTTTGTGTGTGTGTGTGTGTGCGTGCGCCTGAATTGCCACGCAATAACATAAGCCTTACAGCATGTGTCAACCTCACCACCCACCAGACATGGGCGCCAGCGTGAACATGTTCCAGAAGGGACGCCCACTTTTCGTGTAGTTAAGGATGCGCACGGTGAGCTCTTTCTGCTGACGCACTGCTTCACGAATGGCGTCCACAGTCTTGGGGTCTGTGTCTTTGCCTTGCAAAAAGCGGCTGCATACGTGGTGTGTGCGTGCGTGTATGTATGTGTGTGTGTTACATAAGTGTGTTTTTAGGTGCGCATGTGTGCATGCATGTTTGCCAAGTGTTTTTGTGTGTGCCTGTGCAAGTGTACCATGCGTTTGTGTGACTTCGCTCGTCATGCAGCAGCAGCAGCAGAGATGGCAGGCGTGGTAGTGTGCAATTGCAAACAAACCGTGTGTATTTATGAAACTCCATTGCCAACAAGTGGACTCCTACAAGAATTTTCTTGCGTGCGCTGATGTGAGGAGCACAAGTGGCGCACTCCCAGTGCTCCGTGGCTTACCCCTCCCCCTACACCCCATAAACGCTGCTGCAGACTGCGCTCACCAATTCCTGCCCAGCACCTCCTCTCGCTTGTACTCCGTCAGGTCCAGGAAGGCGTCCGAGGCAAACACGATGGGGCAGTCAGGGAGGGAGGGGTCAGAGATCACAAAGTTCTGCTGGATGCGCTCCACAGTGGTGGCCAGATCCAGGGCTACACGAGGAAAGGACTTGGGCACTGAGCCCTTGGGCCCCTGCTGGTTCATGCGGTGAGGCTCCTGGGCTTCCACAGCCGTGTTGACCTCGTCCACGATGTTGCGCGCCATATTCTCCCGCAGCCTGGCATCGTACTTGACCAGGAGCGGCACGCCTGCGTTGTCCGTCACGGAGTGGCCCTCGGTCTTGCTGGTGACGTCCACCTGCACGCCCACGTACTTGGACACCACGCCGTCCGGCGTCTTGATGGGTGTGGTGGTGAGCAGGTTCCAAAAGGGAGTGCCGTCCTTGCGGTAGTTCAGCAGGCGCACCGAGACGGGTTCGCCCTTTTTGATGCCCTCCCTGACTTTGGCAACCTCCTTTGGATCCGTGCCCTCTCCTTGCAAGAAGCGGCTGTGTGTGTGCGTGTGTGTGGGTGTTTGTGCATATGCATGTCTAGTAATGTGGGTGTATAGCAGCACAGTAGAGTGGGCACACTTGTTTCGGGCGCACGTGTTCAGCTAATTAGTGCTTGTGCACGCGCGTGTGTTTTGTCCCGGAGACTCACCAGTTGTGGCCCAGCACCTCATCAGGCCCATACCCAGTCATTTGATAGAACCTGCAAGAGGGGGAGTGCTTCAAGAGGCTTGTCTAAGGGAGGAGAGGAAGCCCTGTACGCGGGTGCCACACACCCCTCACACCAACAAATCCTATGCAGTGACCAAGCCCTAAGGCTGGCCCAAACTACTACACCACCAGCACTCCTTGTGGCTACTATAGCTCACCCATCGCTGGCGAAAATCAGGGGCATGTCTGGGAGCGTGGCATCTGCCACGACAAAGGTGTGGCGCAGGCCCGCCAGAACTTTTGTTAGCTGGCTGGCGGCATTGGGAACCTAGACGCGGCGTACAGGTAAAGGTGGAGGGTGAGCGGCGTGCTCGGGCCAGCTCCTCGCAAGGGTATCCTTGAACAAGTGAGAAAACAGGGCAGCAAACCTGGCCCAAGCCCTCGAATCCAGCTGTAGCCATTCCAGGTCCGATTGGATGCACCCGACTAATGGTGTAAATCACGAGCCACTTCGGTGCCGAAACATGCTATTATCTCGTATCCTTATCGCAGCAAAACAACATTTATAATTTAGAATAGGTATACCTGTTCAATTACACTTTCCAAAATTGCATTCACCCCTAACAATGCCTGCTGGTAGCACCTGAGTTTTGTCTTTCAAATTTTTGATCAATTCATTTGCTCATTGCAGGTACCACCGAGTTGGCATAACGTCTTCTCTGCAAGTACCTGCAAGCGAAACGACATTTTATCATAAATACCAAAACAGATTATCTCACGATTTTGGGAGCTAAAACTGGTCTAAGTCAAAACACCAAGTGTGCACGCCTACAGATCCCCAACACAAATCTTACATACTAGACGAGTCATTGTGAGCTTGCTCTTGATGGTGTGCAGGCCTTTATTTCTTTAAGAAACCATATGATGAGTACATATACGGTGTACGTATATGTACGTACCGTATATGCGGCCGTATATTGCTTATTAGTTATAATGGTTGATGGTTTTACACGTTTTCGTTTATACACCGCATATATTCGCACAGAGAAATCCCATACACGGTCCTAGCCAACTCTATATACACGGCATGACTTTGAGGATTCTAAACAACAGACGCCCTGGAGGGGCGGGTGCCCAGGTACCCGCCATATATTTACCGTACCAAAATTATATCACCCCGCAAAAATAATGTTTTTGAGGGGTGCGGCTAAGTGCGGACAGAAAATAAATAAATAATTTTAGGCCTGCGGATTGGTGGAAATGGCCTAAATTGGAGAGAATGGCTTAAAAATGGCCTGCGGATTGGATTATAATAAATATTGAAGGGGGTGCGGATTGGTTGCGGATTTGCAAAACTAAATATTTTTTTTTGGGGTGTGGGATGATTAAATTTTGGTACGGTACTCTAATGAGGCATCAGTAACCCTAAGCAGTTGTAGAAGGCCTGTTCCCGATTTTCTTATCTGTTATGGCGGAGTTTTACGGTACTCGGAGTCAAGGTGACTTTCTCCCTTTATTTATGTACTCCATCAATGACCCCGCGACCCTACATGCCACCTTCATACTCTGCACTGGCCACGCTCATACTTGCCCTCTCAGCGGCAATAAATCTCTTACAGAGCCTAGGAAAAGAGTGTACACTGGACACGAAAAGGCTCGAGTACATTCAAGCTGCCAGCAAAGGAAGTTGTAGAGCAACAAGCAAGAGCAGTGACAGGTCTGCTGGATACCCGGAAACAAAAAGACTGTATCCACTGAATACAAAACGTGATATTGGGGCTGGAATATACCAAGCTCTTCAAGCAAGACGTACATGCGCTGATCGGAGACTTCGCGTCAATACTTAACACAACAAATCATGCTGTTAGTGGATCATACATCAGTATTGACCTTGGGTTCCCAACAGATGCCTAGATGTGGTATTATATTTCTACATGAAAGCCCGTACAAAAATGTGAAATATGTCTACCCTCAGGAGAATACACTTAGTCTATACCATTTGAAAGGGGAACAATACAAGGAGACACCCTTTCCCCTTTCTTTTTTCTGATCTGTATGGAGCTTCCCTTACGATGGCTCTATGTAGGAGGAAGAGGATACAAACATGGCTGTACAAACAAGGACATGTAACCCCAATCAAGCTTAGATCGCCTAGACAATAAAATTAGTAGCGGAGCCTTCGCTGATGTCCTCATCCGCCTTTGCACTAAAACAGCAGATCTCCACGCACAATCAGAGCTCTTCCTTTACTCAGACTGGGCTGCCCTCATTATCTCAGGCAATAAGACATGAGTGACAGACCTCTTACGCAACGCAGATATGTATGGGAACATAAACAAAGAAGAAGTGCTAAAGAAGCAGCCTGAAATAAAATCACCGTCCAAGGACAAGCTACACAGTTCATTCTTTCCAATGAACCTTTTGTGTACCTCGAAGAACAGTTCACCTTGAGCCTAAACTGGGCACACCAACACACACACTAGACAGAATATCTCAAGGGAAGGCTGGAGGGCTTAAGCGCATCATATGCTCATCCAGGCAAACCCATGATGTCATCCATAAGGCATCAAACCAGGCCTGGCATACCCCTTTCCTGTCACGCCATGCATGGCTGTAGAACTTGATCTCTGGGACTAAATGATTGCTCGTGTATCGAGTGCTAGCCAAAGAAGCTATGCTACCTAGGTATTTTCCTAGAGCCACGCGGCCTGTGCCTGTTGTGAAAGTACGGCTCTACCTGGCTGAGACGTTCACCTGAGAATACCTTCACAACAGCAGCAGTCATGTTCAAGGAAAACGTGTAATTTTGGCACGAGCTCGCCGTCTGTGGCTGTTGAATACTACAGCTGATCTACAAATGCTCTAGTTGACAGCCTCTACGATAGAAAACTAAGGCACGGTAGAATATTCCTTGCTATGCTGGAAAAGCTTTCTGACACAGCTCACAAATGAGACATTAGGACCTCACTCCCCTTGCTACATAAAATTATTGCTCTAGCATGGCTTACAGACAAGACGATTCGTAAACGTACATCCGAGCCAAGTGCGGCTGAAATCAAGGGTATCAATAAAACGCCCGTGCTCAATGAACAAAGTAGGCTTGTCAACAGTAAAGAACCCCTTGGTGGCACAGCTCCCTCTTCCTCATTCTTTTGGCTGGCGCAAGTCATAACACAGCTCATGGCAATGGGCATACTCGGCCTGCATAAACTCGCAGAGCAAATTGGTACTTTACTGAAGAGGATCCATGGAAGAAAGAGTGTGAAAGAAAAATAATCAGTTGTTTTAAATGGACTACACAGCCCTGGTGAAAGAAGAGCTTTGTCCTACACAGGCAGATATTGTTGCAAAGCTGCTGCTGAGCCACAAGAACAAGAAAATGTGCATCTGTGCAGAGAAAAGAGTCATAACACCAACACTGCCCATCACTGCACTGGAACCAAGCAACCACACACTAAATGCTTTGCCTATGTCGTAGCAAATCACCGTCACTGCAAAGTATAAGATTCAGCACAACAACCAAGGTATAGTATATGTCATATGTCAGTGTGTTAAGCAAGTTGGATTTGAGAAACAGCGGAGAAAGAGAGAGATTCAAAGGAGAATTGCCAGTCAGAAGTGCGGTTCCCAGCCTTTGCTCTAGAGAGACTCGCCCCTGGCTTAAAATCACTTCTTCAACAAACTGGCTTCCCCAGCTTATTGAACGAGACCAGGCAAAATAACCTCAACAGAACAACCACCTAACCAAATCACAAGAATCGTCACTGCCAACAATTGGGCGCGACACCTTCCACCTGGACATGGAAAAAAGATCTCTGAACTTCACCAAAAGTTCTACACCCAACAGAAACTAGCCCCACACGCATAACAATTAGGCGGACCACGGGACCAATATGCGTGCCATTTAGGGAGGCCAAGAGAATACGAGCAATCATGGAATATTTAAACACCAACAATCAGCTCAACCATACACAGCCTCCCAACCTAACAAATAACCACCAATACACCTCAGCACCTCCACACACAAACGCCCAGGAAATACAAGTACTTGTGGCGTTGTTGAAATATCAATGCAAATGAATAATTCACTCTCCTCGTTATTGAGGCATACACGCCCTGCTGAATCCCCTGTCCAAGAACTTGCAACAGGAATCCAAGGACTATTTCGTTGACTCCCACGACTCTTAATGACAGGCAACAGTACCAAGGCTAAATGCTCACAATATCGGGCTCTGCCCACCCATAACATGACAGCCTTTCGCAACCATGCCCAGGTCACAAAGGAAAGAAAAGCCGCACCTCTAGACTTTACCCCAGAGCTTCAAGAGTTCTGGACAGCCCACCCACGAGACAGGTCATTTGGTTCCAGGGCAGATGCGTTCTCCACACAATTTACTGGATTCTCCATCTGCCACCCGATGTATGATGATAAGCACATGCTCAAAGTAGTGCAACATGCAAGCACATTGCCTTGAATAACCAAGAGGCATCTGCTACCTTCAAACTGGAAAGGAAATGCCTTTAGCAACAAAAACGTTTGCACTTTTCTTGGAAACATCTCAAAGAAAAAAGTGATCTACATGCCACTCCTCTACCAGCAAAGCAAAACACCACCCCTGCTAGAAGCATCATGGGGCATGCGCATCCTAGTAGTCTGAACAAAGCTGCCTTCAAAGACTTTGCAGCCTGCCAAGGTAATGACTCCAGTTTCTCTGACCTAGGCCAGACTCACCCCTTTGTGTATGCTAGACCAAACGGCTCCTTAGCTGTTTCACTGCAGCTCCCATCCTAGCGTGTCTGCTGCCTTGCTCTAGGTCTAGGTTGGCCTGCTTCCCCTTGCTCTCGGCTCTTAATAACACAACCCGACTCTTGTTACCTAAACCATTAGCTCACTACTCCTTCCTTGTCTCCCTAGTATGGCTTACATCTAACAGGGCTCGTGATGCTGAGAGTGACGTGCTGGTGCAGCTGCGTTTCTGTAGGAGGACTCTTTCTTCTCTTGGGTTGTGTTGGAGTTGGTTTTGGCGCACCAGTCATCGCAATGGCTTAGCTGCTTTTATCCTGGCTAACTCTTAGCTTCCCCAGTCTTTTATGTTGAGAGCCTCGTGGTGGTGTAGCTAGACGTGCCCTCGGCTCGTTGCCTTTTTCCTCTTTACTAGCCGTCTTCCTAAACCTTGTTCTTTTTACGTAGGCACCAAAGTACGCAGGCTTTCCTTTCTTCTTTCTTTACCGTGCTTGACCTTCTCGTACACGTTCTGCCCTTCTTCTCATCAATCTGGTTGCCCCCCTTACTTTCTTTTATTTCTTCCAGTCTGCCTCTCTTGCTCCCTTTTTATATATCAACTTTCAGTTCATTTCAACCTCGCAGTAGGGAGTTTGCCATCTCCCCTTGACCTATGTAATACGCCAACAACAAGCGTAGCCAACAACAAGCGATGACAGGCCAGGGAGCAACTTATTACAAACAACCCATCTTGGTTAGAAAAAATAAAACAAGACCTATCACCAGATGCAACATGGAATTTCAAAAACGCAGGCAACATACCTTCTCTTAACCACCTACTGAAAGGATCTAGTCAAGAATGGCTAAATCTGCAGGCTCCCAAAAGACTCAAGAAACACTATTAATGCCAACACCGATACACAAAGCCAGTTCCCCTTTAAATATTTGCAACAAAGCGCTTGCTGGAACTCAAGGCCCCAAATTAGGAGTAGATTAGAGATTCCTTTGCTAGTGCGAATTATGATCCAGATCAGGTACCTAAATCAGGCACCCCAGCCCAGGTTGGCAGAGAAAATTCCTGCACATTTTGTCCGATGCAGCTTTTTCTTTGCGTTGTTATTTTAACCAGCGGACACCACCCGAGGCTTGTACACATGTAGGTACATTCGGCGTCTTGACCTGTTGGTACGGGAAAGGGCTCTTGCTGGAGCCAATGTTGCGAGCTGTGGGGTCCCAAGTGCAAGAAAAACATGTTGGGCATAGGATCTGTGCGAGTGCAGATACATTTTTCAACAGCTATATTCCTTAATAATCCCTGCATATCCATACAATCCTGCTCTGTTCAAGTCCTTGTTTTGCGTTCTTGCTCCTTTTTAACATGAGCTGCAAAGCAGTGCATGCTCCCACGGTTGCCCTTGGGTGCCGTCCCCTTTGCCGTTCGGCTGTTCTGAGTAGTAGCCCATATATAGCTTTAATCTGCCCTAAATATTGTAAATTAACACTTCTATAGCCATGATTACTAGGAATTGAAGGACCACCCCAAAAGTTTTGGTCAGTAATCAATGAATTAGAATCTTTTTACAAAATATGCACACTTCTTTGATGAACATGATGAAAAAGAAAGGAGGGTTTTTTTTCTTTTCACCTTTAATAAATCCCTTAACCATCGCCGTCCAAATTATTATTATTCAGTTTTAGGGGTGGAATGATCAATTATTACTTATTACCCGAGGAGCAGGAGGGTGTACTTTTTTGGAAGGCATGTCTACTTTTTGGGGTGGACCCACCCCCCTTCCAGTGCTCTACCCAGACAAAAAGGGTACTAATCTGCTCCTTTTTGAATTCTGCATCCATCTGCGTACTCATCAAGACCAAAACTGATTTGTTGGAGAGTTACGGGGCAAAAACTGAGATAAGGATGCCCGTGTACACATGACCTACCAGGCACCCACAATTGCAACTGGCTTGCACAGCCCCACATTGCTTTTCAAAATTCCACTGACTATCTCTTGCTGGCACAAACCTGGAAGTTTGGAGTGAATATTGCTCCATTGGCTTGACTCACCCCACGGCCTGCACCGTGTGCTCTGACTTTTGGACACTTCAGTGCACAAACCCCCCCTTTTACCCAATTTGCTCAAAAAGAATGGCAATCGACTGGGCTTGCGCTGAGGATTCCGACCGATGATATATTTCAAACTCCGGTATTATATTTTAAAATACGGTGGAAGTGGTCCAGAAAGAAATTGGCAAAAGAACTAAACCCCACCGGGGGACCCATATATATACGAATCGACAGCTCCAAAATTTGTGCTTTCTACACTCTGCTTGTGTGATGAAGACAGGCTAGAAGAATTCCTCCTCTCAGTTTAGACACGCCTCCTGAGGTACTAACCTAAGCAATTAATATGGCAAATATTAAATTTCCAAAGCACGAAAGTACGACATGGGTGTCATTAATTGACACCCTATTTTTTCCATTACCATTCTTTACCATTCCGCTATTACTATTACCGTTACTAGGCCACTATTATTCTTTACCATTCCGCTATTTTTAGGTCAAAATAAGCAGAACCATGGCGGACGAATCGCCTCTCGTGCTTACTGAATCCATGAACTTACCGCCAAGCGAGGCATCCTCCGGCAACCTCGCTATCGTCCCTTTGTCGGACTCTGAGCAACATCTTGTCAATGAGCTGAAAGCGGAAGTCAGGCCCGTCGTAGAAGCAGACTTGGCGCTGCAGGTGTTTTGCAACGAGCACACCTATGTCAGATACCTGAGAGCCAGGTCAGTGTGCATGTGGGCTTGTGTTTGTGTGCTTGTGCGTGGTGGTGTGCTTGGTGGGTGGATGGGTGGGCGCGCGCGCGCGTGTGTGTGTGTGTGTGTGTGTGTATGTGTGTGTGTATGTGTGGTGTGTGTGTGTGTGTGTGTGTGTGTGTGTGTGTGTGCCTGTGAATGTGAATGTGCGAGTACTTGCGCATATTCTTGAGCGTAAATGCGTGCGTGCGTTTATTCGGTATGTGCTTGGGGAGTGTGCTGGATAAAGGCTGAATGCCTGTCCATCCCATGATTTCAGGTATTTACCAAATATATTGCACCCTGCTGCAGGTCCTGGGATTTGAAAAAAGCCACCAAGATGCTCTTAGCAACTTTAGAATGGTGGGTGCCTGCGTACAGAGGCGTGGACCACACACAGTTGCACACACATTTACACACTTATTTGCACACACATTTGCGTGGACCACACACGTTTGCATGGTTGCGACACACATGCAAACACGTAGACGCGCACTCACATGTACACTCAAATGTATACGTACGTACGCACGCATGCTCACATACGATACATACATACATACATACATACATACATACATACATACATACATACATACATACATACATACATACATACATACATACATACATACATACATACATACATACATTCATACATACATACATACATACATACACACGTATTTACACGCAAATACACGCACATGATGTGCAGGCGCACAAACAATGCACGCACTCATATTAATTATACACGCACCTGTACACGCACAGATATTAATTATAGCATAAATGCATGCACACAAACATATGCGGTTCTACAACCACATACACGGAAATGCACATGTATTTGTGTTATGCCCATGCACGTGCACACACACATGTGCACGCACACATACATACACAATGCACACATGCACATAAAACCTGCAAACACTTGAAATATCACACACACATGTACACGCACACATACATACACAATGCACACATGCACACAAAACCTGCAAACACTTGGAAATATCACACACACATGTACACGCACACATTATATACACACACGCACATATGCACATTAAACCTGCACACGCTTGTAATATCACACACACATGTACACGCACACATTATACACACGCACGCACACATGCACATTAAACCTGCACACGCTTGTAATATCACACACACACATGTACACGCACACATTATATACACGCACGCACACGTGCACATTAAAACTGCACACGCTTGTAATATCACACACACATGTACACGCACACATTATATACACGCACGCACAGATGCACATTA